>ERZ779631.126-NODE-126-length-28851-cov-7.984651_pt1 | contig 28851 bp, 24 predicted proteins | sample MGYA00514193_ERZ779631 | MGnify/ENA primary metagenome ERZ779631 (study PRJEB29562, sample SAMEA4376710) | mouse gut metagenome | isolation source: Cecum | study: EMG produced TPA metagenomics assembly of the A DSS colitis mouse model was used to assess the...
ATGACGGGCAAAGTGCTGGAAACGCAGGATTTCTACGAGTTTCCTCTTTGTAGCAGCACAATAGTCTCCACATGCCGCGTTCTGGGGAACATGTCCACCGCCGCGGCCCTCACCGCCTCATACCCCAGCTCCCTGAACCGCTTCACATCCCTGGCCAGGGTTCCCGGGTCGCAGGAGACGTACACCACCCTCCGGGGCCCCATGCCCGCCGCAGCGGCGATGACCTCCCCGCTCAATCCCTTCCGGGGCGGGTCCACCACCACCACGTCCGGCCGCAGCCGCTCCGCCGCCAGCCGCTCTGCCACCGCGCCCGCGTCGCCCAGGAAAAACGCCGCGTTTTCGATGCCGTTTCTCTTCGCGTTCTCCCGGGCGTTCGCAATGGCGGGGGCCACGATCTCTGCGCCCAGCGCCCGGCCCGCCCGGCGGGCCATCACCAGCGTGATGGTCCCCGCGCCGCAGTACAGGTCCAGCACCGTCTCCCGGCCCGTGAGGCCCGCGAACGCCAGGGCCTTGCCGTACAGCCGCTCCGCCTGCTCCCGGTTCACCTGGTAGAAGGACGGCACGCTCAGGCGCAGGCGCAGGCCGCACAGGGTGTCCTCCAGCTCATCCGTCCCCCAGATGATCCGGTACTCCTCCCCCAGGGCCACATTGGTGTCCTGAGTGTTGACGCTGAGCACCACGCCCACCGTTTTCGGGACCGCCCGGCGGACAGCCGCCGCCAGCTCCTCCTCGCAGGGCAGACTCCGGCCGTTCACCACCAGGCACACCAGCGCCTCCCCCTCCCGGTTGGTGCGCACGTAGATGTGCCGCAGCAGACCCCGCCGGGTCCTCTCGTCGTAGGCGGGCACACCGCGCTCCCGCAGGCAGCGCTCCACCGCCGCCGCCGCCGCGTTGGCCTGGGGGGACTGGAGGCGGCAGTCCAGAGCGGGGACCACCTGGTGGCTCCTGGCCCGGTAGAAGCCGGCCTGTCCCTGGGGACTCACGGGGAGCAGGCTCTTGTTGCGGTAGCCGTCCAGCCGCTCCCCTCCCAGAATCTCCTCCACCGGGACGCCGGCGCCGCCCACCCGCCGCAGGGCGTCCTCCACCCGGCAGCGCTTGGCCTCCAGCTCCTCTTCGTAGCTGATATGGCGGAAGTCACACCCGCCGCAGGCGGGGTAGTGGGGGCAATCCGGCTCCCGCCGGGCGGGGGAGCGCTGGAGAATCTCCTCCACTCTGGCGTAGGCGACATGCTTGAGCACCTTGAGGATGCGCACCGCGCAGACCTCCCCCCGCACGCCGCCGTGGATAAAGACCACCTGCCCGTCCACCCGGGCCACCCCCAGCCCCTCGGCGGTGTAGCCGGTGACGGCGACGGTGTGAAGTTGGTTTTTTTGTAAATCTGCCATAAACCCCTCGCCGCCTAAAAAAGTCTCAGCTGTCCGTCAACCTCCGCCCCCTGGGGAAGCCTCTGTGGACAGTGAATCAGCAGTGCTTCTGTTACAGGCCGGCGGTTCTCCTCCCGCCCGCCGACGTGATAAAAATGCTCCCGCGTAATTTTCCGGCAAAAGTCCCAAACCTGCGCAATATAGGCATTTTCCCGGTACGCGTTGTGGTCCCATGTGGAGAGCATAAAATCCACACGGCTGCTTCTCAGCGCCTCGCACAGCGCCAGCTCTGACGCCTCGTCCCAGCTGTCGTAGTAATCCACGTGCCTTCCTATATACGGCGGATCACAATAGATGAACGACTGCTCATCGGCCATCGCAATTGCCTCCGCAAAAGGGCAGCATACGAACGTCCAATCGCTCTCCTCCAGCTTACGCTCTATGTGGGCAATCTGGTTGGCAATCTTGGATATATATGCCTTCGAAAACCGCTGGGGTTTGTGCCCATAGGGCACATTAAAATCATAGTTCTGATTAAACCGCATCATCCCGTTAAAACAGGAGCGGTTCAGGAATAGAAAATCCAGCGGCTCATGAGTTTTGTTAAACCGTTCCCGAACCATATAATAGTAATCCCCGTCGCCCTCAGATAATCCGGCGCCCTCTTGCTCCAGAAACTCCCTGACGATCTGCGCGGTAATTTTTTTGCTCTGAATTTGGCGGTAGAATTGGATGATATGGGGATTCGTATCCGAAAACACAGCCTTTGGCGGAGCTACATCGAACCCCACAACCCCGGAGCCCATGAAGGGTTCGATCCAGACGGTATCCCGGCTGAGGGGAGCCGTCTGCTGAATGAGAGGCACAAGCTTTGTTTTGATCCCCCGAATCTTGAGAGGGGGCACATACACCTTACCATCCATCATCTAAGACAAACCTCTCCTCGATGGTCTCGGATTATTCAGATTCGCAGGCATATCCCAGTATTCCAGATATTCGGCAAATGAAGTAAGCTTCTTCCTCCCACCGCCGGGCGCTGGCACCTCCATCTTTCCATAGTTGGCCCAGTCGTCGTCGAATAACGCTTCACCTGCCTTGGCAAACACCCCGTTTCCGGTTATTATATCGGAAATCCTCTGGATGCTCCCAATATTGGCCGTATTGCCGCTCCCGCGTTTGTCGCTCGCAATCTTCCATTTTTCCTCAGCAAAGAACAAAAAGTCCCCAATTACCGCCGGAATAGATTCTATCTCGTCCACGCGGTACGCCCTGAGCTCCTCCTCCTTCTCTATGTTCCTCCTTGTGTAAATAATTCCCAAACAGAAATGCCCGCTATACGAACCATAGGGATATTGGATGTTTTTTGTGCTGGTCCGATTCACAAAATACGCTCCATGGGAGCCCAATGTGAAGCCATTGCAATACGCAGGACAATGCTCAATACGGTAGGTCGTCTTCAGATCTACTGCGAACTTTATGTCCGCATTGTCTTTCGCAATAAATGTCAAATCGGGATACCAGTTTTGGTGGCCTGCCAACTCAACCGCATACCCAATTCTCTCCGCAAAGGAGAGGAACTGGGGAAAAAGATGCAGCTCCAGCACCTTTGACACAATCTTCGTGTCGGAAGAGATGGTGCACACATTTCCGAAAATATCAACGAATCCTCGTATGGTCCAGTCGTTATCCTGAGAAATACACTGCGCCAACGAGCCCGCAAAGGCCTTCAGATTGGCCGCAAACCGCTGTTTTTCCTTCTCATATTTTACCTGCGCCATAGGGGATCTCCTGAGATCTGATTCTAATCAAAAATATAGGTATCCACGACGCCTTTTTCCTCCGTATGGATAAAGGCTTTCAGCATCATCGCCGCCGGGTCGCAGTCATCACACTCAAAGCACAGCGTGTCATGCGTGCGGAACTGGCGGGCGAGCAGGCTTTGGGCAAAGGAGGGGAAGGAACAAGTCTCCACTGTACCGGCATAAGCGATCTCGCCGTCCTCGACAAACGCAAAATGAAGAACCTTGCCATTCTCTATCTGGCAGAGAGCGCTCTCCGGCAGTCTGGCAAAGAACTCCGCCTCGCCGGCAGTCAAGGGACTGACCGCCTCGTGAGTCTCCCTGTAATAGTGGTAGAGCTTCCTGCGGCAGGCATCATACGCCTCCATGCCCCTGCTGCAGGCCGTCAGCGGCACCCGTTCCTCCATCGGACCGGTCAGACCGGTCCGGTGGACCTCCATCTCATAGCAGCGCCTGCGGCACCGGAAGCCCCCCGCCAACAGGACCGGCACGACCGGGTCCGACGGCCCGGCCATCGCCTGCAGGGGGCACCCAACTTCCTTTCGCAACAGGGAGAACAACTCCCCCGCCGGGAGATCCTCCGTCAACAGCTGAAGCCGCACATAGCAGTTCCTGCCATGGAAGGGATTTCTGGATATTTCGACCCGCGCCGCCGGAACGCCTCTGAGGTAAAAGACAACCCCTCCGCTCTCCTTTGAAAGAAAAGACTGTATGACCTACGCCTCCCACTTGTCGATGAGCTGCTTGAGCTGGTCGGCGAAGCGGCCCAGATCCTTGTTGGTGCGGCCCTTGCTGCGCAGAATGACCTCCTGGAGCAGCTTGCCCACGGACGCCAGACGCTGGTAGGACGCGGATACCTTGACGCCGGGGATGTGGGCCTTCCGCTCGGGCAGGTAGCCCCGCTCCAGCAGGCGGTTGGCCGCCAGGTCGTAGACCTCCGTATACTGGGGGGCGTGGGCGCTGAGGCCCAGGCGCTCCAGACTCTCGGCGAAATAGGGCGCCACCTCCCGGTCGCCGTGGACCACAAAGAAGTGGGCGGGGCTCTCAAAGGATTGGGCCCACTCCAGCAGGTGGTCCCGGTCGGCGTGGCTGCTCAGGCCCTTGAAGTTCACGATCTCCGCCTGGACCGCCACCTCCTCGCCGAAGAGCTTCACACTGTGGGCCCCGTCCAGCAGGGTGCGGCCCAAGGTGCCAGGGGCCTGGAAGCCTACGAAGACTATGGTGCTCTCCGTCCGCCACAGGTTGTACTTCAGGTGGTGGCGTACCCGGCCCGCGTCGCACATGCCGGAGGCGGAGATGATGACCTTGGGGGTCTTGTCCATGTTCAGCAGCTTCGACTCCTCCACCGACTCCGTCATCCGCAGGCCGGGGAAGGAGAACATGTTGGTCCCGTCCTTCACCAGCGCCAGGGCCTCCTCGTCCAGGTAGCCCTGGAGGTCGCCGCAGAAGATGGTGGTGGCCTTGCTGGCCAGGGGGGAGTCAATATAGACCGGGAAGTCCTGGACGGATTTAACCAGGTGCTCCTGCTTGATGCGCCGCAGGAAATAGAGAATCTCCTGGGTGCGGCCCACGGCGAAGGCGGGGATGATCACGTTGCCGCCGCGGCCCAGGGTGCGGTCGATGACCTTGCTGAGCTCGGAGGTGTAGCTCCACACCTCCTGGTGGTTGCGGTCGCCGTAGGTGGACTCCATCACCACGTAGTCCGCCTTGGTCAGCAGCACCGGGTCCCGGATGATGGGCTGGTTGATGTTGCCGATGTCGCCGGAGAAGACGACGGTCTTCGTCACGTCCCCCTCCGTCACCTCCAGGGTGATGCTGCACGAGCCCAACAGATGGCCCGCGTCGGAGAAGGTCACCGTCACCCCCTCGCACAGCTGGAAGGGCACGCCGTAGCGCCGGGTGTGGACATAGCCCTGCACCCGCTGGGCGTCCTCCACAGTGTAGAGAGGCTCCACCGGCGGGCGGCCCGCGCGCTGGTTCTTCCGGTTCTCATAGTCGGCATCGGACTGCTGGATATAGGCGCTGTCGATGAGCATGATCTCCATCAGACGGGCCGTCAGCCGGGTGGTCCAGATCTGGCCGGTGAAGCCCTGGCGCACCAGAAGGGGTATGCGGCCCGTGTGGTCGATGTGGGCGTGGGTGACGAGCACGTAGTCGATGGTACCGGGGTCAAAGGGCAGCTCCCGGTTGTCGGTCTCGTCCCGCCCCTGCTGCAGCCCGCAGTCCACCAGAATCCGCTTGCCGTTCACCTCCAGGCAGTGACAGCTGCCTGTTACGCACTGGTCCGCGCCGTAAAAGCGAAGCTTCATAGATAGGCCCTCCTTTTGTTTGGTGGTTCCATTATAGCACACTTGTCGGAATTTGACAATGCGGCAGGACCTATATTTGGAAAATCAATTTGCGCGTGCACAATATGCTGTTGTCAAGGTGCGCTCCGTGCGGTCTTCTTGATCCCGCCGCACACGGCCCGGTACCTGGGCCTGGTCGCACTTACTTTCGGACTTGGTTACCGCGGTGGTGGTGCTCCCTACAAATGCAGGGCGACATGGGGGAGATGTTGCACGGCTTTGTGCATCCGGCGGGAAATTTTTCTTTTTCTCCCCTCCGCCGGGGCAAAAACAGGTGACAAATGCCCGCGCGCCGTATATAATAGGGGCAGAATCACCAGAAAAAAGGAGTTTTTCCTATGGAACACATCCGCCAATCCGCTCTCAGCCTGGCCCCCGGCCTCCGGGAGCTCTTCTTCACCCTCCACCAGTACCCCGAGCTGGGCAACCAGGAGCGGCAGACCGCCGCGCTGGTGCGCCGGCGGCTGGAGGAGCTGGGCATCGAGTACGTCCCCTCCGCCGGCACCGGTACCGCCGCCCTCATCCGGGGGGGCCGGCCGGGGAAAACCGTGGGCTTCCGGGCGGACATGGACGCGCTGCCCATCATCGAGGAGACCGGCCTGCCCTACGCCTCCCGGAGGCCGGGGGTGATGCACGCCTGCGGCCACGACTTCCACACGGCGGCCCTGCTGGGAGCGGCCCTGCTGCTCCAGGAGCGGCGGGAGACGCTGGCGGGCCATGTGAAGCTCTTCTTCCAGCCCGACGAGGAGGGGGACGGCGGGGCGGAGCGGATGATCGCGGCCGGGTGCATGGAGAACCCCGCCGTGGACGCCATGCTCTGCTGTCACGTGGAGAGCGGCATCCCCGCCGGCACCCTGTCCGTCCGGTCCGGTCCCATCTGCGCCGCCTCCAACCCCTTTACCGTCACCCTCCGGGGCCGGGGCACCCACGGGGCCAAGCCCCACCTGGGCAGCGATGTGATCGCGGCGGGCGCCCAGCTGGTCACCGCCCTCCAGACCATCTCCAGCCGCCGCACCGACCCCACCGAGCCGGTGGTGGTCACCGTGGGCAGCTTCCACAGCGGCGCCGCCGGGAACGTGCTGCCGGAGGAGGCCGTGCTCGCGGGCATCCTGCGCACCATGAGCGGCGGGGCCCGGGAGCGGGTGAAGGAGGATCTGCGGGCCATCACCGCCGGCATCGCCGCCGCCATGGGGGTGGAGGCGGAGGTGCGCATCACGGAGAGCTACCCCTGCTGCGCCAACGACCCGGCTGTAACGGAGCTGGTGCGCCGGGCGGCGGCGGAGATCCTGGGGCCGGAGAACGTGCTGGAGATGGGGGAGCCCTCCCTGGGGGCCGACGACTTCGGCTATTTCGCCAACCTGGTCCCTAGCTGCTACTACTACATCGGCGTGGGCAGTGCGGACGGGAGCTGCGCCTTTCCCAACCACAACCCCCGCTTTGCCGCAGATCCGGCGGCCCTGCCCCTGGCGGCGGCGGTGGCGGCCCAGGCGGCGGCGGATTTTCTGAAGGAGTGAGCTGATAATGACGATCCCCCCTCCCCTGAAGCCGGGGGGCACGGTGTTTCTCACCGCCCCCTCCTCCCCCCTCTCCGACAGCCAGCCCGCCGAGGACATCGCCGCCGCCGTGGAGCGGCTGGGCTTCCGAGCCGCCGTCGGAGCATCCTGCATCGCGCCCGCCACCGCCAGGGGCTACGCCGCCGCGCCGCCGGCGGTCCGGGCGGCGGAGCTGAACCGCGCCTTCGCGGACCCCGGCGTGGACGCCGTCTGGTGCGTCCGGGGCGGGTCCACCGCCTGGCAGCTGCCGCCCCTGCTGGACGCGGGGTGCATCGCCGCCCACCCTAAGCCCTTCATCGGCTTCAGCGACGTGACCACCCTGCACCTGTTCCTCCAGCGGCGGTGCGGCCTGGTGAGCTTCCACGGCCCCACCGCCAACCGGATCCTCTCCTGGGGCGGGGACGACTTCTCCTGGCGCAGCCTCCGCGCCGCCCTGTCCATGGGCCCCTGCCTGCCCCTGGAGAATCCCCCCGGCGAGCCCGTGCGGGTCCTGCGGCCCGGCAGGGCCAGGGGGCGGCTCACCGGCGGAAACCTGTCTCTGGTGGTCCAGACCCTGGGCACGCCGGAGCAGATCGACGCCCGGGGGAAGATCCTCTTCCTGGAGGACGTGGGCGAGGCGGTGTACGCCATCGAGCGGATGCTCCACCAGCTGTGCCGGGCGGGGGTGCTGGGGGCGGCGGCGGGGCTGCTCTTCGGGGACTTCACCGGCTGCCGCAACGCCTACCGGGCGGAGTACGGGCCGGAGGCGCTGCTGGCGGACTTCTTCCGGGACTGGCCGGGGCCGGTGGTGTGCAACGTCCGCTCCGCCCACTGTACGCCCATGGCGACGCTGCCGCTGGGGGCGGTGTGCCGGGTGGAGGGGGAGAAGATCTGGTTTTGCAGGGAATAGACGAGAAGCGGGGGAGGAGGCGCGCGCCTCTTCCCCCGTGTTTTCCCAATTTTGATCGACGTCAGAACGTGTCCAGTTCCACCGTCCGGCCGCCCTCCCGCCGGGAGGCCTCCGCCGCCAGGGCCATGACGTGGCTCTCCACGCTCTGGGACACCCCCGTCAGGCTCTCAGTGGAGCCGGAGGCGATGAGGCGGCACAGGTCGTCCATCAGCCCCTCGTCGCCGCCGCCGTGGCCGGCGAAGCTGCCGCCGGACTGGTTGAGGTCGATGACCTCCTCCGGCTGGCCGAAGCGGCGCAGACGGATCACCCGGTCCTCCAGACTGCCCTCAAGCTCCCCCTGGGTACCGGTGATCTTAATGGTCCGGTAGCACCGCTCGGTGAAGGCGGTCATGGTGAAGGTGGCGTGGATGTTGTTGGCAAACTCCAGGTTCACCGTCTGGTGGTCCACCACGTCGTTGTCGCAGTGGTAGACGCACCGGCCGTAGGGCCCCGTCTCCAGGGCGGCGCGGATGCTCTCCGCCGTGGGCTCGGCGGCCACCACGTTGCAGGGCCACTTGGGGCCCACCACATCCAGGCCGCAGTGGACGTTGGTGAAGTAGATCTTCTCCGCGTCGTAGGGGCAGCTCTCCCTGCACCCGCACCCGTCCAGGCACCGCAGGGCCGCCCCCTGGGGGGCGTTCTCCCGGCGGAAGTGGTCCAGTGCGCCGAAGCTCTGGACCCGCAGGCACCGCTCGCCCGCCAGCCAGCGGAGGATGTCCATGTCGTGGCAGCTCTTGGCCAGGATCATGGGGCTGGTCTCATCGCTGCGCCGCCAGTTGCCCCGGACAAAGCTGTGGGCGTAGTGCCAGTAGGCCACGTGCTCCACCGCGTCGATGGTCTCGATCTTCCCGATCTCCCCCCGGCGCAGCAGGTCGGACAGAGCGGCGTAAAACCGGGTGTAGCGCAGCACGTGGCACACCACCACCGCCCGGCCGGTCTCCAGGGCCTTCCGCTCCAGGGCCCGGCACTCCGCCAGATCCGGGGAGATGGGCTTCTCCAGCAGCAGGTGGTAGCCCTTGTCCAGGGCCGCCAGGGCGTGGGGCACGTGCTGGCGGTCCTGGGTGGCGATGATCATCACATCCGCCAGGCGGGGCTGGGCCAGCAGCTCCTCCGCCGAGGCGAAGCACCGCTCCTCCGCCACGCCGCAGCGCCGGCGCAGCAGCTCCAGCCGCTCCGGGCGCACGTCCGCACCGGCCGTCACCTCCATCCGCTCAGGGTGCTTGGCCTGATAGGACGCGTAGGCGTCCAGGCCCCGGCTGCCGCAGCCGCAGACCGCAAAGGTAATCTTCTCGCTCATCGTATGTTTCCTCCCCCATCTCATCCATATTTATGACGCGCCGGACGCGCGTTTTTTCATGTCTCCACAAATGTCAGCACACAGCGGTAGACGCCGTCCCGCTCCTCTGTCTCCAGCGTGCCGCCGCCCCGCTCCATCAGCGCCGCCATAGCGGGCAGGCCCACGCCGTGGCTGTCCCGGCGGTCCGGCGCGGGGGACACGCGGTTCTCCACGTGCAGGCGCACCGTCCCGCCCCCCTCCTCGATCCAGAGGTCCACGGGGGCGGACCGGTCGGCGTACTTGCGCAGGTTGGAGAACAGGTTGTCAAACACCCGCAGCACGTCCTCCGTGCGCAGATACAGCCCAAAGGGCCGGTCGAAGACCGGGGGCCGGATGGCAAAGCCCTCCCGCTGGAGATCCCCGCACTGCTCCGACAAAATCTGGCCCAGCAGCGCCGGGCCGTCCACCGGCTCCGGCGGGGCGGCCAGGGGCTCCCGGCGGCTCTCCACCTGCGCGCCGGCAAACAGCTGGTCCGTCATGCCCTTGATCTGCTCCGCCTTCTCCTGGGCCAGGCGGAGAAAGTCCGCGCGCTCCGCCTCCGTCTGGTACTCCCCCCGGCGGAGGATCTCCAGGTAGCCCATCAGCTTGGTCAGGGGGGTGCGCAGATCGTGGGACAGCTCGGCGATCAGCCGGCTGTTGGCCCCCACCGCCTCCCGCTCCCGCCCGATGCGCTCCACCACGCTCAGGCGCAGGCGCTCGATGTCCGCCCCCAGGCGGCTGAGCTCGTCGCTGCCCGGGGCGGAGATGGCGTGGTCCAGATCCCCCGCCATCAGCAGGCCCGTCTCGCGGGCCAGGGCCCCGATCCGGCCCAGAAGACGCCAGATATAGGGCACCATCACCCCGCAGAAGCCAGCCAGGGCCGCCAGCAGTCCCACGGCCCGCCCCAGGCTCTCCAGCCAGAGGCTGCTGCGGGAGAAGGTCAGGTACATGGTCCCGTCGGCGCACACAATCTCGTGGACCCCCACGAGAAGATCCACAGCGCCGGAGAAGACCCAGTCCTCCGTACACGCCCCCGCCGCCGGGGTAAAGCCGAACTGCATATCCTCCGAGCGCGCGCCCGGCTTATCCACTACGCTGATGACCACGCTGTATACGCCGTCTCCCAGGGTGCCGGCGTCCTCCTGCCAGCTGCTCACGGCCTCGGCCACGGTGAGGCCACGCTCCCGGACCTGCTCCTGGTAGGCCCGGACCTGCTCCTGCTCCCGGTCCTGGAGCCACTGGCGGAACCACTCGCTGTCCTGGACAGCGGGCACCGCCACCCCGCTCACCAGGTAAAACAGCGCGAAGGCCAGGGCCAGAGCCAGCACCGACACCCCCACCAGCTTGGCGCCCAGTCCCCGCCTACCCAACCCGGTACCCCTTACCCCACACGGTCTTGATGTACTCCGGCCGCCGGGGGTCGTCTTCAATCTTCTCCCGCAGACGGCGGATGTGAACCATGACGGTGTTGCCCGAGGAGGCGAAGTAGGGCTCGTTCCACACGCTCTCGTACAGGTTCTGCAGGGAGAAGATTACCCCCCGGTTCTCCACCAGCAGGCGCAGAATGCGGTACTCCGTCTCCGTCAGGTCGATCTCCTCGTCCCTGCGCCAGACCATGTTGCCCCGCAGGTTCACCCGCAGTCCGCACCACTCCGCCTCCTGGGCGGCCTCCGGCTTGCCCTTATATACCTGGTAGCGGCGCATGAGGCCCTTTACCCGGGCCAGCAGCTCCGGGTAGGAGAAGGGCTTGGACAGGTAGTCGTCCCCGCCGCTGGAGTAGCCCATGGTGAGATCCGAGTCCTGGCTCTTGGCGGTGAGAAACAGCACCGGCACGTTCCACCGCTCCCGCAGGCGCAGGCACACGTGGTAGCCGCTCAGGCCCTCCATCATCACGTCCAGAATCACCAGGTCCGCCCCGCCGCCGGTGCGCTCCAGGTAGGCCAGGGCCTCCTCCCCGCTGCCGGCCTGCACCACCTGGAAGCCCTCGCTGCTCAGGAGCACCCGCAGCACCTCCCGGATCTCAGCGTCGTCGTCAACAACGAGTATCTGGTTGCCCACGGCCGGACCACCCCCTTTCTGCCGACAATTGTACAAAATACGCGGCGAAATTGCAAGGGCTGCAAAGGAAAACTTTCCTCTGTAAGAAAGAATTAAGATTTCCGCTCCATGGCCCGGTAGATCAGCTCCATATCCAGGTGCTCCCGCACCGCGTCCGCCAGGAGGTCGTACTGCCGCTCCCTGTAGGCGGCGGCGTCGAAGGCGCCCAGGCGGGCGAAGTCGACCCCCTTTTTCCGGCACAGAGCCTCCAGCACCGCGTCCGCCGCGCCGGGGGCATCGAAGACGCCGTGGAGGTAGGTGCCGTAGACATTCCCGGCGCTCTGGAGCACCGGCAGGTCCTCCTCCCCCCGGCCCATGTGGATCTCATAGCCCTCGTAGGCCATGCCGGTCAGGCCGGAGAACAGGCCGTCCACCCGGGCGAACCGCCCCCGGCTCTGGGTCTGGACCTTTTCGCCGCGAAAGACGGTGTCCAACGGCAGCAGGCCCAGGCCCGCCTCCTCCGTGCCGGCGGCGGCCTCCGCCCCCTCCGGGTCGGCGATGGAGCGGCCCAGCATCTGGTAGCCGCCGCAGATGCCGAACACCGGCGTGCCCGCCGCCGCCGCCTGCTTGACGGCGGCCTCCAGCCCGCTCTGGCGCAGCCAGCGCAGATCCGCCAGGGTGCTCTTGGTGCCCGGCAGGCAGATGAGATCCGGCTGATGCAGGTCCCGGGGGGCGTCTATGTAGCGCAGGGAGACGTTCTCGTAGCGCTCAAAGGGCCCGAAGTCCGTGAAGTTGGAGATGCGGGGCAGGCGGATCACCGCCACATCCACCAGACGGCGGTCCGAGACCCGGTCAAAACGGGCAGAGAGGCTGTCCTCGTCGTCGATGTCCAGGTGGAGATAGGGCACCACCCCCGCCACCGGCGCGCCGCACAGCTGCTCCAGCTGGCGCAGGCCCGGCTCCAGGATGGCCCGGTCCCCCCGGAACTTGTTGACCACCACGCCCGCGATCCGCGCCCGCTCCTCCGGCTCCAGCAGGGCCACCGTGCCGTAAAGCTGGGCGAACACGCCCCCCCGGTCGATGTCCCCCACCAGCAGCACAGGCGCGTCCACCAGCCGGGCCAGGCCCATGTTCACAATGTCCTCCCGTTTGAGGTTGATCTCCGCCGGACTGCCCGCCCCCTCGATGACGATCACGTCAAATTCCCGCTCCAGGCTCCGGTAGGCCTCCAGCACCGCAGGCACCAGCTCCGGCTTGCACCGGTAGTAGGCCATAGCGTCCATGTTCCCCAGCACCCGGCCGTTGACGATCACCTGGCTGCCCATATCGGTGGTGGGCTTGAGGAGAATGGGGTTCATGCGCACGTCCGGCGGGATGCCCGCCGCCTCCGCCTGGACCACCTGGGCCCGGCCCATCTCGCCGCCATCGGCGGTGATGAAGGAGTTGAGGGCCATGTTCTGGCTCTTGAAGGGGGCCGTCCGGTACCCGTCCTGCCGGAACACCCGGCACAGCCCCGCCGCCAGCAGGCTCTTGCCCGCGTTGGACATGGTCCCCTGGATCATGATATTTTTCGCCATAGCGCTCCTCCCGTTTTCCTCACCCCAGGATCTCCCCCAGGGCTTTCAGCAGCGTCCGGTTCTCCTCCCGCCGCCGCACCGCCGTCCGGTACCAGCCGGGGCCCAGGCCCCAATAATTGGCGCAGTCCCGGATCAGAATCCCCCGGTCCAGCAGCGGACCGGACAGCTCCGCCGGGCTCTTTACCAGCAGATAGTTGGCCTGGGAGGGACAGACCGTGAGGCCCAGAGCCTCCAGCCCCTCCCGCAGATACCGCCGCTCGGATTGGATGAGCGCCCGGCTCTCCCGCAGATACGCCTCCTCCCCCAGGGCCGCCAGGCCGGCGGCCTGGGCGGGGACGGACACGTTCCAGGGCTGGGTCTGCCGGCCCATGCGCTCCAGCAGCGCCCCCTCCCCGCACAGGCAGTAGCCCAGGCGCAGCCCCGCCATGGCATAGCTCTTGGTGAAGGCCCGGAGCAGAAACAGCCGCCGCCCCGGCCTCAGCAGCGGGGCCAGGGAGGTCCCCCTGCCGCCGTCGCTGAGCTCCAGAAAGCACTCGTCCACAAAGAGCCAGCCGCCCCGCCTCTCGCAGAGAGCCAGGATGTTCTCCAGCAGCGCCGGGGGGATGAGCCGGCCGGTGGGGTTGTTTGGGTTGCAAAGGAAAACTACTTCACAGTTTTTGCGTTCCAGCTCCTCCAGTAGTTTTTCCGTCAGTGCGAAGCCCTGCTCCTCCTCCAGGGCGCAGCGCTCCACGCAGCACCCCGCCGCCGCCAGGGCGGCGGCGTACTCGGAGAAGGTGGGAGCCAGCTCCAGGGCTGTCCGGGGACGCAGGGCGGCGCAGAAGGAGAAAATCAGCTCCGCCGCCCCCGCGCCGCAGAGGACGGCCTCCTCCGGCACCCCCTCCCGGTCCGCCAGGGCCGCCACCAGACGGCGGCAGTGGGGGTCCGGGTAGCGGTCTAGAAGCTGCGCCGCGTCCACCACCGCCCGGACCACGCCGGGGGGCGGGCCCAGGGGATTGGTGTTTACGGAGACGTCCAGGGTCACCGGGCGGCCGTAGATGTCACCGCCGTGGGGATTGTTTGCTTGATACAGCATGCTTTACACCAGCTTAGTCTAAGGATTTACAATTCTTTGGCCCGCGGCCCTCAGAGGAGGCAGCGGACCGCCGCCCACCGCGCCAGGGCGCACACCGCCAGGGCCAGCGCCGCCGTCACATACAGCAGGCGGCAGGCCCGGGGGATGTCGGCGCGCTCCACCGCCCGGACAGGGTCGCCGATGGCGGACTTCCTGTGGAGCACGCCGTGATACCAGGCGTCCCCGGCCAGCTCCAGGCCCAGCAGGCCCGCGCACACAGACTCGGTCTGGGCGGAGTTGGGGCTGGCGTGGCGGTACCGGTCCCGGCGGAAGATGCGCCAGCCCCGGCCCGCGTCCATCCCCAGCAGGCCCCCCGCCGCCAGCATCAGCAGGGCCGACAGGCGGGCCGGGAGGTAGTTGGCGGCGTCGTCCGCCTTGGCGGGGATGTACCCCAGGTCCCGGTAGGGCGGCTCTATGTACCCCAGCATGGAGTCCATGGTATTCACCGCCTTGTAGAAAAAGCCCAGGGGCGCGCCCCCCAGGGCTAAAAACACCAGGGGGGCCACCACGCCGTCAGAGGTGTTCTCCGCCACCGTCTCCACGGCGGCCCGGCAGATGCCCGCCCGGTCCAGCCGCCGGGTGTCCCGGCCCACAATCATGCTCACCGCCCGGCGGGCCCCCTCCACGTCCTCCGCCGCCAGGGCGTCGTGCACCTTCATGCTCTCCACCCGCAGGGATTTTACCGCCAGAATCTGCCAGCACATGGCGCTCTCCGCCGCCAGCCGCAGCCAGGGGCTCACCCGGTGGCACAGCCACAGCGCCAGAGTGGGAACCCCCGCCGCGGTCAGGACGGTCAGCAGCCACAGCACACCGCCGGCGGCCCGCTCCCCCCCGGGCGTGGCGGGAAAGATCCGGCGCAGGCCCCGCTCCAGAGCGGCGATCAGCCGCCCGATGGCCGCCACCGGGTGGGGCCACCCCTGGGGGTCCCCCAGCAGCAGGTCCAGCCCGAAGCCGATGACCATCGCCCACAAGCTCCACATGGTTCGCTCCCCCCTTTTATCGCTGAAACGTAAACAGATGCACCGGGTTCTGCCCGGTCATCAGGTGGTAGGGCCCCGCCGTCCGACTCCGGGCGGCGGTGAGGGAGACGGCCTCCCATTCTGTGAAGGAAAACTCCTTGCCGCACGCTGTCAGCTCGGCCACAGACTCCAGCGTGACTGCCGACGCCACGATGCGCACCGCCGGATTTTTCTCCAGCAGCAGGGCGATGATGGCCCGCATATTGCCCGCGCTGCCGCCGATGAAGGCGTGGGTGGGCGCGGGGAGGTCCTGGCAGGCCTCCGGCGCGGCGCCGGGGACGATCTCCAGGTTGGCGGTGTGGAAGCGCCGGCGGTTCTCCTCCAGCAGCGCCAGGGCCTCCCCCTTCCGCTCTATGGCGTACACCCGGCCCCGGCGGGCCAGCAGGGCCATCTCAATGGACACGGAGCCGGTGCCGGCCCCTATGTCCCAGCACACCGCGTCCTCCGTCAGGGCCAGCTTTCCCAGGGCCAGTCCGCGCACCTCGCTCTTGGTCATGGGCACCACCGGGCCCTCCCCGCTGCGCCGGAAGCAGCTGTCCGGCAGGCCGGGGACAAAGGGACGGGCGCTGTCGTTCTCGATGAGCACGGCGCTGAGGGCGTCGAAGGCCCCCTCCGCCAGCGCCGCCGCCGTGCCGGCGGTGATCCGCTCCTCCGGGTAGCCCAGCCGCTCCCCCACGGTGACCCGGACAGCGCCCAGGCCGGCCTCCGCCAGGGTGCGGCAGAGGCCGGCCGCGCCGCCCTCCCCCCCCACCAGGACGAAGGTCCGGCGGTTCTGGGCCACATCCGGCGACACGTCCCCCTCCCGGCCGTGGAGGCTCAGGGGGACCACGTCCTCATAGGAGGTCCCCGTGCGGGCGCACAGCACCTGGAGGGAGCTGAGCCCCGGCAGGACCGTCACGTCGCAGTCCGCCAGCAGGGGCAGCAGCTTCCGGGCCCCGCTGAAGAAGCCCGTGTCCCCGGAGAAAACCACCGCGAAGCGGCGGCAGTCCGGGTTCTCCCGGATGCAGGCGGCGATGTCCGCCGGGGCCACGGCCTGACAGGTGCGGCCCCGCGTGGAGACGGCCTCCAGCATCCGGCGGGCCCCGATGACGCAGTCCGCCCCGCAGACGGCCCGCCGGACGTCGCCGGTCATGGCCTCCGGCCCCCCCGGCCCGATGCCCGCCAGGGTCACCTGCGGCCGCAGACGCAGGGCAAACCGGCGGGAGAGTTCCTTCACCGCCCCGGCGAAGTCCACACCTTCCCGCTGGGCGGGGCGGCCCACCACCACCAGCACGGCGCCGGCCCCCCCGGCGGCGGCGGCCTTCTCGGCGAAGCCCCCGGCGGCGCCGGCGTCCTTGGTCACCATGTACTGTGCGGACACAGCCCGCAGAGTGGCCGCGTTCATTTCCCGGGAAAACGGGCCCTGCATGGCGATGATGTGGTCCGGGGCCAGCCCCGCCGCCCGGCAGGCGGTCAGGGACGCCTCCATGGGCAGCACCCGTGCGTAGACCCGCCGGGCGAAATCCGGCAGAGCGGCGTACCCGGCCAGCTCCTTGCTGCCGGTGGTCAGGAGGATATTCCCCTGGGTCCCCGCCAGATAGTCCACTGCCCCGGCGATGTCCGGCACCCATACCGCTCCCTCGGGAGCGCCGCCGGAGGCGCGCAGCAGCCGCAGATACCCGACGCCCGTCCGCTCACAGGCCCCGGCGATGTTCTCCGTCACCTGGGCGGCGTAGGGGTGGGTGGCGTCCACCACCAGGTCGAAGCCCCCCCGGCGAAAGAGGGCCTCCATCTCCTCCCCCGTCAGGCGGCCGGGGGAGACGGTCAGCCCCGGCCGAGGGGTGAGCAGGGTCTCGCCGTACTCCGTGGCCACGCAGGCGGTGACCTCCGCCGGCTGACCCTCCAGCAGCTCCACCAGCGCCCGCCCCTCGGTGGTGCCGGCGAAGACGCACAGCCTATACATCCCGGTACCCCCTGGGGGTCACCAGACGGCCGCCGATGACCTGGGTCCGGCTGCTGCCGACGAACACGGTGCAGAACATGTCCGCCGGGTAGGTCCGCAGCGACTCCAGGGTCAGCAGCTCGAAGCCCTCCCCCTCCCGGCCGATGCTCTGGGCCACGCCGCAGGGCCGGTCCCCCGGCAGATGGCGCAGCAGAATCCCGCAGGCCCTCTGAAGGTAGTCCGGCCGGGCGCGGCTGGCCGGGTTGTAGAGGACCAGAGTGAGATCCGATTTCGCCGCCGCCTCCAGCCGGGCCTCGATGGTCTCCCAGGCGGTCAACCGGTCGCTGAGGCTCACCACGGCAAAGTCGTGGGTCAGCGGCGCGCCCAGCAGGGCCGCGCCGCTGCAGGCGGCGGTGAGGCCGGGGATCACCTCCACCTCCGGCTCCGCCGCCTCCCCCCGCAGTTGGTAGATGAGGCCCGCCATGCCGTACACCCCGCTGTCACCGGAGCAGACCATGGCCACGTCCCGCCCCTTTTTCGCCTCCTCCAGGGCCATGCGGCACCGGTCCGCCTCCCTGGTCATGGGGGTGGTCAGAACCTCCTTGTCCGGGTAGCGCTCCCGGACCAGATCCACGTATACGTGGTAGCCCACGATTACCTGGCAATCCCGCAGCGCCCGGTCCGCCCGGACCGTCATATTCTCATAATCCCCTGGGCCGATGCCCACCACTGTCAGCTTACCCAAAGCGCACCTCCCAATGCTCCACCGCCGCCGCCACGGTCACGCCGTGCCCGGCGGTCTTTCGTACAATCAGCTTCTCCGCCCCCAGGAGGGCCGCCCGCTCGCAGACGTTGTCCACGCCGGTGACCTCCCGCACAAACTCCGAGGGGGTGAAGTCCCCCTCCGCCCGCTCCAGCTCCTGCGCGGAGTAGAACGTCAGGGGCCACCCCCGCTCCCGGCAGAAGGCCAGAAGGCCCGGCTCGTCCCGCTTCAGGTCGATGGAGGCGCAGCCCTTCACCGCCGCCGGATGAATCCCGTTCTCCTCCAGCGCCGACCGGACTGCCGCCGCCACGGCCTCCCGGCCGGTCCCCCGCCGGCAGCCCAGCCCCAGCCGGACCGCCCTGGGCACCAGCAGCAGGGTCCGGGCGAAGGGGGACCGCCGCCGCCAGGAGATGCACACGCCCACCGCTCCCTCCTCCCCCGGCACCACGCCGGAGGGCAGCGCCCCCGCCAGAGGAAAGTCGCTCGCCAGGGGCACCGGCCCCTCCAGAATGGCGGCGGAGACCGCCCGGGCGGCCTTCATGTCGTCGATATACAGCCCCTGCTCCGCCGCCCAGTCGTCCACGGAGAATTTTCCGTGGACGTCCGTGGCGGTGGTCACCACCGCTACGGCCCCCAGGGACGCGGCCAGCCGCCGGGCCAGCCGGTTGGCCCCGCCGATGTGGCCGGAGAGCAGGGGCACCACGAACCGGCCCGTCTCGTCCGCCGCCAGGACGGCGGGGTCGCAGGTCTTATCCCGCAGGTGGGGCGCCACCGCCCGGACGGCGATGCCGCAGGAGCTGACGAACACCATCCCATCCGCCCAACGGAAGACGGGACCCGCGAAATCCGCCAGCGGCCCTGTCACGGCCTCGAAGCCCTCACCCGCCAAGCGAGCCGGGGCGTACAGCCGGCACTCCTCCCACTCCAGAGCCGCCGCCGCCCTCCGGGCGGTGTCCAGCCCCCGGCGGCTGAAGGCAAATACCGCCAGCTTCACGTATCCGTCCCCTTCCGGTACTCCGTGGTGAAGGACGGGTCGTAGAGCCTGGAGCGCTCATAGCCCTCCCCCAGGCAGTTCCCCACGATGAGCAGGGCCGTCTTGGTCAGGCCGTTGTCCGCCACCGTTTTGGCCAGGGTGCCCACCGTGCAGCGGTAGACCCGCTCGTCGGGCCAGGTGGCCTTGTACACCACCGCCGCCGGGGTGCCGGCGTCGTAGCCGCCGGCCAGCAGGTCCCCCTCCAGCCGGTCCGCCAGAGACGTGCTGAGAAACAGGACCATGGTGGACCCGTGGGCCGCCAGGGAGCGGATGGACTCCCGCTCGGGCACCGGCGTGCGCCCCGCGGCGCGGGTGATGATCACCGTCTGGCTCACCTCCGGCAGGGTGTACTCCGCCCGCAGGGCCGCCGCCGCGCCGCAGAAGGAGCTCACCCCCGGACACACGTCGTAGGCGATCCCCAGCGCCTCCAGCCGGTCGAACTGCTCCCGCACGGCGCCGTAGATGCTGGCGTCGCCCGTGTGCAGCCGCACCGTCACCCGGCCCTCCGCCTCGGCGGAACGGATCACCTCCATCACCTGCTCCAGCGTCATCTCCGCGCTGTTGTGTATCTCACAGCCCGCGCGGGTGTATGCCAGCAGGGCCGGGTTCACCAGGCTCCCGGCGTAAATCACCACGTCCGCCTCCCCCAGCAGACGCGCGCCCCGGACCGTGATCAGATCCGCCGCTCCGCTGCCGGCTCCTACGAAATGTACCATGATTGTGACCTCCAGATGGTTGGGTAATCATGCTTTTCTTGCAAGAAAAGCATCAAAAGAATGCTGCTCACAGTCCGCACCGGATGCTGCGGAGAAGGCTGGGGGCGCTGGCGGTCTGGCACAGCTGGCCATAGACCTTTGAAAAGCAGATGGCCCCGGTCTCCAGGGTATCGCCGGCTTTGGCGGCCAGGTGCCGGCCGATGCGCTCCGCCAGGCGCTCCAGGGTGGGGGCGCAGAGGTTTTCCTCCTGGAGGACGCGCAGGGCGTCGTCGCAGGCCACGCAGGCGAGGAGCTCCTCCGTCCGCCCCGGCGGCAGGCCGGCGGCGGCGGCGTGGGCCGCCAGAATCTCCATGCGGCAGTCGCCGTATTTGGAGTGGGTATTGAGCATCCCTCCGGCCAGCTTCACCAGCTTGCCCAGGTGCCCCGCCAGCAGGGCCCCCCGGAAGCCCAGCTCCCGGCACATCGACAGGGTGTCGCCGATGAAGTTGGAGCACTGCACCGCCAGGGCCGGGTCCAGGCCCAGGCCGTCCCGAACGAAGCCGGAGCCGTAGTTCCCCGGCGTGAGCAGGACGAAATCCGCCCCGCTCTCCCGCCGCTGGCGCAGCTCCACCCGGATGGTGTCCACCAGGGCCTGCTCGCTCATGGGCTCCACGATGCCGGTGGTGCCCAGGATGGAGATGCCCCCCCGGATGCCCATGCGGGGGTTGAAGGTCCGCCGCGCCAGCGCCTCCCCCTCCGGCACGGAGATTACCACGGACAGGCCTCCCCGGTACTCCGTCAGGCCCATGACCTCCTCCACACAGGCGCGGATCATCTGCCGGGGCACGCTGTTGATGGCCGCCGCCCCCACCGGCTGGTCCAGGCCGGGCTTCGTCACCCGGCCCACGCCGGCGCCGCCGTCAATGGTCACGCCGGGGGTCTCCGACCGCGCCGCCCGGGCGAAGATCAGCGCGCCGCCGGTGACGTCCGGGTCGTCGCCGCAGTCCTTCTCGATGGCGCAGCAGGCAAAGCCGGCGCCCAGCTCCGCCTCCCGCACCGGCAGCTCCAGCCGGATGCCCTTGGGCGTCAGCAGCTCTACCCTGTCCAGCCGCCGGCCCGTCAGCAGCAGGCAGGCCGCCGCCTTCGCCGCCGCCGCCGCGCAGGAGCCGGTGGTGTATCCGAGACGCAGCTTTTTTCCGTCTTTTACGATAAATTCTTCCATGTGGTCCACCTTTCGGACGGCATTCTTTTCTTTTGTGAACAAAAGAAAAGAATCAAAAGAAAAAACTTTGTACGTGCTACCGCTCGATCTGGTACAGCATCGCGTTGCAGATCGCCGCCGCCACGTTGCTGCCGCCCTTTCTGCCCCGGGCGACGATGCAGGGCGCGCCGGAGGCGATGATTGTCTCCTTGCTCTCCACCACGTTGACGAAGCCCACGGGGACGCCGACGATCAGGGCGGGGCTGACGCGGCCCGCGTCCATGAGCTCCCTGAGGGCCAGCAGGGCAGTGGGGGCGTTGCCGATGGCGAAGATGCAGGGCTTTTGCAGATCCGCCGCCCGCTCCATGGAGACAATGGCGCGGGTGACCCCCCGCTCCCTGGCCTCCTCCGCCACATCCGCGTCGGACATAAAGCAGTGGACCTGCCCGCCCAGGCGGGACAGGATGGTCTTGTTGATCCCCGACCGGGCCATCTGGGTGTCGGTGACGATGTCGCAGCCAGCCCGGAGGGCCTCCACCCCCCGCCGGACGGCGTGCTCCGAAAAGTGCAGGCTGTCCGCGTAGTCGAAGTCGGCGGTGGTGTGGATGACCCGCTTGACGACGGGCTCCGTCTCCGAGTCCAGCTGCCGGTCCCCCAGCAGCTCCGTGATGATCTCGAAGCTGCGCTTCTCAATGTCCATGGGCTTGACGATCTCAATCATAGCGGTGTTTCTCCTTTACACAGGTCTCGTAGAACCGCGCGGCAAACGCGGGATTGGCGTAAAAGTGGAAGTGGGGGTATCCGGCGTAGAGCCGGTCCGTGGCCACGGCGCAGTCCCAGCCCCGTCCGCTGGGCTTCTCCGCCCAAAAATCCCCGCCGGGGCACCGGGCATCCCAGTGGTGGAACTCGTGGCCCCGGATGGTCTCCCCCGCCCGGCAGAGGAGGCTGTCCTTCTTCGCCCGCAGCGTCACGTAGCCGAAGCGGGTGAGCCGCCCGGCGTCGAAGCACCGCCCCGGCAGAACGCCCGCCATGTCCGCTTCCCCGATTCCCTCGGTGAGGTACATGAACCCGCCGCACTCAGCGATACAGGGCAGCCCCCCCTCCAGGGCGGCCCGGACGGAGCGGCGCATGGAGACGTTGCCGGACAGCTGCCGGGCGTACAGCTCCGGGTACCCGCCCCCCAGGTACAGCCCCTGGACGTGCGCCGGCAGGGCGGCGTCCTCCAGGGGGCTGAAGGGGACCAGCTCCGCCCCCATCTCCGCCAGGGCCTCCAGGCTGTCCTCGTAATAAAAGCAGAAGGCCCGGTCACGGGCCACGGCAATGCGCACCGGCTCCAGCCGGGGCAGAACCACCGGCTCCCACGCCACCGGCGGCGCGGAGGCGGCCAGCTCCAGCAGCCGGTCCAGCTCCACCGTCTCCTCCGCCTGGCGGGCCAGAATATCCAGCTTCTCCCGCAGGCCCTCCACCTCCCCGGCGGTCACAAGCCCCAGGTGGCGGCTCTCCAGGGTGCAGGCGGGCAGCTCCGGCAGAAAGCCCACGGGCTCCGCCCGCCCCCCGAACCGCTCCCGGATGGCCCCGGCCAGGGCCCGGTAGGTGGAGGCGGCGCACCGGTTGAGGAGCACCCCCCGGACGCCGCTGTCCCCCTGAAAGTCCAGAAAGCCCTGGATCACCGCCAGCACCGACAGGGCCGCCCCCCTGGCGGGGACCACCAGCACCACAGGGGTGTCCGTACTCCGGGCGGTCTCCCAGGCGCTGGCCCTTGTGCTGGCGAGGCCCGCGCCGTCGTAGAAGCCCATGGCCCCCTCGATGACGGACACGTCCCTGCCCCCGCCGTTTTTGGCCAGCAGGTGCCGCAGGGTGTTGGGTGAAAAGAAGAATCCGTCCAGGTTGGCGCTCTTCGCCCCGATCACCCGGCTGTGGAACATGGGGTCGATGTAGTCCGGCCCGCACTTGAAGGCCCCCACGTCCAGCCCCCGGTTCACCAGGGCCTGCAAAACGGCGCAGACCGCCGTGGTTTTGCCGCAGCCGCTGCCGGTTCCCGCCAGCAGCAGCCGGTTGACCCGCCGCTCCATGCGCTCCCTCCCTCCGCCTTTTGATCTCCTCTATTCTACAGGCACAGCGGGGGCTTTGTCAACGGATATTTGACAAATTCTTCACGATCTTCCCCGCTTTGACAAACAGGTGCGGGTATGCTATGATGCGGACAGACAACAGACAGGAGGCATTTCTCATGGACCAGCTTCTTCTGCACACCTGCTGCGCGCCGTGCAGCGTCTACTGCGTGGACAGCCTGCGGGCGGAGGGCATCGAGCCCACCGCCTTCTGGTACAACCCCAACATCCACCCCTACCAGGAGTACCGCTCACGGCGGGACGCCCTGGCGGACTATGCCGCCTCTATCAGCCAGGCACTGGCGGTCCGGGACGAGTACGGCCTGCGGGACTTCGTCCGGGCGGTGGCAGAGGACATCGGCGGGCGCTGCGCCCACTGCTACGCCTGCCGGCTGGAGGAGACCGCCCGGTACGCCGCCGGCCATGGCTTCACCCACTTCTCCACCACCCTGCTGGTCAGCCCCTACCAGGACCACGACGGCATCCGCCGGGCGGCGGAGGCGCTGGCGGCGCGCTACGGCGTGGCCTTTCTCTACCGGGACTTCCGCCCCGGCTTCCGCCAGGGGCAGAGCAAGGCCCGGGCGCTGGGGCTCTACATGCAGAAATACTGCGGCTGCGTCTTCTCCGAGGAGGAGCGCTACGCCAAGCAGATCCAGCGGGACCGGGAGCGGTTCCCCGCCCTCTGACGCCTCCGCCCCCGGCATGCCGGGGGCGGAGGCATTACAAAAGGGGGCGCGCCGCAAAATTCATAAAAAACCGTCGATACCTGTTGACTTTATCTATTAAAAGTGGTAAAGTATCTCTCACATGGGCCGGGATGCGTCCCGGCCCTCTTCTGCGCAACATCTTTTTGGAGGAACGACATGGTCATTACGGAGTTTTTGGAACGCAACGCCCGGCTCTACGGGGCGGAGACGGCGCTGGTGGAGATCAACCCCTCGGAGGAGCGGGACCGGGCCGTCACCTGGCGGGAGGCCAGCCTCATTGAGAGCGCCCAGCCGGACGCCCCCTACCGCCGGGCCCTGAGCTGGCGGGACTTTGACCGCCGGGCCAACCGCTTTGCCAACCTGCTGCTCAGCCGGGGCATGGAGCGGGGGGCCAAGGTGGGTATTCTGATGATGAACTGCCTGGAGTGGCTGCCGGTGTACTTCGGCATCCTCAAGGCGGGGTGCATCGCCGTACCCCTGAATTTCCGGTACTCCAGCGAGGAGATCAAGTACTGTCTGGAGCTGGCGGACGTGGAGGTCCTGGTCTTCGGGCCGGAGTTTGTGGGCCGGATAGACGCCGTTCAGGACCAGCTGCCCCAGGTGCGGATGATGTTCTTTGTGGGCCGGGATACGCCCGCCTACGCGGAGGACTGCCTGAAACTGATGGGCTTCTGCTCCTCCAGCCCGCCGCCGGTGTCCCTGGAGGAGGCGGACCACGCCGCCATCTACTTCTCCTCCGGCACCACCGGCTTCCCCAAGGCCATCCTCCACAACCACCGGGCCCTGACGGCCTCCTGCCAGACGGAGCAGCGCCACCACGGCCAGACGAGAGAGGATGTGTTTCTGTGCATCCCGCCCCTCTACCACACGGGAGCCAAGATGCACTGGTTCGGCAGCCTCCTCTCCGGCAGCCGGGCGGTGCTGCTGCGGGGAGTGAAGCCGGAGTGGATTCTCCGGGCGGTCACCGAGGAGAAGTGCACCATCGTGTGGCTGCTGGTGCCCTGGGCCCAGGACCTGCTGGACGCCATCGAGTCCGGGAAGGTGGAGCTGGACAGCTACCTGCTGGATCAGTGGCGGCTGATGCACATCGGCGCCCAGCCGGTACCCCCCAGCCTTATCAAGCGCTGGAAGGTCCTCTTCCCCCACCACCAGTACGACACCAACTACGGGCTCAGCGAGTCCATCGGCCCCGGCTGCGTTCACCTGGGTGTGGAGAACATCCACAAGGTGGGGGCCATCGGCGTGCCCGGCTACCAGTGGGAGACGAAGATTGTGGACGAGCAGTGGAACGAGGTCCCCCAGGGGGAGATCGGCGAGCTGGCCGTCAAGGGTCCCGGCGTGATGCTGTGCTACTATAAAAATAAGGAGGCCACCGACGAAATTCTCAAGGACGGCTGGCTCTATACCGGCGACATGGCCCGGATGGATGAGGACGGGTTTATCTTCCTGGTGGACCGGAAAAAGGACGTGGTCATCTCCGGCGGCGAGAACATCTATCCGGTCCAGATCGAGGACTTCCTGCGGAAATTCGACAAGATCAAGGACGTGGCGGTCATCGGCCTGCCGGACCCCCGGCTGGGGGAGATCGCCGCCGCCATCATCGAGCTCAAGGAGGGCGCGGCCTGCACGGAGGCGGAGATCAACGACTTCTGCGGCGGCCTGCCCCGCTACAAGCGCCCCCGGCGGATCATCTTCGACGCCGTGCCCCGGAACCCCACCGGCAAAATCGAGAAGCCGGCCCTCCGGGAGAAGTACATCCACGGCCGTCTGGTGGAGGCGCAGACCACCAATTGATCGGGCCGTCAATTTGAAAGAAAGTGGGAAATACGGATGGATCTTGCCATTAAAATCGTCCTGCTGGCCGTCTTCTTCGGCGTGATGACCGGCATCGGACTCTACTGCCGCCGCCACGCCACCGACGTCAGCGGCTTCGTTCTGGGCGGGCGCAGCGTGGGCCCCTGGCTCACCGCCTTCGCCTACGGCACCAGCTACTTCTCCGCCGTGGTCTTCGTGGGCTACGCCGGCCAGTTCGGCTGGAAGTACGGCGTCGCCGCCACCTGGGCGGGGCTGGGCAACGCCTTTCTGGGCTCCCTGCTGGCCTGGGCGGTGCTGGGCCGGCGCACCAGGGTGATGACCCAGCACCTGGACAGCGCCACCATGCCGGAGTTCTTCGGCAAGCGCTTCGACAGCCGGGCGCTGAAGCTGTGCGCGTCCGTCATCATCTTTATCTTCCTCATCCCCTACACCGCCTCCCTGTACAACGGCCTGAGCCGCCTGTTCGGCATGGCCTTTGCCATCGACTACTCCGTCTGCGTCGTCGTCATGGCCATCCTCACAGGCGTCTACGTCATCGCTGGGGGCTACATGGCCACCGCCATCAACGACTTTATCCAGGGCATCATCATGCTGGCGGGCATCGCGGCGGTGATCGGGGCGGTGCTGCACACCCAAGGAGGCTTCCTGGCCGCCCTGGAGAAGCTGGCCAGGGTCCAGGGGGACAGCGGCGTCCCCGGCGTGTACGCCTCCTTCTTCGGGCCCGACCCCGTCAACCTGCTGGGCGTGGTGCTCCTCACCAGCCTGGGCACCTGGGGCCTGCCCCAGATGGTCCAGAAGTTCTACGCCATCAAAAGCGAGGCGGCTATCAGCAAGGGCACCGTCATCTCCACGGTCTTCGCCCTGGTGGTGGCCGGCGGGTGCTATTTCCTGGGCGGCTTCGGGCGGCTCTACGCCGACCAGATCGACATCCAGGCCAACGGCTACGACTCCATCATCCCCGCCATGCTCTCCGGCCTGCCGGCGATTCTCATCGCGGTGGTGGTGATTCTGGTGCTCTCCGCCTCCATGTCCACCCTGTCCTCCCTGGTGCTGGCCTCCAGCTCCACCTTGACATTGGACTTTATTAAGGGTAATATCATAAAGGATATGGACGAAAAGCGGCAGGTCCGGTGGATGCGGGGTCTGGTGGTGGTATTTATCGCCATCTCCGTGGTTCTGGCCCTCATCCAGTACAAGTCCAGCGTCACCTTCATCGCCCAGCTCATGGGCGTCAGCTGGGGCGCGCTGGCGGGGGCGTTTCTGGCCCCCTTCCTGTACGGGCTGTACTGGAAGCGGACCACCAAGGCCGCCTGCTGGGTCAGCTTCGTGTTCTCCGCCGTCTTTATGCTGGCGGTGATCTCCCCGCTGAAGACCGCCCTGCCCCCCCTGCTCCAGTCCCCCATCAACGCGGGCGCCTTCTGCATGATCGCCGGGCTGGTGATCGTGCCGGCGGTCAGCCTCTTCACCAGAGCGCCCGGCGAAAAGCGGCTGGAGGAGATCTTCTCCTGCTACGAGCGGCGGGTGACGGTGACGGTAAAGGACTCCATCGGGGAACAGAACAGCCATTGAATGCCCATCCCCAGGGGCGGACGGCGTCCGCCCCTGGGGTCGCGCGTCCCAACCAGGCGCAATCAACCACCAAGGAGGAACATCCATGAAACAATTGATGCTGGGCAACGAGGCCGTTGCCCGGGGCCTCTACGAGGCCGGCTGCACCTTCGTCTCCAGCTACCCCGGCACCCCCAGCACGGAGATCACCGAGGCCGCGGCCAAGTATCCGGAGATCTACGCCGAGTGGGCCCCCAACGAGAAGGTGGCCATGGAGGCCGCCTTCGGCGCGTCCCTGGCGGGGCGGCGCAGCTTCTGCGGCATGAAGCACGTGGGGCTCAACGTGGCCGCCGACCCCCTGTTCACCATCGCCTACACCGGGGTGAACGGCGGCATGATTGTGGGCGTGGCCGACGACGCGGGGATGCACTCCTCCCAGAACGAGCAGGATTCCCGCCACTACGCCCGGGCCGCCAAGCTGCCCATGCTGGAGCCCGCAGACTCCGGAGAGGCTTTGGAATTTACCAGGCTGGCCTATGAGCTCTCGGAGTCCTTCGACACGCCGGTCATCATAAAGATGTGCACCCGCGTCTCCCACTCCCAGAGCGTGGTGGAGCCCGGCGAGCGGACGGAGCCCCCCCGGAGGCCCTACGAGAAGGACGGGGCCAAATACATTATGATGCCCGGCAACGCCAAGCGCCGCCACCCGGTGGTGGAGGAGCGCCTGGAGCGGATCGCCGCATGGGCGGAGACCGCCCCCATCAACCGCGTCGAGCCCGGAAGGGACCACAAGATGGGCATCATCACCTCCTCCACCAGCTACCAGTACGTAAAGGAGGCCTGCGGCGATACATACCCGGTGCTGAAGCTGGGCATGGTCTGGCCCCTGCCGGAGAAGAAGATCACCGAGTTCGCCAAATCCGTCGGCCTGCTGGTGGTGGTGGAGGAGCTGGACAGCTTTATCGAGAGCTTCTGCCGCGATTTGGGCCTGGCCTGCACCGGCAAGAGCAGCTTCCCCTGCGTCGGCGAGCTCAGCCAGAACACCGTAGCCGAGCAGCTGACCCATGAGAAGCGGGGCGGCGTGAAGCTGGACGAGGACATCCCCCCCCGGCCGCCGGTCATGTGCGCCGGGTGCCCCCACAGAGGGCTCTTCTACACCCTCAAGCAGAACAAGCTGACGGTCCTGGGGGACATCGGGTGCTACACCCTGGGCGCCGTGGCTCCCCTGGGGGCCATGGACTCCACCATCTGCATGGGCGCGTCCATCTCCGGCCTCCACGGCTTCAACAAGGCCGGCGGCGGGGAGAGCGAGGGGAAAACGGTGGCCGTCATCGGGGACTCCACCTTCATGCACTCCGGCGTCACGGGGCTCATCAACACCGCCTACAACGGGTCCAACTCCACCGTCATTATCCTGGACAACTCCATCACCGGCATGACCGGCCACCAGCAGAACCCCACCACCGGCTTCAACCTCAAGGGGGACCCCTGCGCCAAAATCGATTTGGAGAGCCTGTGCCGGGCGGTGGGCATCCGGCGGGTGCGGGTGGTGGACCCCTACGATCTGGCGGCCTGCGACGCGGCGGTGAAGGAGGAGCTGGCGGCCGAAGAGCCCTCGGTAATCATCTCCCGCCGCCCCTGCGCCCTGCTCAAGTACGTCAAGCACCCCGGCCCCATCTCCGCGGACCCGGACAAGTGCGTGGGCTGCAAGTCCTGTATGCGCATCGGCTGTCCCGCCATCAGCGTGGCGGAGGGCAGGGCGGTGATCGACAGCACCCTCTGCACCGGCTGCGGCGTGTGCGCGCAGCTGTGCAAATTTGACGCTCTGAGCGGGAAGAAGGAGGCGTGAGCATGGAGACGAAAAATATGATGATCGTCGGCGTTGGCGGACAGGGCACCCTGCTGGCCAGCAAGCTGCTGGGCCGCCTGCTGCTGGGCAAGGGCTTTGACGTGAAGGTCAGCGAGGTCCACGGCATGAGCCAGCGGGGCGGCAGCGTGGTCACCTA
>ERZ779631.130-NODE-130-length-28558-cov-21.699154_pt1 | contig 28558 bp, 30 predicted proteins | sample MGYA00514193_ERZ779631 | MGnify/ENA primary metagenome ERZ779631 (study PRJEB29562, sample SAMEA4376710) | mouse gut metagenome | isolation source: Cecum | study: EMG produced TPA metagenomics assembly of the A DSS colitis mouse model was used to assess the...
AAGGAAGCTGTCCGCATGTTTGCCGACAAGACGCTCGAGGCGGGCGGATCCATCAACGCCTTCCTTCCGTTCCTGAGCAAACAGGATATCCGCAATATCGCTTTCACGACAGACGATGAAGAATAAAGGCTGTGCATAAAAAGGCCATCCGCTATGAACGGATGGCTTTTTACCCACATTTTATACAATAATACGCTAAGAAACTACTTCCTCGTCCGGCTCTAAGAGTGCCTTCTCGTAACTTTCAAGAATTGTTTTCTGGATCGTGTCCCTTGTGTTTGAATTGATCGGATGCGCGATATCCCTGTACTCACCGTCGGCTGATTTCTTGCTCGGCATCGCGATGAACAGACCTTTCTCACCCTCGATCACCTTAATGTCATGAACCACAAATTCATCATCGAGTGTGATCGAAACTACTGCTTTCATTTTTCCCTCTTTTGTGATTTTTCGAACGCGAACATCTGTTATTCTCATTCTTTTGTCCCCCTTTTGCAAGTCCTGTTTCCTTTTGTTGATTTTTTGTTATAAAACATACCTCTCATTTTTCTCAACCACAACTTTTATGCCGGTCTCCCCGACGTGGTGTGAGTTTGCTCGAATAGTATCTCGGCTCTCTACTATACAATTTTCAATGTGGGTGTTATCGCCTAGATACACATCATTTAAAATGATGGAGTTTTTAATAGTACAGTTGTTGCCGACAAAAACCTCCTTGAACAGGATCGAATTTTCCACCGTTCCATTTACGATACATCCGCTTGAGATCAGGCTGTTTCGAACCTGTGCTCCCGGATTGTACTTTGCAGGCGGCAAGTCGTCAACCTTGGAATATACGTCCGGATACTGTTTGAAGAAATAGTCGCGGATCTCCTTTTTGAGGAAATCCATGTTCGTGCCATAGTAGTCCTCGACTGTCGCGATGTTCCTCCAGTAGGATTCGATCCTGTAACCGTATATCCGCTTAACATCTTTATAGCGTATAAGGATGTCCTGCACGAGATCGTGCCGTCCCTCCTCGGCGCTCTTCTCAATCAGTTCGATGAGCTGTCTGCGCCTGATCACATAGATCCCGCACGACACGGTCTTTGACCTCGCCACCATGGGTTTCTCCTCGAACTCCTCGATACGCCCGTCGTCGTTCATCCTGACAACGCCGTACCGATCCACATCCGCATCCTCGGACATTTCCTTCACCACAACAGTGATGTCCGCCTTCTTTGCGATGTGGTATTCCAACACTTTATTGTAATCCATCTTGTAGACGCAGTCGCCCGTGGCGATGACTACATATGGCTCGTGACTTCTCTTTAAAAACAGGAGATTCTGGTAGATACTGTCCGCTGTTCCCTGATACCAGTTGCTGTTCTCAGGCGTGACTGTCGGTGTGAAAGTGTACAGACCTCCCTGCTTGCGTCCGAAATCCCACCACTTCGATGAACTTAAGTGTTCATGAAGACTTCTAGAGTTGTACTGTGTGATCACCGCAACTTTCTGAATGTGCGAGTTGGACATATTACTCAATACAAAATCAATACTTCTATAGCTGCCTGCAATCGGCATCGCAGAGATTGCTCTCTTGTGGGACAGCGCCCCCATCTTCCTGCTGTTACCGCCAGCTAATACAATTCCTAATGCTCTCATTTTATATCTCCATTCTTGTTATATCATCACGAAAAAACTCCTGTATATATTTTTTCGTGCTCAATCTCCCACTTTTATCAATGTCTTGCCGCTGTCCAACACGCCATTTGGATAATCGGAAATCACAGTCTCACCGAAAACGACTGCATTTTTGCCGATCTTAACATTAGCAGGAACGATCGATCTCTCACCGATCGTAACAAGACCGCTGTTGTAAATATCAGGTCTTGTATCATTTTCCTTCTCAGGAAGTGTGCCAAGCTGTGTCTCGCTGCCCACCTGCGAATACTCGTCTATGATCGCCTTCTCCACGGTACAATGGTCCCCGATCTGTGTCTGGTTCATGATAATGGAATTGCGCACGACAGTCCCTTCTCCGATGACAACGCCGCAGCCGATGACTGAATTGTAAACCTGTCCATAAATCTCCGAGCCCTCTCCGATAATGCTGCGCTCGACGACACTGTCTGCTGCGATATACTGGGGTGGCAGAACCTCGCTCTTTGTGTAGATCTTCCAATATTCCTCGTAGAGGTTAAATTCTGGTACGATATCGATCAGCTCCATGTTTGCTTCCCAGTAAGAGCTCAGTGTGCCGACATCTTTCCAGTATCCATTAAATTCGTAGGAATACATCGGACAACCCTTTTCATGACAGTATGGAATGACATGCTTACCAAAATCAAGTGCAGGCTGGTCTGCCTTTGCGATCAGCGCCTCCTTAAGTACTTTCCAATCAAATATGTAAATTCCCATGGAAGCCAGGTTGCTCCTTGGGTTCTCCGGTTTCTCTTCAAAGTCTATGATCTTCTTATTCTCATCTGTAATAACAATTCCAAATCGCTTTGCCTCCTCGATCGGCACTGGCATTGATGCGATCGTCACTTCCGAACCGCTCTCTTTGTGAAAGTCAAGCATCACTTCGTAATCCATCTTGTAGATATGGTCCCCTGAGAGAATCAGCACATAGTCAGGGTTGTAATTCTCCATATACTCAAGATTCTGAAAAATAGCGTTTGCAGTTCCGGTGTACCACTCGCTCTCACTGCTCTTCTCATAAGGCGGCAGCACTGTCACACCGCCGACATTTCGGTCCAGATCCCATGGGATACCGATACCAATATGTGTATTCAGCTTCAACGGCTGATACTGTGTAAGCACTCCGACTGTGTCAATACCGGAATTAATACAGTTGCTCAGCGGGAAGTCAATGATCCGGTATTTCCCTCCAAAAGCAACCGCCGGCTTTGCCATTTTCGATGTCAGGACACCCAGTCGCGAACCCTGTCCACCTGCTAAAAGCATGGCAATCATTTCTTTTTTAATCATGTTGTCACCCCTACTTGCATAATAATAGGCTTAGCGCACTTTTGCACAAAACATACCCTAATTTATTATAGCATACTATTTCATTAAAGGGAACAACTTTAACATCATTCGCAAGAATATTTCTATACATTTTTTACAAAATAATGCATTTTGCTGTCAGAGATCCCAAAATTCTATATACAAACCAAATTTTATTGCCTTTCACTATGGAAAAGTTACCTTCTGAGGTGTATATTAATAGAAGTATCACAATAAAATGAAACAAGCGCACATTGCTGTACTGGAAATAGGATTTCAATAACATGCGTTTTTAAACAAATCAACAGGAAGGAACATAGAATGATGTATCAGATAAATTTTGACAACCCCATCCATGTACATTTTATCGGAATCGGAGGGATCAGCATGTCCGGTCTCGCCCAGATCCTGATCGAGGCGGGTTTTACAGTCAGCGGGTCGGACGCGAAAAAATCCGCGCTCACGCAGCATCTTGTCTCCATGGGGGCAAAGATCAACTATCCGCAGATGGCAAGCAACATCAACGACTCGATCGACCTTGTCGTATACACTGCCGCGATCGCTCATGACAATCCTGAGTTTGCCGCTGCTGCCGAGAAAAATATCCCACTCATGACGCGCGCAGACCTGCTTGGTCAGATCATGAAAAACCACAAAATCCCCATCGCGATCAGCGGAACACATGGAAAAACCACCACCACTTCCATGGTGTCGGAGGTGCTTCTCGCCGCAGACGCTGATCCCACTCTGTCCATCGGAGGGATCCTCAAATCCATCGGGGGCAATATCCGTGTCGGCAGATCAGACTATTTTGTGACGGAGGCATGTGAGTACACAAACTCCTTTTTGAGTTTCTTCCCCCGCATCAGCATCATCCTCAATGTCGAAGAAGATCACATGGACTTTTTTAAGGATATCGACGATATCCGCCATTCCTTCAGACGTTTCGCTGAAATCCTTCCGGATGACGGCTGCCTGATCATCAACAGGGATATCGACCACATAGAACAGATCGTTGAGGGACTTCGCTGCAGGATCATCACCTTCGGCGCAGACGCATCGGCAGACTACAGTTTTACCGATGCCGTCTACGATGAACTTGGACGCGCCTCCTACACCCTTGTCCGAAAGGGACGCAGCTGCGGCACCGTCAGCCTCGGTGTCGTGGGTGAACATAATATCCTGAACTCACTGTCCGTCATTGCACTGATGGATATCCTTGGCTTTGATACGGATATCGTGCTCCGTGCACTGTCCGCTTTCTCAGGCACAGAAAGACGTTTTGAGCTCAAGGGCGAAGTCGCCGGCGTCAAGATCCTAGACGATTACGCACACCACCCCACGGAGATCACCGCCACCTTGAAAGCCGCAGTCAATTATCCGCACAGAACCTTGTGGTGCGTGTTCCAGCCGCATACTTACACGCGCACAAAAGCATTTTTGTCAGATTTTGCCAAGGCACTTTCTCTGGCAGACAAGGTCGTGCTGACAGACATCTACGCCGCGAGGGAGAAAAATACGATCGGGATCAGCTCGGCTGATCTGCTGCAGGAACTGGAAAAAACGGGGACGGAATGCTATTATATTCAGAGCTTTGACGAGATCGAAAATTTTTTATTAAAAAATTGTATCGACGGCGATTTGTTGATAACTATGGGCGCCGGAGATGTCGTAAAAATCGGTGAAAATCTGCTCGGTATCTAATTATCCACATTATCCACATCTTTTTGTGACCAAATCGTCAGAAAAAGGTGTGGATATTTTTTGTTATCATCCACATTCCCCTTCATAAAAATCCACATGTTACCTTTGTGGTTTAACGAGGGATCGGAACATATCCACCCGTGGATATCCACATTATCCACATTATCCACACTGCCCGAAAACCTAGTATTCACAAGGGTTTCAGCGGGGTGGCGGGCTTGCTTTTTTTCACAGGTGTGCTACAATACACTTACCTTACAGATCCCAGCGGCTCCCACGCTGGATTTATACTAAGGAATTTATAACCGGACGGAGGTCTATTATGAATCGTGTCAATATTTACCGGGCTGCCACAAATGATCAGACAAGCATTGCAAATTTATTCATTGACGAATATATGGCAGATGCCAACGACGCACAGCTCAAGATCTATCTTTTTCTGCTCCGCATGATGAACGCAAATCTCCCAACGAGCGTGACTGATATCGCGGACAAGTTTAACTACACAGAAAAGGATGTGCTCAGGTCGCTGATGTATTGGGAGTCCAGACAGCTTCTTGCACTTGACTTCGACGCGTCTCACAACCTGTCCGGAATCAGGGTTCTTTCACTCGATAACACATACGAGGCGCCCAGAACAGCACCCCGTATCACTCCGGTCTTATCCTTTATCAGACCGGCTTCTATGCAGACGGGCATGACTGCCAGAGCCGGAATCACTCCGCCGGCTGCGAATCGTACTGCCGCAGCCGCCGGCAGCCGCCCCGCAAACGACAAATTTGACAACCGTGAGATCTCCAAACCGGATTACACGCTCGACGAGCTCCGGGACTTTAAGAACAACGAGGATATCGAACAGCTGCTGATGGTCACGGAACAGTATGTTGCAAGACCACTGACGCGCAGCGACATGGAAACCATCCTCTTTCTGTATGACAGGCTCGGCTTCTCGACAGACCTGATCGACTATCTGGTACAGCACTGTGTAGAGCGCGGCAAGAAAGATTTCCGCTACATTGAAAAAGTGGCTTTGGCGTGGCATGAGCAGGGGATCACTTCACCTGCAGACGCACAGAATGCATCGCGCAAGTATGACAAGGTTGTCTACACGATCATGAAGTCCCTTGGCAAAAATGCATCTCCGGCTCCAAAGGAGCTTGAATACATAAATAAATGGACGAAGGAATACGGTTTTCTGCTGGATGTGATCCAGGAAGCATGCGACAAGACGGTCATGACGACGGACAACCACCGCTTCGCATACGCGGACGGGATCCTCTCCAAATGGTATCGTGCCGGTGTGCATCACAAGACTGACATCCCGGCTGCTGACGCTGCCTACAAGCAAACCGCCCAGAGTGCGGACAAGCCGCGCAGGACGAACAACAAAAATGACAATATCGTAACCAAGAATAAATTTAACAATTTCGCACAAAATACGTACGACTTTGATGAGCTGGAACAGAATATACTGAGCAACTAAACAAAATGAAGAACAAATGAGGTACGCGATACATGGCACTGACAAACAGCCAGTACGACGCGATCATGCGCTCCTACGAGGAGAAACAGCGCGCCGCCAGACATCGTCTGGAACACAATACAGAAACCGTATACCGACAGATCCCCGAATATGAGGATCTCGACCGTCAGGTCGCCTCCATCTCTATCGAACAGGGCAGAAAGCTTCTTGGCGGAAATGAAAATGCACTGCCGGAGTTAAGGCAGCGCTTAAAGGAACTCGCCGAGAAAAAGAGCTCTCTGCTGCGCGCATACGCTTTCCCCGATAACTACCTGTCCCTGGTCTACGAATGCGGGAAATGCAGCGACACCGGCTATATAGCCAATCAAAAGTGCAGCTGCTTCCGCGAGGCGGAGATCAACTTGATCTACGAGCAGTCCCATATCAAAAATATGCTTATGACAGAAAATTTTGGTTCACTTTCGTATGATTATTATGCGGGAGAAGATCTTGAAAAATTTACACGAGCTGTACAAATATGCCAAAATTTTGTGAAAACTTTTAATAAGGGCTACCGAAATCTGTTTTTTTATGGTACAGTAGGAACGGGTAAATCTTTTCTATCGTGCTGCATCGCAAAGGAATTGATCGACCAGGGAAACTTAGTGATCTATTTCAGCGCTTCCCAACTCTTTGATATCCTGTCCAAAAGCACCTTTGACAAGGACAGTGCCGAAGCGGCATCTGGTATCTCTGACGATATCTGCGACTGTGATCTGCTGATCATCGACGACTTGGGAACAGAACTCACAAACTCCTTTGTTTCCTCCCAGCTTTTTGCCTGTCTGAACAACAGACACCTGCGCAAAAAAGCTACCATCATCACAACAAATCTTTCGCTTGGAGAACTGCGGGACCGCTATTCCGACAGAATCTTTTCCCGCATCACAAGCAACTATGATATATGCAAGCTGACGGGCCGGGATATCCGTATGTTAAAAAAGACGGCTGCCACAAACAAATGAAAATTAAATACATAAAGACACACTAACTCCCACTCGCCCGCTGCTGCGGGCAATCAGATCAGGATCGTGAAATCTTTGATTTCATAACTAACATTACAGAAAGCGAGGGTTTTTCAATGCCAGTTCGTGAGGAAAAAAGAAATCTCAACTCAATACCTGTAGGCTCATTAGGCATCATTCCTTTAAGTGGCTGCAACGAGCTCGGAGACAAGGTTGACAAATATCTTGTCAGATGGAGGGCAGAGCGCGAGAGCGAGCACAAGGACTCTCTTGCGTTTGCCGGGTATCAGCGCGATTCCTATATCATCCAGACCCGCGTTCCGCGCTTTGGCACAGGGGAGGCAAAAGGCGAGATCTTACAATCGGTGCGCGGCGACGATATCTATCTGTTGGTGGATGTCACGAACTACAGCCTGACATACTCTCTCTGCGGACAGGAAAACCACATGTCTCCTGACGACCACTACCAGGATCTCAAGCGGATCATCGCTGCGATCGGCGGCAAATCGAGACGTATCACTGTGATCATGCCTTATCTGTACGAGAGCCGGCAGCACAAGAGAAATTCCCGTGAATCCCTCGACTGCGCGCTGGCACTCCAGGAGATGGTCAAGATGGGAGTGGACAATATCATCACTTTCGACGCACATGACCCGCGGGTGCAGAATGCGATCCCTCTGAATGGCTTTGAGACCGTATCGCCCACCTACCAGTTTATCAAGGGACTGTTGAACCATGTACCCGATCTCACCATCGATGCCGACCACATGATGATCGTCAGCCCCGACGAGGGCGGCATGGGACGTGCCATCTACATGGCAAACGTGATGGGGCTTGACATGGGCATGTTTTACAAGAGACGGGACTACACAAAGGTCGTAAACGGCCGCAACCCGATCGTGGCACACGAATTTCTAGGCAGCAGCGTTGCCGGAAAAGATATCATTATCCTCGACGATATGATCTCCTCCGGTGAGAGTATGATCGAAGTTGCCACAAACCTAAAGAAACGCAAAGCCAACAGAATCTTTGCCGCGTCCACGTTCGGTCTGTTCACTGCCGGTCTTGACAAGTTTGAGGAGGCGTACAACCAAGGTCTGATCTACAGGGTTCTCACCACAAACCTGATCTACCAGAAACCGGAACTGCTAGAAAAAGAATGGTATATCAGCTGTGACATGAGCAAGTACATCGCATACATCATTGATACTTTGAATCACGATTCATCCATCAGTGATCTGCTCAATCCAAATGACAGGATCCACAGCTACATCAACCGTTACAAGAACGGTGAGATACCGACGATATAAACATCTGAAATAATCGAGTAGGGGAATGACCCTCTGCACCCGTCAGCGAACCGATTTATCGGTTTGATGACATTCTTCCGCTGAGTGCCCGTGTGCAAAAAAATACCGCTGGACACTCAGCGGTATTTTTATATTCTGTCTGTATTAATCTATTCATCATATCCATTCGGATTGTTAGACTGCCATCTCCAGCTGTCTGCACACATCTCCTTAATGCCGTACTGTGCAGTCCAGCCAAGCTCCTCCTTAGCTTTCGTGGAATCCGCATAGCAGGATGCGATGTCGCCAGCACGTCTTGGCTTGATCTCATACGGAATCTTCACACCTGTCGCTTCCTCAAAATTCTTTACGATATCAAGCACACTGTAACCCGTTCCTGTGCCGAGATTATAGATGCAAAGTCCTGCTTTCTCCTCAATCTTCTTCAATGCCTTCACATGTCCGAGTGCCAGATCGACAACATGAATGTAATCCCTGACACCTGTTCCGTCGTGCGTATCATAGTCGTTGCCAAATACGCCGAGCTTCTCGAGCTTGCCCACAGCAACCTGTGTGATGTAAGGCATCAGATTGTTGGGGATTCCGTTTGGATTCTCACCCATGGTACCGCTGTGATGTGCCCCGATCGGATTAAAGTAGCGAAGGAGGATCACATTCCACTCCGGATCTGCCTTCTGCATATCCGACAGGATCTGTTCGAGCATAGACTTTGTCCAGCCGTAGGGATTGGTGCACTGTCCCTTTGGGCACTCCTCTGTGATCGGAATAAACGCGGGATCTCCATATACCGTAGCGGAAGAGGAGAAGATGATATTCTTGCAGCCATGCTTTCTCATCACGTCCACAAGCGTCAATGTACCTGCGATATTGTTATTGTAGTACTCCCATGGCTTCTGCACGGACTCGCCCACCGCCTTTAAGCCTGCGAAGTGGATACAGGAATCGATCTCCTCGTTTTCAAATATCTTTTCCATCGCGTCCCTGTCAAGAATATCCGCCTTGTAGAATGTTACCGGTTTTCCTGTAATCTTCTCCACCCGCTGCAGGGACTTGACACTCGCGTTGGACAAATTGTCCACCACAACTACGTCATAACCCGCATTTTGAAGTTCTACAACTGTGTGGCTGCCGATAAATCCGGCACCGCCCGTAACCAAAATTGCCATACTGTTTACCTCCGTTTTCACTTATATTTTTGAATGATCCTTATTTCATTTGATCAAAACTTTCCAAATCCCTAATTTCTATGATATTCCTTTTACAATCAGAAAACAATAGCATAATTACTATTTTTTGACGTAAAATTGACCATACCATCACTGCCTTTTTTTCTTTACAATTTACAATATTTTTATTTTTTATACATTTTTAGATATTTACAAAGGGTTTTCTGCCTTCATTTTTGTGGATATTGTGCATAAACATGTGGATAGCAACAAAATCACTCGTTGTCATAAAGAGTTATCCACATCTTACAGGCCGCATCGCTGCCCTCTTTTGCGCTGATTCTTAGTCCATAAATCTCCCAAAGTATGCGTTGCATCGGCTTCATTTTTTTCGATTAACCTTATTGCGCTGCTGTTTCCGCTGCAATTTTTTTGATAAATTGTCTGTCGTTTTCTCCTTCTCCTTTATAGATCGAACTCTTTTCTCTGCAACAAAAACATAATATCCATTTATCTCATGAACCTTAACACCGCCAAAGATAGACGTCAACTTATTTTTATACCAGTCAAGTCTTTTTGTAACCATAATCAGTTTCCCGCCCATAACCAATTTTTTAAATCCAACCTCAATAAAATGTTTTGGAACAGAAAAATCTGCATGATACGGCGGATTGGTCAATATCAGTGTGAAATCTCTTTCTTCTACGTTTCTATATCCATCACTCAATCTAATTCTAATATTCGGCACGTTATTAATGCGCAGATTCATAGTTGCACATTCTATTGCCTGTTCTGAAACATCACACATTATAACGTTCTCTTCACCGATCAGTTTACCTGCAAGTATACCAACAATACCATATCCACAACCCAAATCCAGCACTTTGTCACACGGTAAAAAATCTATAACAGATAACATGGCTAATGTACCATTATCAATCGAATTGGGCGAAAAAATTGAAGGTGCCGTTTCAAATACCATATTAACATCTTTAATTCTTGTAGAAATCATTTGTTAAACCTCCGAATTCAAAGTGTTTACTGAATTGTTCATCGCCCTTATCATATCACAAATGGTCACACAATTCCATTAAATTTAGCGCACCGGCTTGTCCCGCATCTGCTCACTCACGCAAAAACCATCAGGGTTTTTTGTCAAAAGACGATCGATATGATTACAATCCATCCCAGGACTTCGCACTGCGCTGCGAAGTCCGTGAGCATGCATAGTGGCTGGAATGCATCAAGCCGTTATTCCTCACCGGATCACGCCGCATCCGATCTTCTCTCCGGCATCTCCCGAGGGCTGGGACTTGAAATCGTCGGGCAACCTGTGGATGATAACGCTCCTTCCCAGGATCTCCGGTATCGTGAACCGCTTGTCGTAAAACGAAAGCCACGCGTATCCCTGATTGCCCATGAGCGGTATCATATCCCCCGCGTGGTCGGGATGCGGCTCATTGGTGGGATTGTAGTGACCGCCCGTCCTGTCAAAGGGCATCGTGCAGTCCCCCTTCTCATGTATGTGCATCGCGTAGAAATCGGACGAGAACTGTGTCGCGATGTTGGGCAGTCCGAAGATCTCCGCCTCGACCAGCACGCCGGAATACGGTGTCGTGTAAAATTTGACGACGCCGCTCAGCTGCGGGTTCTGCGCATTTCCGCGGATCCACGCCAGCGCCTCCGGCTTTCCGTTCCTGAGCGTATCTGTAAAGATCATTCCGGGGGTGATATCTGCCATAATGTCGTAAGCCTCCAATCTCTTTTCTGCAGCGTTCCGGCATTTCCAAAACAGCCGCGTTCCCTTTATTTTATGCAGGAGACCGTTCTCAGGTGAACCTAGTTTTTAGTAATGCTGTTCAAATATCGGATCCAAATCTTGTAACTATTTCTCATTGTAATCGCATCGGGCGTGTGGTACAATGTAAAACCTACCCCCTGAAACGGCTATGAAACGCGCCGCAGACCGGGGCAGGGAACTATACCGACCTACTTGGAAAGATACGAAAGTATAACTATCAGGAGGAAGCAGAATGATCACGATGGAACATGTATGCAAATCGTACAGGATCGCAAAACGAAACGCGGGCTTTCGCGAGGCCTGCAAAGCACTTTTTCACAGGGAGTATGAAGTCATTCATGCCCTGAACGATGTCAGCTTCACGATCGGCGACGGCGAGATGGTAGGCTACATCGGTCCAAACGGAGCCGGGAAGAGCTCCACGATCAAAATTCTAAGCGGAATACTGACACCGGACAGCGGAACGGTCCTCGTCGACGGGCGCGTGCCCTGCAAAGACAGGATCAGACATGTGCGGGAGATCGGCGTTGTGTTCGGTCAGCGCTCACAGCTGTGGTGGGATGTTCCGGTCATCGATTCCTTTGAACTCTTAAAAGATATCTACTCGATCCCCGATCATCAGTACAGACAAAGCCTCGAGGAACTCACAGAGCTGCTCAATCTGGCCGAGCTGCTGCGCTCCCCGGCAAGACAGCTGTCGCTCGGTCAGCGGATGCGCTGCGAGATCGCCGCCTCCCTGCTGCATCAGCCGCGCATCCTGTTTCTGGACGAGCCTACCATAGGATTAGACGCCGTGTCCAAGCTTGCGGTGCGCGATTTCATCCTGAGGCAGAACCAGACGCACAGGACAACCGTGATCCTCACGACACACGACATGCAGGACATCGAATCGCTGACGCGCAGGATCCTGCTGATCGGCAAGGGGCAGATCCTGATGGACGGGACACTCGACGATATCCGGACAGGGAGCGGAAGCATTGACGAAGCGATCGCCGATCTGTACCGCTCCTATCAGATTTAGAGGAGGCGCCGTATGAAAAAGTATCTGTCTTTTTTTCGATTGCGTTTTGCGATGGGGCTGCAGTACAGGACTGCCGCCCTCGCAGGGATCATCACGCAGTTTGCGTGGGGTTTCATGGAGATCATGATCTTTCACGCGTTTTACCGTGCGGACGCCGCCTCGTTCCCCATGCACTTTTCCGCCACGGCGTCCTACATCTGGCTGCAGCAGGCATTTCTGGTCCTCTTTGCAGCATGGATGATGGAGAACGAGATCTTTGATTCCATCGTGAACGGAAATATCGTCTACGAACTGTGCCGCCCGGTCAGCATATACAACATGTGGTTTGCACGGAGTATCGCAACGCGCGTCTCAAAGGCAGTGCTCCGCTGCTTTCCGATCCTGATCGTTGCCGCTTTCGTCTCGCATCCGTACGGGATCGAAGCCCCGGCAGGCTGGCTGCACTTTTTTCTTTTTGTCCTCACGCTGATCCTGGGGCTTGCCGTCACGGTGTCCTTCTGCCTGCTGATCTATGTCCTGACCTTTTTCACGATATCACCGCAGGGACTCCGCATGGTCTTCATCTCCGCGGTCGAATTTTTTGCGGGGGCTGTCATACCGCTGCCCTTTTTCCCGGAGAAGGTGCAGCGGATCCTGGAACTGCTGCCATTTGCAGCCATGCAGAATGTGGCGCTGCGCATCTACAGCGGGAGCATGAGCCCTGCCGAGATGAAAAAAGCGATCCTGCTGCAGATATGCTGGCTGGTCATCATCGTCTCTGCCGGGAAACTGCTGTGTACGCTGGCTGAGAAGAAAATCACGGTACAGGGGGGCTGAATCTTATGAAAATGATCTGTCGCACGGCAAAACTCTATCTGCACTACGTCTCGATCAACGTGCGGTGCATGATGGAGTACAAGACGTCCTTTTTACTCACTGCGATCGGACAGTTCCTCGTCTCGTTCAACGTGTTTCTGGGGATCTTTTTTATGTTTCAGCGGTTCTCGACCGTCGAGGGGTTCACCTACAGCGAGGTGCTGTTGTGCTTTTCTATCATCCTGCTGGAATTTGCCCTTGCCGAGATGGTCGCAAGAGGGTTCGACACCTTTTCGGGCATGGTCAGAAGCGGTGATTTTGACAGGATCCTGGTGCGCCCGCAGAGCGAGATCGTCCAGGTGCTCGGCAGCAGATTTGAATTGACCCGGATCGGGCGGATGATACAGGCTGTCGTCATGTTTGTGTACGGCATCCTGAAAAGCGGTATCACATGGGACTTTCGCAAAATATGCACGGTGGTCTTCATGCTGGCGGGCGGCACCGCGGTGTTCTCGGCACTGTTTCTGATCTACGCAGCACTGTGCTTTTTCACGCTCGACGGGCTGGAGTTCATGAATGTGTTCACCGACGGGGCGCGGGAATTCGGCAAATATCCGATCGGTATCTACGGCAGGAAGATCCTGTTGTTTACCACCTTCGTCATCCCGTACGCGCTGATCCAGTACTACCCGCTTCTGTATATCCTCGGGAAGCGTTCCTCGGCGTTGTATATGTTCCTGCCCCTGGCAGCCTGCTGGTTCCTGATCCCGGCAGTGCTGCTCTGGAAATTCGGCGTGCGGCACTACAGATCCAGCGGTTCCTGAGCGCTGCAGCTACTACCGGCACGCTGCCCAGACAGATATTTTAACGACACAGCGGTGCGAAACAGGCGGCTCACGTTTCAGATCTCTGACTGGACGGAGTATTGTCCGGCACAGCAAAACAGGAGTGCCCCTGCACTCCTGTCTCACATGTGGTGATTCTGTATCGCTCTCGGTGTGGCCTGTCACGACTGCCCACATTATCTCTGCATCATGCCGGCAAGGATATCCACACACGCATCCAGACCGAGGCTCTTGCTGTTCAGGCACAGGTCAAACTTGGACATGTCGCCCCACTTCCAGCCAGTATGCGTATTGTAGAAATTGCCCCTCCTCTTGTCGGACTTGCGCAGGAAATCATCCGCCTCCGACGGCGCGATGTTCTCTGTCTGGATCGTGCGGTTGATGCGGTAGTCCTTGTCCGCGTGGACAAATACTTTCAGGCAGTCCTCCCTGTCATATAATATGAAGGAAGCGCATCTGCCGACGATCACGCAGTCATGCTTCTCCACGATCTCCTCGATGATCTTCTTCTCCTCCAAAAACAGCTTTTCCGACATGGGCAGGTTCGGATTGTCCTTCCTGCTGCCGCCGATCGCCGTCTTGGAGAGATTGAAGATGATGCTTCCCGGTGCCGTCTCCTCGAGATCCCCGATATAGATCGGCGGGATCTCGAGCCTCTTTGCCGCCTCCACGAGGATATTCCTGTCATACAGCTCTATGCCAAGCTTCTTTGCCACCCGCCTGCCGATCTCATTGCCGCCGCTTGCAAACTCGCGTTCCATTGTAATGATCTTATACATAACACCAGCTCCTTTTCGATTTGTTATCTTCATTCTAACATAATATCTGAAAATTTACTAGAAATTATATAAAATTCCATATATTATTAACAGGAAACTAGTACAGCGTTGCCTAAATAACAGTGAAAAACAGTGCCTGATATTTGTGACAGGACAAGGCGGAGGAAGGAGGCAATGCGGTGGCATTGTTGACTGACGACAACGCAGGACTGGTGCAAATAGCAGGTGCTGTATTCACTGCTATTTGCGCAATGCTGTACTGGTTACTGTTCACACTTATATAAGTAGTGAAAAACGTGCGCCAAACATGATCATTTTTAAAATTTGGGACACTTTTCTCCTTTTTGGTGTCTAATAGATGTAGGGAGCAGTAAGACGGCATTGAGGGAAGGCATCGTGGTACTGCTCCGCGCGCAATGATCATTGACTACAAAATAAGGAGCCGTGCAGCCCGACGGGGCGGTATCGCACGGTTTCGGAACAGAGAGGATAACGGCATGAAAAACCTGGTAAGGCTTGCCCAAAAAGGGGATGCAGATGCATTTGCAGCGTTGCTGCAGTCGCAGATGCAGAACATGTACAAGACGGCAGCGGCAATTCTGAGCAATGACGAAGATATTGCGGATGCCGTGGGAGATACTCTGCTTGCATGTTGGGAAAAAATCGGACAGCTGAGGGAGGCAAAGTTTTTCCGCACCTGGATGACGAGGATCCTGATCAACAAGTGTAATGACATACTGAAAAAGAAGAAGGATTTGCACTACAGCAGCGAGATACAGGAATTCCCAGAGGAGACAGCGGCGTACACTAACGTGGAATGGATGCAGATGATGAACTGTCTGGATGAAAAGTACAGGCTGGTGATGGTTCTCTATTATGTGGACGCACTGACCGCAACGGAGATCGGCGAGCTGCTGAATATGCCTGCGAGCACGGTGCGTACCAGGCTCGCCAGAGGGCGGGAACAGATGGCAGACATCTATCAGATCGAGGATCGGCAGGGCAGGAATCAAGATATGGAAAAGGCAGCAAACGGAGGTGACGTATGAGGGATAACAGGGCGGTCAAAAGGCTGCAGGAGACGGTTGTGATTCCTGAGACCGTACAGCAGCGGGCAGATCTTGTGTTTGCACAAATAAAAAAGGAGTGCGCTTCTGCCAAAGACAGCAATGCGAAAAACAGGGACACGAAAAGGATCGAAAACGGAGGAAAACAGATGGGTTATACACGAAAGACGGCAAAAAGAGGAATGTGGGCAGCGATCGCAGCGGCGGTCCTGGCGCTGGGAACCGTGGTCTGCGCAGCGTATATGCACTGGAGCCACGGAATGGAACAGGAGCTCAACGCCACGCCGGAGCAGAAGGAATATCTCGAGGAGGTGCAGATCACGACACCGCTCAACAGCAGCGTGACTGAGGAGGGGATCACCGTCACACTGCAGCAGAGTATCGTGGACGCGCGCTTTGCGCATCTCTCTTTCCGGGTGGACGGCTACCAGGCAGCGGAGGGAATACAGCCCGGCTTCGAATATACATCGATGACACTGGAGGGCGATTCGCTCAATATGACCGGCGGAGGATTCTTTGACAACCTGCACGCTGACGGCAATGGGAACTTTACCTACACAGATGGCACGCCTGCAAAGGAGACCGCAGACGGGAGCATCATCGGCAAGTATATCAATGATGACGGCAGCATGGAGTACATCATGACCGTAATGACAACCGACAAGGACAAGAGCCTGATCGGAAAACCGATCCACATCGAACTGCAGAATCTTGGAACGCTCGGCAAGACAGCATTCACGCCGGACATCCATGCCACATGGACGTTTGACTTCACGCTGGCGGCATCCGGGCAGACAAGGAGCATCGAGCTGTCACAGCCGCTCGGGGACAGTGGCGCGGTTGTTAAGAAGGCGGAACTCTCACCGATATCGCTCTATGTGGAGTACGATTTCCCGCTGCAAAAGATCGGTCTCGAGGGGGTTGACGAGAATGGAAATCCGGTTTCCACCACGACATTTGCAGAGCCGCCCCGTCTGACCGGTGTGCGCCTCAAGGACGGGACGCGGCTGACCAGTATTATCAACGGAGGTTCCGAGGGCTATACAGGAGAGGATCAGGACACCTATATCGCGTACTTTGCGACGGACCATATCCTTGACCTGGAACAGGTCGATGCGCTGCTCTTTATCCGGTCCGAGGCAATGACGGCTGAGGAGGCGAAAAATATGCCGGAAGAAAAACTGTATATTGTCTCGTTTTAGAGCGTGAAAAACGGCACCCAGGGAAGATGCCAGCCTTTGCTGAACACTTCCTTTGGGTGCCGTGTGCATAAAGGTTTCGTCACGCCTCCACATCGACCGCCCCGCCCTCGACGATCGTCATCGCGTCGGGCGCCGCCTCCACCGGGATATCGACACCGCCCAGCTCCAGCGAGACGCTGTCATTCGCACTGCTGTTGTTATCGTAGCTGACGCTGCTGTAACTGCTGATGCTGTTACTATTGCTCTGTCTCTCTTTCTCCAGCTTGTCAAACATGAATTTCAGGTATTTCATGTCCGCCTCCACGATCGCCCGCATCTCGTCGGCACGGTGCTTTTTCTTCATGAGCTCCAGATCCTCCGGATCCATGCTGACCTCCCCGTCGATCCCCAGCTCCTCGGAGAGCGCGTCCATATTGTCGAGCTGCTCGAGTTCCTTCATCGCCTCCTGCATCATCCGCTCGTACTGTTCCATGAGTTTCTGCATCTGCTGCAGATCCATCTTTGCCTTCGTCTGCTCCCGCTCTTCCTTATGGGTCTGCCTGGCGGAGGCTTCCTCTGTCTTCTCCTCGAGATCCGCCTCGCAGAAAACGCCGTCCTTTCCGATCTTCTTCTCTGCCCGCTCCTCCTCCTGCAGGTGCTTCTCGCGCTTTTTCGCCACCCGCACGATCGCCTGCGCGTGCATCAGCGCAGCCAGAACCTCATCGTCATCGTACACACCGCCCTTGTACATCAGGCGCAGCGACACTGCTTTCTGCCGCGCGCTGATCAATACCTGATGCGCGTTGCCGGACTTTTTCGTCTTTAACAGACGCGTCGATATCTCCTTAAAACTGTACGGCAGACGTTTCTTCACCACCACCTGAGACGCCTTCCCCTTCGTGACCGTGACAGAGCCGACCACCTTTCCGCTCATATCTTTGATCTCCATCCGCTTTCTGTTGGAGACACTGATTCCCAACATCATACTCATGCCATCATCCTCCCTGATTCAGACAAAAATGCTGTGCCGCCTTTTAAAAATGCACGATACAGTCGGCCTTTGCTGACAGGTCTCCTCCGGGTGCCTGTGTGCATGCAAAAGCGACACATTGATATGTGTCATAATTTATATCGTACAAATCGTGAGATATCTTTATCTTTAGACTCTTTTATTTTCAGACTGCCGGGACACCGGGGATGCCGCCCTGCCTTGTCAGGCTACGGCTTATTGCCTGGAAATAGTCTTTCCTTTACGCCAGTTTCACCACCAGTGTCACAAAGAAGCATCCGTTGCGAATATCCGCAAACACCTCTCCACCCATAAGTGACATCAAGCGTTTGCAGATAAAAAGTCCAAGCCCGTTGCCCTGCACCTTATCCGCATTGTTTCCGCGATGAAAGCTCTCGAATATCTGCGGCAGTTCTTTTGCTTCAAGTGTACAGCCCGTATTTGACACCGTGATAAGCTCACAGCCGTCCATTCTATCACAGCCGATCTCAATTCGTCTGCCGTCTCCATATTTGATTGCGTTTTCAATCAGATTTTGAAAACATTCCGCAAGGCGGTTCGGATCGCAGGAAAGAATGCAGTCATCATATTTGCGAATCAAAAGCTCTGTTCCCGACATGGAAAGCTGGGGAGCATATCTTGCGTATATCTTTGTGATGATAACACTGAGAAACTCCTCGCCGGGTATGACCTCAAAGCTCATAAAGTCCTCGCTTACCGCCTTTGAGAGTTCGCTGACAAAGCGCTCTATCTCATCCGCTCGGGTATTGATGCTCTCGGCAGCGGAACGCTGTTTTTCCTCGTTCTTGTATAATCCCCTGGCAAGCGCCTTTGCATTCAGCTTGATAGCCGACAAAGGTGTTTTTATGTCATGGGAAAGGGAGAGCAGCAGGAGTTTTTTATCCTTTTGCATCGTAATCTCTTTTTTGCGGCTGTTTTCGATGCTCTCACGCAGGAGGTTCACTCCCCATGTGAATTCGCCGAAAAAACGGCTTTTTTCTTCGGATATCGGCACGGCAAGATTGCCCTTTGCAAGCTCCTTAGGAACATCACTCAGCCTGTTGAAAGGTACGATGATATGTCTGCGGATATAATGCAAAAGACCTGTCAGCAACAGGAACAGCGCACCTAATGCGCAGTTTACCGCAGCAATGTCATATTGTCCGTTCCCGACGGTATATTCTACGCGATAAAGTGTTTCGCCCGCTTCTATAATAAGATAATGCTCATCGGAACGGTAGATGTCGTCACCCGTAAACACACCTGTAATGTGGGGGTATTTTTCAATGTCATAACTGCCCGTCTCCGCTATCTCACCCGCAAGCCGCCTGGCTTCAACACGATAAATACCTTCACTATTATCTTTCGATCTCACGAGAAATATGTTCAATACCGCCGTCAGTAAAAGAAATACCATCATCACTGCGATACACAGATTTTTGTAAGCTTTCATACAAACTTATACCCCACGCCCCAGATCGTAAGCAAACGCTTTGCATTCTTAGGATCGTCACCGAGTTTTTGGCGAATGCGGTTGATATGGACATGAAGCGTCTGCAGCTCCGAATCGCTGTCGCTGCCCCAGACAGCGCCAAACAGGTACGATTTTTTTAGAACTTTTCCTTGATTTTCAATCAAAAGCGCCAGCAAATCAAACTCTTTTGAGGGCAGTTCCACGGGCTTTCCGTCAATCACCGCCGTTTTATCTGCAAGGTTGAGTGTCACGCCATCCGCAGATAATATATCATGCTGATACCGCCGTTTGAATATACCCTTAATCTTAGCGATAAGAACATCTATATCATAGGGCTTTTCAATATAATCATCAGCGCCGAGGTCATAGCCGTTCAGCTTATCTTCCCTGCCCGTCCTTGAACTGACAATCAATATGGGCGTATCCGTGTTTTCCCGGAGTTTTGAACATATTGCAAAGCCGTTCATATCGGGAAGATTGATGTCAAGCACCACAAGCCTTGCGCCATATCGTTCAAAAAGATGTACGGCACGTTCTCCGCTGTTCACGCCTGATACGACATATCCTTCCTCGCGCAGGAAGTCGGTCAGTAAGTCCGCCAGTTCCTTATCGTCCTCCACAATCAGAATATCGGTCATAAAATCACCACCTGCAAGTATTGTTTCAAGTATCACCAGCCCTGTTCCATAAGCCAGTGATTCAGTTCTCTTTCACGGTCACGGAACTCTTTGTCACCGCCGCCAAAATGTCCCATCTCTTTTTCGCCGACGATACCGCCGTCCACAATGTAAAGCACCCTGCTGCACTTGGCGGCAACCTTTGAATCGTGGGTCACGCACATGATTGTCGTACCGTCACGGTTGAGGGAGAGCAGCTCGTTCATGACCTCGTCAGAGCTCGCGCGGTTCAATGCGCCTGTAGGCTCGTCGGCGAAGATCATCCTGGGATTGTTTATCATGCTGCGGCAGATGCAGGCTCTCTGAAGCTGTCCGCCGGACACCTCGTTGATGTCGTTGCCGCCCACCTCACCGATGCCGAGCCTGCGCATAAGCGCTCTGCCGCGCTCATCGGTCTGCCTGCGGCTCGACCTGTTCTTTTTTGATTGTGCCGCGGGGAGGATTATGTTGTCCAGAACGGTGAGGTTTTTTAACATATACATCTGTTGAAAGATAAATCCCATTTCATCAAGACGCACATCGGCAAGTTCTCTTTCTCCCATTGCGGTGATATTTTTTCCGCAAAATAAAACCTCCCCCGATGTGATGCCGTCCATACCGGACACGGTGTAAAGCAGGGTGGATTTGCCCGAACCGGAGGGTCCCATAACTGCTGTCATTTCGCCCTCGGAAACGGTGAAATTTACGTTTTTCAGAACATTGTTCTGACGTTTGTTTACTAAATAGGTTTTGCAGAGATTCTTTACTTCTAAAATATTCATAATAAGCTCCTTTCTTACTCGATACTTGCCGTATCGGAGGATTTGATCTTTTTGGTGTAAAGTGAAGTCAAAAATGCGCTGACGGCTGTGGCGGTAAGAACGATAACGGGGAATACTGCGTATATCTCCACAGGGTTTTGCATATATTCTACGCCCATTTCAAGCCCCATCGTCCTGAAAATAGGGTCGAAGCAAAGCTTTGTAATGGGCATACCCAAAAGCTCCGCAAGAAGTACAGCCGTCGCCGCAGCGATGAAAAATCTTAACGTGTACTGCCCGTATATTTTGGTGTTCCTGATGCCTATGGCTTTCATAAGGGCGATCTCTGCCTGCTCCTTTGCGATAAAGGAACGCGCCATAAGCACGGTGATAAGCGCGGCTAAAATTACCGTAAGGACGGCGGACATTTTTTTAACCGCATCTATGGCATCGCCTACTCCGGTGTTGTCCTTTACGGTTTCGCCCGCTGTTTTAGCGCTTGAAAGCTTAGGATAAAGCTCCTCGATTTTTTCAATTCTGCTTAATACTTCCTTATCGTCGGGGTCGTCGGTAAATTTTATCAGTGTACCGGGGGAGCCGCTTGCTGCGATATAGTTTATATCGCAGTCGGTATGAACCCTTACGGATATACCCTGGTTGACCATTGCCTGATACAGAGCGGTTATGATGAACTCCGCCGTTTCGCCCGTCGGGTAGGACACCATAACGGTATCACCTATTTCCGCACCCAGCTTTTTTGCCAAAAGTGTGGTCATTGCAATTTCGTCGCTGTTTTGGGGAGGAGTACCCTCTAAATATTCGTACATATCCATTGTTGTTCCCGTGCCCTGAAGTATAGCTGTCTTGCTTTCCTGTTCGCCGTATCTTATCATCGTATAAATATAATATTCTGTCATACATTCCGCAGGCATACCGTTTTCCGCAAGGGTCTGCTCCATATCATCAAGATATTTTTTAACCTTTTCATGTCCGTCCACGGTCATAAATTTCACAGCTTCGTCGCCGATGTCCACAACGGCGTGGCAGTCCGCATTCCCGAAATATTTCAGCAGCTTTCCGCTTTTAAGAGATGCGGTGACATTGGAAAGCATTATCAGCAGCGACATACACAGAAAAAACGTAAAGGCAATGACAGCGTAGCGTTTGGGACTGCTAACAATATCGTTTGCGGCAAGGAAAGCCGTCGCGCCAAGCCGCGATTTTCCAAGGCTCATAACGCCTTTTTTGCGGAAGCGTTCCCCTGTCTGCCCGTTCCTTACAGCGTCGATAGGGGACATTTTGCTCACCCTGCCCGTACAACTGAGACAGAACAGAAGAATCACAGCCGCTGTCAGAACCGCGCAGGCAATGTTTACAAATCCGTTATTGCTGCTGTCTATTATAATAGACTCCGAGGAATAACTTATAAGCATTTTCCCGAATGGGTAGCTGAGCATCAAGCCGAGTGCTGCGCCGACAACGGAAATGGCGAAGTATTTTGTAAGGTACAGCCCTCGAATTTTTATGTTCCGTATGCCTATGGCTTTCATAACGCCTATCTCGCGGAATTCTTCAGAGAGGGTAAAGGCTATGGTGAACCGCAGTACCGCAAAGGATATGATGATAAGAATAAGGCTCACCGCAAGGATAAGACCCATGATTATCATGTTAAAAATATAGGCTTGACTCAGTGTATCCGTGCCACTCGCAAAGGTAAAGCTGTCGGATACATCCGCTATCTGGGACAGGGTCTTGTCAAGATTGGCAGTGTGTATGTATAAGAATTTCCCGCCGTACATATTTTTCATCGTTTCGTCGGACATATATTCGTCAAATTCCTCGCCGTTCATGATAAACCTTTTAATGCCTATCAATTCCGTGCCGCAGACAGCGTCCCTGAAACTGCCCGCAAAGGTAAATTCGCGGCTTACGCCCTCTATTTCGACAGTAATTTTGTCGCCTGCCTTAAGTCCCATGCTTTCCGCTATGAAACGGGCAGCGTAAATTTCCCCTTTCGGTACGCTTTTAAGAATACTCTCATCGTCCAGAAAATAATTCATCCCCATATCGCTGTCGCCCTGTAATACCAATATCTGATTGGCGCTGAAATCGTTAAGCGGTTCGCCGACCCGCGTAATATTGGACTGGGACATACGGACGAACTCCTCGATACAAAACTCGTCTATCGCGGAGGCTTTTTCAAGCGTCCTGCAAATGTCCCTGTCTGAGGATTTGTTTTCGCTCATCGCCCAGTAATCGGGTACGTCCGCCATTTCAAAATAGCTGTCCAGCGCAGTCGTCACGGTGATGATGTTGCTCACGCCAGAGGACATGAACATTGACGCAAGTATAATAAATACCAGCAATATCACGTTCATCGCCCTTTTGCGCTTAAGGTCTTTTTTCAGTATTCTCCAGAACATAGTGTATTCCTCTTTTCTTGAATTTGATTTTTCTATATTCTGAGTTATAACATATAAATTCTTAACAAGTCTTTAACTTTTGACGAAATGCAAAAACGTATAAGGCAGTTACCGGCAAAAATTCCCTTTGCCATCACCACAAGCACATCAGCTGCCTTCCTGCATTTTTCCCGTTCTTCCGCTGTGATATAAATCCGTTTTTCCATAGTGTTCTATCTCTTTCCTTATAAAATTTTACCATATTTATTTTATAAGAACCACCCGCACACCAGCTTTTATTTCTACCCGGGATTTTAATTCCGCCTGTTCTTTCTGCGTCTCTTCCAGCAGGAGATTGAATCACCAACCATCTTCTGCAGGCTCTAATCCGTCAGTTCCCCGCCGAACATAAGGGAATATTCCCATACCCATCAAAGTTATTTCCAAATGCACTTGTATAGTCGTCAGAACTCCAAAAACCGAACCATTGAAACGAAAGTTCGTTTTGCGCCATAGCTTTTTTGTTCTAACAAAAATAATTCCATCATTGATGCACTCCTTCCTCTGTCGGAAAATAATATAAATGTAAATTTACAGGTCTATCCCTGCTCTCTCTGCGAAATCAGCCTTTCGTCCGATAAGTATCGACTGTTTTTCTTCCGGCAGACGAAATATGGCACTGCTCCATAATCTTACTCCAAAAAAAGCAGCGGCTTTTTTGAAGTTTTTCAGCCCGGCGCAAAAAAACAGAAAACCTTTTCTTGATTTCCTGTCCTGGTGTATTTTTTCAGCTCCCCATAAACCGCTGCATACATGTTTCTACCTCTTTCCATTTTCTTTGATTTTTCATACACGGAATCTTGTCGATGTTTTATAAATGTGCTAAACTGAACACAATAACAAATCAGAATTGATGGAGGGCAAACTATGGAATATAAGGACTATATTAAGCAGGGCTTGAATGGGAACGCCCCATTAAAATTAATATTATGTGGAAATATACAGGGGACGGAAAATGATAAAGCAGGTGTTGTATCAGTTGTATATGCTACAAATGATAAGGCCCTGGCAGAACAAAAAATGAATGAATTGATTGCCGTCAATCCTAATAATTATTACATGGTTTATAGTGTGCCACTAAATGTTGATTTGACGGAACTTTCTCATTATCCTTCAATAGCAATTTCTAAAGATGATTTAAAATAAATGCAAATCCAGTTTGACATACTGGGAAATCGAAATTTACAGGAGGAACGAAATGAAAGAAATATTGGAATTTAACCACAAAAAACAATGTGGTTTATGGTTGATTCTTATTGGAATTGTACTAATAGCAGCTGTTATTTGTGGCGGTGAATTTTTTGTTAATCCGTTTGTGTTTCTGACAGGTTATTATGCCTGCTTTTTTGGAGTCAACGTAAACAAAAAAGTGAGAGAAAAACTTTCTCAAGGAGATATTTCTAAAAAGCAGATAAAGATGATTTATTTTTCGATTGCTATGTTGTTCATATTAATGTTTTGTATTGCCGGCCCGTTTATCCCCGGATGGCATTGGAGGCAGATATGGCTTGGTGTACTGATGGCAACATCAATACATTTTTTCTTGTGGTTTTTTGTACATGGTTGGAGTATGGTAGTGTTGGGGATTGTATGTATGGTTACCGTAACAATGGGCTATATTTTTCCGGGCATACCGGTTTCAGTTATCTGCATTGCAGATGCGATAGTTAAACTGATATGCGGAATATATTTGTTATTTATTGCAAAACCATCAAAATACATTCCTAATATGATAAAATAGCGAATGTACAAAGAAACAACTTCCAGTTTGACATACCGGAAAATCAAGATTTGAAAGGAGTAACAGACATGGAATTTCCTTTTTATGATTCACCCGATACTGCTACGATTATCTGTTGTCATATATTGAAGCGTCAGGCACCTATTCTATATGTATCACATGATGAAGATGACGGAATGTGGCAATTTCTATGCGGAGAAACACACGAAACAGATGAAGCAAAGTTAGTATCTTTAAAATGGGTTTTTGATTTAGATAACTCTGTTAGTACCTTAAAGGATATGCCTTGCGGTTACTTTGCAGAAAGGAAAACTCAAGATGACGATTGGATTATCAGAAAGCGATAACTTCCCATTTGTCGAGCAGAACAACACATCATCACAGAGCCAGGCGCATAAGTGCAAGGGGGATTGTAAAAGGGGAAGTTATTTTTGCATAAATCCAATGCAGCGTTTAACATTTCAACGGAGCGTTTCTTGAATATGGTGTTTCTTGTGATATTATGAAATCGGAAAGAAGGTGAAAATATTGAACGCTCAAAAAACAGGCAGTCTGATTGCCGCTATCAGGAAAGAACAAAATCGCACGCAGCAGGATTTAGCGAATGAATTGGGAGTATCAAGTGCAGCTGTTTCAAAATGGGAACGGGGTATCGGATTTCCGGATGTATCTCTTATCGAACCATTGGCTGCATCCCTGGGGATTACCATAGCAGAATTATTCAAAGGCGAAAGAACAGAAAACAACATTGATAACGAATATGAAAGTCTGTTGTCAGATGTTGTAAAAGTATCAGCTCATGAAATAACCAGGAAGAAAAAAATAACGAATTGGATGATTGCTATTACTGTTGCTGTTCTTTATTTGATGATTTCTGTAATATCCCACAAGTGGGAAATAACCTGGGTGGTCTGGATTGTATATTGTTTTTATCGGATTTTTACTGAATATATCTATAAAAAATATTAACAGTCTACAGAAACGTAAGAAACGGAGGAAAATATGGTCGATTATTCACAATTTGAGGCAAGTGCAAAATCCGGCATCCATGCAGATGTGAGCCGGATACGGCAGAAGGATGAAATAATAAAAGCCGTCGTCAAAAAGCGGAGAAGCTCCGCGATAATCTGCGTGTGCTTTCTGTGTATGGCAGGAATTTCTTTGTTTAAAAGCTGGATTCCCGCCGTTATCTGTCTTCTTCTTGCATTGTTTTTCCTATGGCGGGCTGTCGGAAAATTTTCTGACGAATATTTACGGGAAATGTACGAGGAGGGGCTTTTGGTTCCCGGCATGATCGTGAAAACGGAACCCCTCACTATCATGGCAATCGCAAACATGACCGCGCGGGATGGCGCGGCTGCCGTAAATGGGTGCTACTGTCTGGAGGTGAAGGAGCTTGACGGGGCGCAAAAAATTCTATTTGAAAAAATCCCCTGCTCCTGTTTTTTCTGCTATGAGGGCGGCGATTACCATGCTTCCTTCCAGCCCCATCCTCTTTATTGGGGAACGGCAGATCAGCAGTCTATTCAAGAGGCACTAAGACAGGTGGAGGAGGACAACAAAGAAAATACAAAAGATGAATGGGAAGTGCTCAAGGAGGTTGCGCGGCAGTTCCCTGATTTGGGAAACGGAAATTTGATTTTGTTGGATGAAAATTACGTTCCCTTCGGGAAAAAGAACTACATGGACAGCAGCTATAAGCCCCTCAACGAGGGAGCTGACACCAAGTAATATGTTCCATTTAGGGAAACGCTGATGAAAGTGTTTCCCGCGCCGCAAAGGCGGGATTTATACGTGAGAAAATAGTTCCTGGTACGAATATTCGGAGGTAATTTTTATGTTTTTTTCAGTAATATTAATCTTGTTGATTGCCATTGTATTCAAAAAGCAGAAAATGGCTGAAACAGGACAACAGAAATCTGGTGAAACAGAACATTTGTCTAAAAATAAAAAAGAACTCATCCTCGGCCTGGCATGGTATATATTCTATTTTATGCTGTCTTACATAAGCTGTGCCTTTCAGGTCGATATAATCAACGAATTATCAAACTGGCTGTTTCTGGTACTCTTTCCCCTCCTGATGATTGCTGTTTTCAGAAAAGAAAAAGTGATACAAACCCTGAAAGAAACAGGCTTAAAACATTTTGACAGAAAAACAGTACTAAAGATACTGTTGATTTGTGCTGTATACCAGGGTGTTATTATCCTTGTCTTTGGCTTAGGGGAATTTTGTTTTAATATAACAAATATTTTCCAAATATTCGTAAAGCTTCCAGTATTTTTTTGCCTGATGATACTTACAGCAGCGTTTACGGAAGAATTTTTCTTCAGGGGTATTCTGCAAAGAACCATGATGGATTCACTGAAAAAGCCCTACCTGGCCATACTGCTAACTGGTATTCTGTTTGGACTGTACCATTTCCCGTTTGCATATTATCTGTGGGACGATACGGCAGGAAACATAATGTATTCACTCAGAATGGTTATGACGGAACATGCCCTTACTGGCTGCGCTTTGGGATTTATCTACTATAAATCCAATAAAAACCTCTGGAGCTGTATCATTTTACATGCTTTCACCAATGCGGTTATTATGGCTCTCGGCACTGTATTTTCGACATAAACAAACAGCGTATCCAGAACTTATGAAGCGGTCGTATTGTGGGCAGCAGATTATACAAATACAGAAGCGGAACGCTACAATAAATGGACAGCCCCTGCACCATGTCCTGCGCCCCGTCCCGCACCGTCAGCAAAATGACGGGAATAGCTGTATTTTCACTTAAGCTGCGGCAGAAAGCAAACCCGTCACCATCCAGCAGGTTTATATCCAGCAGACATAAATCAATCCCGCTGTCCAGATATTTCCGGGCCTGCGCGAGACTTAATGCAGCATATGGCGTGAAGCCCTCCGCCTGCAGGTTGCGACAGAGGATATCAGACAGTTCCATGTTATCTTCTACAACCAGAATCTTATCCATACAAATTCCCCTTTCTTTGGGAGTATGGTTTTTATTATGCCACTGTCCACCTTTATCTTCAACTTCTGTTTCAGAAATATTTTTTAATATGGATATCTGTATTATCACGGAAACTCATACACAAACACGAAAACTCCATGCAGTTTCCGTGTTTGTATCATATCCCCCGTTTTTCGACAGCATTTTCCGTCAAACTAATACGCCTTTCAACCAAAACCGACAATACCCTACACCCTTTTACCTTCCCGTTTTATGCTATCACGGAAACCCCTGACTTTTGCGTGAAAGTATACTTTTGCCTGATAGTACGATTTTATCCCCTATCGC
>ERZ779631.131-NODE-131-length-28550-cov-9.271662_pt1 | contig 28550 bp, 21 predicted proteins | sample MGYA00514193_ERZ779631 | MGnify/ENA primary metagenome ERZ779631 (study PRJEB29562, sample SAMEA4376710) | mouse gut metagenome | isolation source: Cecum | study: EMG produced TPA metagenomics assembly of the A DSS colitis mouse model was used to assess the...
GCGCCGCCTCGGCGGGGGACTTACGGGGGATTGGGTGGAATCTTTGATGGATTGGGTGCCACGTGAATGAGCAAATCCTACGGGGTTCTGATCTAGGAGCTTGGTACTTGAATAACTCCGCCTGCCGGCCTTTTAAAGGGGCAGAGCCATCAACGGGGAACGCCCTATTACAGATTCGCCTAAGATCCCCAAAAGGAGCCCCTACCCCTTCCTGCGGCGCATGTCAGAGAGGCACCGCAGTTTGTTCCCCCAGGTATTGGCACTACCCTGAGAACACTCCCAAATAGACGCAGAAGTCCAAGTAAGCGGCCCGTACCAATTTAGCCCAACCAGACCTAGCCACGGGCGCAAAACAAATCAAACATGAGGAATCCAAAACCTCCGGTTTTGGCAACTTTTTGGTTACTTTTTGTTTGCACAAAAAGTAACCGCAGGGCGCGGGGCCGCGCAGGCCCCGCAAGCTGTAGGGCTGCGACGCAGCCCCCCTCGCGCCGGGACGGCGCGAAGAAAGGAGCACCGATGGACCAGACGAAGATCGACAGAATCAACCAATTGGCAAAAAAGAGCAAAACCGTCGGTTTAACCGAGGATGAGATAAAAGAAAGGGCCGCCCTGCGGCGGGAGTACATCGACTCCGTGGTGGGCAGCCTCAAAGGACAGCTGGACCGCACCTATTTGGTGGACGGGCAGGGCAACAAAACCAAACTGCGCAGAAAAGGGGACAAGTAAATGGACGACTATTTTGACAAGGAAAAATTCACCGGCGGAGAGGGCTCCTTCCAGGATCCGCCGCCGCCCAGGCGGCCCCAGCCCCGTAAGCAGGACAACTCCGGCTGGTACATCTGGCCGGTGATCATCATCCTCTTCGCCGTCGGCGTGTGGCCCGTGGCCCTGCTCCTGCTGTTCTACAACATCTCCGGCAGCGGGAAGAAAAAAGCAAACTCCGCCGAGGCCCAGCGCCGGGCCGCCCAGAGCTTCCGCGAGGCGGAGAGCGCCGTGGAGCGGGCCATGCGCCGGGCGGAGGCCGGGATGGACAAGGCCGCCTCCAGGGCCGCCGACAAGACCGACGAGGCCCTTCGCCGGGCCGCCGCCCAGGTGGAGCGCACCATCGACCGCACCGCCCGGCAGGTGGAGCAGGCCGGGAAGAGCGCCGCCCAGGCTGCCCCGCCGCCCCAGGCCAGGCCGGCCAAGGCCCCCAAGCCCGCCAAGGAGAAGAAGCAGAAGGCCAAGCCCGCCGGAACCCTGCTGCGGATCTTCGGCGCGGTGGCCCTGTTCATCGGCTTCTGCATCGCCGGGGATTTCATGAGTGAAGTGCTTCAGGGCTACGGCGCGGATTTCGACAGCTTCATTGCCAGCCTGGGCTTTCTGGGCGCGGGCGGGCTCATGTTCTTCCGGGGCCGGTACCTCAACCGGATGAGCCGGCGGAGCCAGCGGTACATCCTGGCCATCGGCAACACGGACGCCATGCCCATCGAGGAGATCGCCAAGCGTGTCAACCGCACCCCCTCCCAGGCCATCAAGGAGATGGAGAAGCTCATCGACAAGGGCTACCTGGGGGAGGACGCCTACATCGACCGCCAGCGGGGCTACTTCCTCCGCTTCGGGGCCACCCTGGAGGAGGAGCCCGCCCCCGTCCGGGAGGCGCCCCCCACGCCCAAGGAGGCGGAGGAGGGCTACTCGGGCATTCTGCGCAATATCCGCCACGCCAACGACCGCATCGCCGACCCGGAGCTCAGCCGGAAGATCGAGCGCATCGAGCAGGTCACCGCCCTCATCTTCCGGGAGGTGGAGGAGCACCCGGAGAAGCGGGGCCGGATCCACACCTTCTTCGACTACTACCTCCCCACCACCCAGAAGCTGCTGGACACCTACGCCGAGTTCGAGGAGACCGGCGTGGAGGGGGAGAACCTGCGCCAGACCAAGGAGCGCATCGAGCAGACCATGGACATGATCGTGGACGGCTTCGAGCACCAGCTCGATCAGCTCTACTCCTCCGACGCCATGGACGTGGTCAGCGACATCAAGGTTCTGGAGGCCATGCTCAACCGGGACACTGCCTCGGCTGCCAAGGACTTCGGCTACCCCGAGCCGCCCCGGGTCCGCCCCAAGGAGGACGGGAAACCGGACGATATGCAGCAGCTGCAGCTGTAGAGACCGCCGGCCGAAGGAAAAAGCCCGCCCCCGCGTCCGCCGGACGCGGGGGCTTTCCCGCGCCTTCCTCCGCTTTTTCCTTGACAAACCCCCTGGCGCTGGAGTATGCTAGGCTCAGCGCAAACTGTTGCGCAGCGCGGTACGGATTCCGCGCCGCGCAATGCGCCGCTTTTTGACGGGAAGCGACCATCCACAGGGAGGGATTTGTACGATGGACGAGCGGAAAGAGAGCAAGCTGACGGTGGGGCGCATCGCCCAGGAGCTGGGGGTGTCCAAGACCACCGTGTCCCGGGCCCTCTCCGGGAAGGGGCGCATCAGCGCGGGGACCAGAGAGCGGGTCAACGAGTTTGTCAACAACTCCGGCTACGAGGCCGGCTCCCCCGCCAGCCCTCTGGAGCGGCGCTTCACCAACAATCTGGCCCTGGTGATCCCCTCCCACTTTGTGCGCCTGGACCTGCCCTTCCTGCGCAAGTGCATGGGCGGGGTGTGCCGCATGGCGGCCCAGCGGGGCTACGACGTGCTCATGTGCTTCGCCGACGACCAGAACGCCGACCAGCTGCGCCGCCAGCTGGCCGCCCACAAGATCGACGGCGTGATCCTCTCCCGCACCCTCACCGAGGATGCCTGCCTGGATCTGGTGCGCCAGTACGGGGCGCCCTTCGTGGGCATCGGCCGGCTCCAGGACGCCCAAGCCCTGCAGGTGGACAACGACCAGGTGGGGGCCACCCGGGAGCTGACCCGGCTGCTGCTGCAGATGGGCCTGCGGCGCATTGTCTTCCTCAGCGGGCGGATGAACTACACCGTCAACGTGGACCGCCTGGCGGGCTACCGCCTGGCCCTGGAGGAGTACGGCGTGGCGGAGGACCGGGAGCTGATCTTCACCGGGGTGGAGACCGAGGAGGGCCGGGTGGACGCCCTGGAGTCCGCCCTGGAGCGCGCGCCGGAGTGCCTTCTGTGCTGCGACGACAGCCTGACCTTCTCCATCCTGAAGGACCTGCGCTCCCGGGGCATCTCCGTGCCCGGACAGATCCGGCTGGCCAGCCTCTACGACAGCGAGATTCTTCTGGACGTCTTTCCCGCCGTCACCGCCGTCCAGTTCGACGCGGAGACGCTGGGGGCCACCGCCTGCCGGATGCTGCTGGACTCCATGGCCGGCCGGGAGGTCGTCCCCCGGCAGATTCAGGGCTACCAGGTGATTATGCGGGAGTCCACGAAATAGGTTGAGCAACTAATTGCGCAACCGCCCGCCGGGCGGGAATGGGCCTTGTTTTGACAAAGTAACCAAAAACCGGGGTGAAATCCATATAAGTTGAACAATTGACAGAAAGTCTTGAAAGTAGTATGCTACTATTGTTCCGCACCACGGCGCAACTTTGTTGCGCCGTGGGCGCAGACATTGTGAACACACCAGTTAAGGAGGAATTATTTGCATGAAAATGAAGAAGATCCTTGCGCTTGTTCTGGCGGCCGTTATGGCGCTGGCCCTGGTGGCCTGCGGCGGCGGCGGGAACAACACCGGCAATCCCGGCACCACCCCCGGCAACAACACCCAGAAGGACGACAACGCCAACGCCGGGGAGCCCTCCCCGGATGCCGGCGGCAGCACCGCCGGCGAGACCATCTCCCTGACCCTGTGGGGCGCCGAGGAGGACCAGTCCCTGCTGGTGGACCTGGTGGAGAAGTTCAAGGCCGCCTATCCCGACCAGACCTTTGACATCAAGGTGGGCGTGGAGAGCGAGTCCACCGCCAAGGACACCATCCTCACCGACATCGAGGCGGCCGCCGACGTGTTCGCCTTCGCCAACGACCAGATTGACGACCTGATCGCCGCCGGCGCGCTGCTGCCCATCAGCGGCGACATGGATGCCGTGCTCCAGAACTACGCCGGCAAGACCATCGCCGACATCCAGAGCGCCAACAGCGCCGCCACCGTGGCCACCGCCACCCGCAACGACACCCTCTACGCCTTCCCCATGGGCGGCGGCAACAACTACTTCCTGTACTATGACAGCACCCGCGTCTCCGCCGAGCAGGCCCAGAGCTGGGACACCCTGCTGGAGGCCGCCCAGGCCGCCGGCAGCAAGGTGGGCATGACCCTCAACTCCGGCTGGTACAACGCCTCCTTCTTCCTGGGGGCCGGCTTCACCACCGCCCTGAACGCGGACGGCTCCACCTCCGTTGACTGGAACGGCACCTCCGCCTCCGGCATCACCGGCGTGCAGGTGGTCCAGGCCATGCAGAACATCGCCGGCCATCCCGGCTTCCTGGCCATCGCCGACGGCGACATCTCCAACCAGATCGCCTCCGGCAACGTCTGCGCCGTCATCAGCGGCACCTGGGACGCCGACCCCGCCCAGACCGCTTTCGGCGAGGGCTACGCCGCCACCAAGCTGCCCACCTTCACCTGCAACGGCCAGCAGGTCCAGCAGGGCTGCTTCTCCGGCTCCAAGCTCATGGGCGTGAACGCCTACGCTGAGAACGCCGGCTGGGCTGTGCTGCTGGCTGAGTTCCTGACCAACGAGGAGTCCCAGGTGGCCCGCTTCAACGCCCGCCAGCTGGCCCCCGCCAACGTCAGCGCCGCCGCCGATCCCGCCGTGGAGGCCAACATCGCCATCGCCGCTTCCGCCATGCAGGATGCCTACGGCGTGGTGCAGTCCGTGGGCGGCAAGTACTGGGATCCTGCCAAGTCCTTCGGTGAGCAGATCGCCCAGGGCGCCATCGCCTCTGACGACGCCTCCATCCAGACCGCTCTGGATGAGCTGGTGGCCGGTATCACCGCCCCCGCCAACTGAGCGGGCTCGCTGAGAGGGATGCTCCCGGCCGGGAGATCCGGTCCGGAGACTGATCCATGAGGTCAGGCCCATGCGCGAGCGCGTATGGGCCTGATTTTTTTCAAAGAAGAGAAGAAAGGGAGGCCCCCAATGGAAGACATTCTGAGCGCCAAGTCCGGTATTGGCGGATTTTTCTCCAATTTCGGCACCGCCCTGGCCAGGGGCGACTGGTCTGTCAAGCTGTCCCTGCTCTGGTGGGGCGCGGGCTACGCCCGGCGCAGGCAGTTTGCCAAGGCCCTGCTGATGACGCTGGTGGAGGCGGGGGTGGCAGCCTTCACCCTCCTGTTCGCCATGCAGTACGTGCCCAAGTTCGGCACCCTGGGCACGGTCCAGGCCGAGCAGGTCTTTAACATCGCCACCATGAAGGCGGAGTGGAACGACTACGACAACTCCTTCCTCATCCTGCTGTTCTCCCTGTTCAGCTTTGTGGTCTGGTTCGCCGCCGCCGCGGTCTGGATGCGCAACGTGGTCAACGTCTACCGCCTCCAGCTCCAGGCGGAGGCCGGCCGGCACATCAACACCTTCGCGGAGGATCTGCGCTCCTACCTGGACGAGAAGTTCCACATCACCCTGCTGGCCCTGCCCGCACTGGGCGTGGCGGTGTTCACCGTCATCCCCATCCTCCTGCTGATCCTGGTGGCCTTCACCAACTACGACCAGCAGCACATGCCTCCCACCAACCTCTTCTCCTGGGTGGGTATCAACAACTTCGTCACCCTCTTCAGCGGCGGCAGCAGCGTCACCCTGGGCTTTGGCTACGCCTTCGTCCGGGTGCTGGGCTGGACGCTGGTGTGGTCCCTTTTCGCCACCTTCACCACCTACATCGGCGGCATCCTGATGAGCCTGCTGCTCAACAACAAGATGGTCCGCTGGCCCAAGCTGTGGCGCACCATGTTCATGGTCACCATCGCGGTGCCCCAGTTCGTGTCCCTGCTGCTGATGCGCAACTTCTTCTCCAACGGCGGCATCGCCAACACCATCTGCGCCAACATCGGCCTGACGGGCTTCCTGCGGGACATCGGGGCCATCTCTACCGCCTACATCCCCTTCCTGTCCGCCCCCGGCTGGGCCCATGTGATGATCATCCTCATCAACATCTGGATCGGCGTGCCCTACCAGATGCTCATCGCCACCGGCGTTCTGATGAACCTGCCCGGCGACCAGCTGGAGAGCGCCCGCATCGACGGGGCCAACCCCTACCAGACCTTCCGGCACATCACCATGCCCTACATGCTCTTCGTCACCGGTCCTGCCCTGGTCACGGACTTCGTGAAGAACATGAACAACTTCAACGTCATCTATCTGCTCACCCAGGACGTGTATACCACCACCAACCAGGTCATGGCCAACGCCCAGGCCCGGGAGGTGGACCTGCTGGTGACGTGGCTGTTCACCCTGACCCAGGATTACTACAACTACAAGATGGCGTCGGTCATCGGCATCATGGTCTTTGTGGTCTGCGCCGTGATCACGCTGGTGGCGTTCAACTTTATGATCCGCGGAGATAAGGAGGAGGGGTATCAATGAGCGGCAAAAAGATCGCCCGCAAGGTTTTATTCAACGTTCTCATCGCGGCCCTGGCCATTTTCTGGCTCATTCCCATTGTCTGGCTGGTGTGCACCTCCTTCAGCGCCTACTCCGGCATGAACACCAGCACCTTCTTCCCCGCCCAGTGGAGCGCGGAGCACTACCTGAAGCTGCTCCAGTCCGACACGGTCAACCAGTTCACCACCTGGTTCTGGAACACCTTCAAGATCGCCTGCGTCACCTGCCTGGTGTCCACCTTCTTCGTGCTCATGGTGGCCTACGCCATGTCGGTCATGCGCTTTAAGATGCGCAAGCCCCTGATGAACTTCGCGGTGATTCTGAACCTGTTCCCCGGCATGCTGGCCATGATCGCGGTGTACTTCACCCTGAAGACCTTCAACCTCACCAACAGCCACATCGGCCTGATCATGGTCTACTCCGCCTCCTCCGGCCTGGGGTACCTGATCGCCAAGGGCTTCTTCGACACCGTGCCCCGCTCCCTGTGCGAGGCGGCCCGGCTGGACGGGTGCAACGAGGCGCTGACCTTCGTCAACGTGGTCCTGCCCATGAGCAAGCCCATCATCGTCTACACCGTCATCAGCAGCTTCCTCACCCCCTGGATGGATTTCGTCTACTCAAAGATGATCCTCAACGCCGGCATCTCCGAGAACTACACCGTGGCCGTGGGCCTGTACCGGATGCTGGACAGGAGCCTCATCAACACCTATTTCACCCAGTTCTGCTGCGGCGGCGTGCTGGTGAGCATCCCCATCTCCATTCTGTATATCATCATGCAGAAGTTCTACGTGGAGGGCATCACCAGCGGCGCGGTAAAGGGATAGCGCGCATATTCCGCCCGGCCGGAGCACACTATATTGACACAAGTACAGCGCGGGGGAGCGCGCCGGCCGGCGCGCTCCCCCGCGGAAAAGGAATGGACGTATGCAGCAAGATCAATTCATCCTCAATATCATCCACCGCCCCGAGATGGTGCCGGAGTACGCCGAGAAGGTCACCGGCCAGGGCAGGGCGGAGGACCTGGGCCGCAAGGCCCTGCTCACCGAGAGCCTGGACATCTTCAAGCTCCAGCAGGAGGCCGCCCACAGAAACGGCCTGAAGACCACCATCCAGATGACCTACGCCAGCCTCTTCAACGACGAGGCCGTGGCCCTGGCCAAGGCGGACCACGCGCAGTACGGCGACGAGATCGCCCTGAGCCTGCTGGGCCTGCCCTGCAAGGAGTTCCGGGAGAAGTACAAGACCAAGGACTTCTGCATCTGGATGTTTGACATGGACATGAAGCGCAGCGTGGTGGACGATGTCTTCGGTAAGTTCCACGACTGCTTCGGCTTCTACCCGGCCTCCACCGGCAGCTACTACATGGACGCGGCCCTGATCAACTACATCAAGGAGACGTATCCCTCCGTCAAGTGCGCCGTGGCCACCTGCTGGGAGGAGGGCCCCAAGGCCTACCACACCTGCAACAACTCCTGGTACACCTTCATGGACGGCGGCCCCTGGGCGCCCTGGATTCCCTCCAAGGTCAACACCCACGCCCCCGCCGCCAACGAGGCCGAGGACAGCGGCATCGTGGCCATCCCCCACCTGAGCCGGGATCTGATGGCCTGCTACGACGGCAACGGCTCCAATTTCGGCACCCACCCCCAGAACGTGCTGCGGGGCATGCTCTACACGCCGGGGCAGTTCAACCCCGATGGCAGCTACTCCGGCCAGAGCTACCCCTACCTCTATAACCTCATCGACCAGTACCGCTACCAGGCCAGGTTCAACAACGGCTACGCCTACAACATGCAGTTTGTGGGCCCCGGCTGGATGAATAAGATGGGCCGGTGGGAGGCCCCCTACGAGCTGCTCAAGGCCAGCTACGACGACGGCTGCGCCTACTACGGCCAGCTGAAAAAAGAGGGTAAGCTCGTTGACATGACCATGTCCGAGTTTGCCGACTACTACCGGGGGAAGAAGCGCTACACCGAGCCGGAGTGCGCCCTCTGGCGGGACATCATCTACGGCAGCGACAAGCAGCTTTTCTGGTACTGCGACCCCTATATGCGCGCCTGCGTGAACATGGACCAGGGCGGGGCCATTGTGGATCTGCGGCCCTACGCCGCCAAGCTGGAGTGGGAGATCGGCATCGGCACCAAGCACGTCCAGGAGTGCGGCTACCCCTATCTCATTCAGGAGAAGTACCGCGCGGGCTACTTCACCCACTACGCCGGGGAGGGCACCGTCCGCTCCGCCAAGCTCTGCCGCAACGGCGAGGAGGTGGATCTGTGCCTGTGCCGCACCCACGCCCATTTCTCCCAGGAGGGGACCTGCCGGAAGCTCACCCTGGACCCGGTGGAGGTGGTCTTCTCCGACGTGACGGTGAAGGTGCAGACGGTGCTCACCTTCCAGGAGGGCACGGGGGACATCAAAATCGAGCGCACCATCCTGGAGACCACCGACCCCTCCGCAGAGGTTGCCATCAACGAGTACATGGTGGCCTGCTACGGAACTACCGAGTATCCGGAGGACATGACGAGCCTCACCCTCAGCGCCCGGAGGGGGGACGAGGAGCACCCCATGGCCTACGCCTACAAGTGCCGGGAGTTCGCCCTGGAGGGGGCGGAGGAGGTCTCCTGCGTGCTGCCGCCCATCAAAACAAGGGTCTCCCTGGAGTGCCGGGGCCGGGACAAGGAGGGCTATTATAAAGAGGGCTACGCCTTCAGCCCCATGTTCACCCTGGGCTACACCGGGACGCTGAAGGAGAAGGAGGTGTTCACCACATGGCTCAAGCTGGCAAGGGCAGACTGAACTACCGCTGTCCCTCCTGCTTCATGCGGGATCTGGACATCGACATGTTTTTCGACCCGGACAAGAAGGAGTACTACTGCATCCGCTGCCAGTACACCGGCAAAGAGGAGGACGTGCTGGCCAAAAACCAGATGGCCCGCTTCCGCTACCGGTTTCTGGAGAAGCGTTTTACAGAGGACGAGTTCGAGACATTCTAAAAAGCGGCGCCGTTCCCATCGGAACGGCGCCGCTTTTTTGATGGGGAAATTCGATCAGCCGTTGGTCGCGTTGTACATCTCAAAGGCGGTGTTGATGGTCTCGCACATGGCGTTGATGGCCTCGTCCACCGGGGTGCCGCCAATGACCGCCTCCAGGCAGGTGGCCCCGGCGGGGGTGTACTCGTTGTTGTTGGCCACGAAGGCGTAGAACGCGCTGTCGTCCGCGCCCTGCAGGGCCTCGATCAGGCGGTTGACATAGGCGTAGTCCTCCTCCGCCAGGAAGGCCTGATAGCCTTCGGCGTTGTAGATCTCGTCATAGAGGGGCAGATAGCCGGTCTCCAGGTTCCAATCCACCTGGACGTCGGGGGAGGTGAAGTACTTGATAAACTCCCAGGCCCCCTGCTGCTCCTCGGGTCTGCCGTTGTCCACGATGAAGAAGCCGTTGCCGGAGGAGCAATAGCCGGTCTGCCTGCCGTTGTCCGTGGCGGAGAACATGGGCACAAAGCCGAACTTGATGCCGCCCTCTGCGGCGGCGTCGCGGGCCTGGGTGAGGTAGGAGTTGGTGGTGACGATCATGGCCAGCTCGCTGCGGCCCAGGGCGGGGAACATATCCTCCTTGATCTTGGAGCCGAAGGGGAACATATAGCCCTTGGCGGACAGGTCCGCCCACTGCTGGTAATACTGGCGGACGATGTCGGCGAAGCCGTCGCTGTTGTCATTGTAGAGGCACCTGGTGGGCAGGCCGCTGGCGCCGTTGTCGTTGTCCACGGTGTAGAAGCCCTCCCGGTGGAACGCGTAGTTGGCCCAGATGCCGGAGTGCTCCTCGGCGATGGCATAGGGGGCGTAGCCGCCCTCGCAGATCTTGACGGCGGCGTCATAGACCCGGTCCATGCTGGTCAGGGAGTAGGGGTCGATGCCGGCGGCCTCGAAGATGTCCGCGTTGTAGAAGAAGCCGGACAGGCTCAGCCCCAGGGGGTAGCCGATGAGCCGGCCGTCCACGCCGTAAGTAGAGATCAAGTTGCCGTACAGGTCCCGGTCATAGGCGGGATCGGCATCAATGAACTCCTGAACGTTGCGGATAAAGCCGGAGTGGAGATAGGAGCCCACCGTCTCGGAGGAGCTGTTGCACAGGGCGGGCAGATTGGCCTTGTCGGTGGCCTGGAGCTTGGCCAGCTGGTCGAAGTAGCCGCCGTTGTACTCCATCTGAACAAAATACTTGTCCTGGGAGCCGTTGAAGCCATCGATGATCTTCTGCACGCGCTCCGCACCGTTGCCGGTATAGGGGCACCAGTACATGACGCTCACACGGTCAGCCGGAGCGGGAGCCGGCGTCTGGCCGTCCTGCGCGCCGGAGGGCTGGCTGTTGGAGGGCGGCGGGGCGCCGCTGTCGTTCCTGCCGCCGCTGGTCCCGCTGCAGGCGCACAGGGCCGCGGCCATGAGCAGTGCAAGAGCAAGGGATACGATGCGCGTCATTCTCTTTTTCATGGTGATTCTCCTTTTCATCATAGTTGACAGCAGCTGCCGCGGGGGCAGCGTATGTCGCTGCTGGGTGGGGGCGCTCGGTTCTGTCAGCCCTTCACGGAGCCCTCGGTCATGCCCTTGATGAGGTACCGCTGGCCCACGATGAACACGAGCACCGCCGGCACGATGCACAGGGCCGCTCCCGCCAGTACGTGGGCGGTCTGGCCTGCCTCGCCGCCCTCCAGCATGGCCATGCCGATCTGGACGGTGCGCATCCGGTTGGAGGTGGTGACCAGCAGGGGCCAGAAGTAGCGGTTGTAGATGATAATGAACTCATAGATGGCCAGCGACGCCATGGAGGGCGCCGACAGGGGCATCGCGATGCGCAGGAAGAAGCCGATGTCCGAGCACCCGTCGATGTCGGCGGCGTCCTTCAGGTCCCTGGGGATGGTCAGATAGAACTGGCGCATGAGGAAGATGCCCATGCCGCCCACCAGGGCCGGCAGCGCCATGCCCAGGTGCGTATCCGTCAGGTTCCAGTGCTGGATCTGGATATAGTTGGTGATAACCACCACGTCGGCGGGGATCATCATGGTCATCAGGATCACGCTGAAGATGAGGTTCTTGCCTTTGAACCGGAAGAAGACCAGGGCATAGGCCGCGCAGCTGCAGAAGGCCAGCTGGCAGACGATGACGATGGCGCACTGGATGAAGGTGTTGAGCAGGTAGGTGCCGATGGGGACGGACTCCATCACCCACGTGAAGTTCTCCAGGGTGGGATTGTGGGGGAGGAGGTCCAGCCCCGTGGTGCCCATCAGCTCCCGGTTCGTCTTCAGGGCGAAGAGGATGCAGATGATGATGGGAAAGATGATGACCAGGCCCAGCAGGACCTTCAGGGCGTACAGGGCGCCGCGCCGGAGGCCGCGCCTGCGGAGGACCGCTTTGCATATGTTCTCTTTCATCAGTAAAACACCATCCTGCTTTCCGTCGCGCGCTGGATCCGGGTCGCGGCAAAGATCACCAGGAACAGGAGCAGCGCCTGGGCGCAGGCCGTCTCATACCGGCCGTTGAGGATTGCGTTTTGATAGACGCTGAAAATCAGGGTGGAGGTGCTGTTGTTGGGTCCCCCGTTGGTCAGGAGCTTGATCTGGGCGAAGGCCCGCAGGGAGTTGGTGATGTTCAGAAACACCACGAAGAAAATCTGCGGGGAGGCGATGGGGATCATGATGCTGAAGGCCCGGCGGAAGGGGCCCGCACCGTCCAGCTTGGCGCACTCCAGCAGATCCCCCGGCACGTTGCGGAACCCCACCAGCAGGAAGATATAGCTTGCGCCGATGCTCAGCCACACAGTCACCAGGGATACGGCGAGCAGGGCCCACCGGCTGTCCTGAAGCCAGGCGATATTGACGCCCAGGATGGCGTTGAGGGTGCCCCCCTCCTTGCGCATGAGGAAGGTAAAGATCACCGCCGCCGGGGCGGAGGCCACCGCCATGGGCAGGGCGTAGAGCACCTCGTACAGCCGGCTCCCCCGCTCCCGCTCTGCGCTGATCAGCGCCAGCAGGAGGGACACCGCCAGCGTCCCCAGGCAGACGATCAGCGCAAATTTGATGGTGTTGCCGAACACCTGCCGGAAGGTGCTGGAGGTTAAGATGCGGACGTAGTTGGACAATCCCGCCCACTTCACAAAGTCCCCCTTCTTGTCTGTGAGCGCGAAGGACAGGATGATCGTCTTTACAAAGGGCCACAGGGTGAACATGACGAACAGCGCCATGCTCGGCAGCAGCAGCAGGTACGGGGTCAGCGTGAACCGGTTCCTGCCCGCCGCGCGTATCTTTTCATGCATAGTTCGGACCTCCTTTTGCGCATTTGCCGCCGCGCCGCCCCGTCTGCGTCTATACGGGCAGGGGGATGGAGTATTCGCTGATGTCCGTAAACGGATAGAAGTAGTGCGGCAGCCGCTTGTAGTGTACCCGATCCAGATGGATGGGGGCGGTACCCGGCGTGTCGGTCTCGCAGATCTCCAGGGCCATGGGCTCGTAGGCCGCCCGGAAGGAGGTGCAGGCCTTCACCGCCACCAGCTGGTACTCCTTCGGCTCGATGCCGAACTGCCGGTAGAGCTGGGGGTCCCCCGGGGCGGACATACCCTCACAGACAAGTATGTCCATGCTGCCGGCGTTCAGTACGGCGGTCCGGCCGATGTTGTTGTGCAGCCCCCGGCCCGCCGGGCCCTCCTGCACAAAATGTCCGTCGTGGAAGGAGCGCACGCGGGCCTCCACCCTGACGGGCTGGTAGAAGCCGCCGCCCCTTGCGCCGCCCAGCATAACGCTGATGGCCTCCCCCTCCCGGGCCCGGTAGATGGCGTCCACGGCCTGGGCGTCGTTGAGACTGATGGCGGCCTTCACATGGGAGCCGCGCGCCAGAATGCGGGCGATGACCGCCGGGCTGTCCCCGCAGGCGCCCGCGTTGGAGGAGTCCGCCGCGTCCACCAGGATAATGGGTTTGCCGGAGTGGTTTCGCTCCGCCCGGCTGATGACCTCGTCGATGGAGTAGAGCTCCGCCCGGAAGGTGCTGCGGATGTGGAACAGGCGCTCCGCCAGATCCACCGCCCGCCGCTTGGCGGTCAGCTTGTCCCTGGCCACCGTGACGATGGCCGAACCGGCGTCCGCCACGTCCAGCCAGGGCTGCATCTGGAACACGGAGAAATCCAGCAGCTCCCCGGCCTCCACCAGGGACTCCCCATACCGCATCAGAGCCCCGAAGGGTCCCCGGAGGGTGGTGTAGCTGCTGGCGGGGACGATCATAGGCACGGTGGTGCGCACCGACCGGGGGGCCGGTCCCCCGGACAGGGCGGACAGCAGCAGCCGGGCCGCCCGGCAGCCGGTCTCAAAGAAATCCTCGTGAGGATAGGTGTGGTAGCCGCAGATGTAGTTGACGGACTTCTGCATCAGGGCCGTCACGTTGGCATGGAGGTCGCAGCTGACGGCGATCACCGTCTCCTCGCCCGCCACGGCGCGCAGCTGCTGCAGGAGCAGGCCGCAGGCGTCCTCCACCTGGGTGGTCTGGGTGGCCCCGTGGAGGGAGACCAGCAGCCCCTCCACCGGGAGCTCCGCCCTGAGCCTGGAGATGGTCTCCTCCAGAAAGTGGAGCAGAACGCCGTGGTCCACCGCGCCGCCGCTGTTTCCGTTCATGGAGTACAGGGGGACCACCGTCCCGCCGCCCTCCTCCGTCACTCGGATCATCCCCCCCACGGCGCAGGGCTTATCCCGCAGGGCCCGGTACATGTCCGTCCCGCCGTAGACGCCGCAGCGCTGGAAGTCGGCCATGCTGCGGGGCACGGGGTTGAACGAGTTGGTCTCTTCTCTGAACTCGCATATCGCAATTTTCATATGGAATGTCTCTCCTCCCAAAGCCGGGACGCAGATGCTAGGACGCCTGCTTACGCCCCATGGTGCGCAGACACTCCTCCATCACCCGCAGCATGTTCTCGCAGTCCTGGGGGTAGATTTCCCCCATGTTGGCCACCTGGATCAGATTCTGGGCGGCGTAGTCCCCCTTGCCGATGTAGAAGATGTACCCCCGGGCCTCCATCTCCTTCAGAAACGCCGGCGCGGCGATCCCCTCGGGCAGGAAGACGGAGGTCACCGTGTTGGACATGTGCTCGGACAGGAGCAGCCGCATGCCCAGGTCCGTCAGGCCCTGGCGGATGATCCTGGCGCAGGCCTGACAGCGGGCCACGCGCCCCTCCAGGGTCTCCTCCATGATGTTGCCCAGGGCGGTGTTCAGGGGCCAGAAGAGGTTGACGTTGGGGGTGTTGGGGGTCTGGCGGGCGGCGCGGGCGGTGGCGTAGTGCTTGTAGAGGCTGAGATAGACGTTTTTGCACTGCTCCGGCGTCAGCGCGTCCAGCACCGCCTTTTTCGCGCAGATGTAGGCGGAGCCGGGGAAGGCCCCCACGCACTTCCCGCCCACGGAGGTGGCCACGTCGATGTTGTTCTCCGCCACGTTCACGAACTCGCCGCCGGCGGCAGAGACGCAGTCCGCGTAGAGGAGCTTGCCGTACCGCCGGCAGAGCGTTCCGATCTCCCCGGCGGGGTTGATCATGCCGGTGCTGGTCTCGTGGAAGACCATGGCCGCTGCCGTCACCTCGGGGTGCTCCTCCAGGGCCCTTTCGATGACCTTGAGGTCGGGGTAGGTCCCCCAGGGGAAGGCCACGTCCACCTTGGGGATGCCGTACTTATCGATGATCTCCAGCAGCCGCTCCCCGAACAGGCCGTTGCGGATCAGCAGCACGCTCTCTCCGTCCCGGAACAGGGAGGAGAGCACGGTCTCATTGGCGGAGGTGCCGGAGCCGGAGATGATCACGGGGTAGTAGCTGTCATCCGCCCGGAACAGCCAGCGGATTTTCTCCTGGGTGTCGGCGAACATGTCCTCAAACTCCTCGCTGCGGTGGCAGATGTCGTAATGGAGCAGGGCGCTGCGGACATTGTCCTTCACCATGACCGGACCGGGAGAAAATAACTTGGGTGCACTCATTGCAAACGACCTCCAATCCTTGCGTTTGATAATATTGTTCCCATGTTTTGCGGGATTACCCTTTTGTTTTACACTATTCGTGTTGTTTTGTCAATAGTTTTTGTGTGATCTTATTGCATTTTGTGGGTTTTACACATAAAACCACCACAAAGTTTTCCACAGTCAACAAAAAAACCTTTTCCTCTTGAGATTTCCCCCCGCTTCGGATATAATTTTGATGAAGCTGAACAGGAGGTCTTTGCATCATGTTAGCACAGGAGCGGCAGCACGCCATTCTGGAGATCCTCGCCCAGCAGGGCGGCATCATCAAAATGAAGGACATCGCATCCCAGTTCCAGGTCTCCAACGAGACCGCCCGCCGGGACCTGGAGGTCCTGCAGGACCAAAAGCTGGTGACCCGCGTGTACGGCGGCGCCATCCTCACGGACCGCAGGGAGCCGCTGGCCCTGCCCCACCAGCGGGGGAGCGAGAGCGCCGGAGGGAACAACACCCGGGTGATGATCGGGCGGGCGGCGGCGGAGCTGGTCCACGACGGGGAGGTGGTGATCCTGGCCTCCGGGTCCACCATCCTCGAGGTGGCCCGCCACCTCAAGCGCCTGCGGGACCTCACGGTGCTGACCAACTCCCTGGCGGTGATCAACGAGCTGATCGAGACCAATTTCAACATCTACGTCCTGGGGGGCAAGCTGGACAACAACGAGCTGAACATGTCGGGCGCCATGGGCGTGCGGGCGATCCAGGGCATCTTTGCGGACAAGACCTTCATCGGCGCCGGGGGAATTACCTTCCAGTACGGCGTCTCCGACTATGGCAGCAGCGACGCCGCCATCCGGGCGGAGATGCTCAGCCGGGCCAACCAGACGATTCTGGTGGCCCAGAGCGACAAGTTCGGCCGCAACACCTTCTCACTGGACACGCCGCTGGACCAGATCCACACCATCGTCTCCGACAGCGCGCTGACACAGGAGTATGCCGACGGCATCCGGGAGATGGGCATTGAGCTGATTCTCGCCCAGGAGTAGGAACAGAGCCGGAGGAAGAAAGGCTTCTTCCTCCGGCTCTGTTTATGTCTGAAGCTGGGTGAAAATGGGCTCCAGGCGCTGGTACAGCCCTGTGTAGACGCCGTACATCTTCTCGTACTCCTCGCGGCGCTCCTCTCTGGGCAGGAAGCGGCGTTCCGCCCGGCGGCTCCTGCGGACCGCGCCGGCGTCCCGCCAGAGGCCCAGGCCCGCCAGGGCGCAGTACGCCCCGCCGACGGCCCCCGCATGGGCGTGGTCCGCCGGTACGGACACCGGTATGCCCAGCACGTCCGCGAGCATCTGCATCCAGCGGCCGCTGTTGGCCCCGCCGCCCACCACCGTCAGCGCCTCCGGGGGCCGATCCCTCAGCTCTCCGCACCGCTGGGCGCACTGGCGCATGGCGTAGCAGACGCCCTCCATCACCGCGTTGACGTAGTGCCGCCTGGTGTGGAGGGGGCAGCCGTTGAGAAAGGCCAGCCGGGCCCGCTCGGACAGGGGCGGCAGCTCTCCGGAGAGCCACGGGGCCGCCAGCAGGCGACCGGAGCCGGCGGGCAGGTCCTCCAGCTCCCGCTCCAGCAGATCAAAAATGCCGCCGCCCAGCTGAGCCCGCTCCGCCGCGTAGAACTGGTCGACGGCCCAGTTCAGGGCCAGGCCCACGGACTGCAGGGAAAACAGGACCACATCCCGCTCCCGGTCCATAGCCGCGGCGGCCAGGCCGGAGGCGGGCGCCCGGCGGTCCGTCACCGCGCCCACCCAGCCGGAGGTGCCGAAGTAGGCGTGTACCGCCCCCCGCGCCCCGCAGCCCGCCCCGATGGCCACGGCGGGAATGTCCGCGCTGCCCGCGAAGACCGGAATCCCCGGCGGAAGCCCCAGCTCCCCGGCGGGCCCCGGCGCTAAGACCCCCGTCTGGTCCGTACTGTCCACCATGGGCGGGAATTTCTCCCGGTCCAGCTCCCCCGCCTCCAGAACGCGGCGGTAGAAGCGGTCCGTCTCCTCCGTGGGGGAGTGGATGAAGTCGTTGCTCACGTCCACGGCCCACTGTCCCGTCATCCGCCGGCGTAGGAAGCTGTTCACCTCCAGGATGTACGCCGCCCGGCTGTAGATCTCCGGCCGCCGCCGCTTCAGCCACAGCAGCTTGGCCCAGTAGCTCTGGCCGCTGAACAGCCCGGTCCCCAGGCGCTCGTTCAGGTATGCGGCCTCCTCCTCCCCCCGTGCGTCCAGCCAGATGACGCACGGGTGCAGCGCCCTGCCCTGGGCGTCCACGGGGATGATTCCCTTCCACTGCGTGCACAGGGAGATTCCCGCGATCCCCTCCGGCGGGATCCCAGCCTCCGCCGCAGCCCGGCGGGCGCCGGCACAGAGGGCCAGCCAGTAGTCCTCCGGGTTCTGCTCCGCCCACCCGGGCCTGGGCGCGGCCAGGGGATAGGTCCCGCCGGCGCAGGCCAGCAGACGCCCGTCCGCCGCGATCACCGCCGTCTTGACGCCGCTGGTTCCCACATCAAAGGCCATCACATAGGGCTCCATTGCACATGCCTCCTTCGTTGCTTTTGTGTATTTTACAAATAATATTGACATAGTACCACAAAAAGGCTATAATTGCAACGTGGAATTTTGGAAAATCCACATAATCCCACATATCGGAGGATGAAGGAGGGCACGCACATGCAGGAAAAAATGATCGTTCTGTCCATGGATGCCATGGTCCGGGAGGATGTGGCCTACCTGGAGAGCCGGCCCCACTTCGCGCGGCTCATGGCCGGGCGGGCGGAGGTGGAGCGGGTGGAGGGCATTTACCCCAGCATCACCTACCCCGCCCATGTTACCATCGCCACAGGGTGCTTCCCCGGAAAGCACGGGGTCATATCCAACACCGCCTTCAAGACGGTCAAGGACGGGATCGACCATTGGCACCTCTACGCCGAGCGGCTGCGGGTGGAGGACCTCTTCCGCGCCGCCAGGCGGGCCGGCCGCTCCACCGCCGCCGTCTACTGGCCCGTCACCGGGCTGAATGCGGGGATTGACGATCTGATCGACGAGTATTTCTTCCCCTACTACGGCGAGACGCCGGAGGAGGCTTTCGCGAAGCTGGGGGCCCGTGAGGCGGCCCTGGAGGCGGTGCGGGAGAACCTCTGCCGCTTTCCCTACCATTTTCAAAAGGGCCTTCCCCTGACAAGGGAGAACACCTTCGACGACTTTGTCAACGGCTGCGCCTGTTCCCTCATCCGCCGCCGCAGGCCCGACCTGCTCATGCTCCACAACTGCTATCTGGACAGCCTCCGCCATCGCTTCGGCGTGTTCGCCCCCCAGATCCGGGAGGGCCTGGACCTGATGGACCTGTGGCTGGGGGAGCTGATGGAGGCCATGGAGGACGCGGGGGTCTATGATCGGACCAACTTCGTGATCCTCAGCGACCACGGGCAGATGAACTTCGTGCGGCGCGTCAAGCTCAACTGCCTGCTGGCCCGCGGCGGCTTCATTGACCAGGACGGCGCCGGGCAGGTGACGGACTGGCGGGCCTTCGCCCAGTCCAACGGGATGAGCGCCACCATTTACATAAAGGAGGGAGCGGGGAAGGCGCTGGAGCGGGAGGTGGGGGACTTCCTCCGGGGCCTGGCCCGGGAGGGCGTCTGGGGCTTTCAGGAGGTGCTCACCCGCCGGGAGGCCCGCCGGCGCTACGGTATGTACGGCCCCTTCGCCTTCATGGTGGAGACCGACGGCTACACCGCCTTCAGCGACAGCTGGGAGGAGCCCCTGCTGGCGGACGCCGATCCGGCGGACTACCGCCTCGGCCAGGCGACCCACGGCTACCAGCCGGAGAAGGGGCCCCAGCCCGTCTTCCTGGCCAGGGGTCCCGCCTTCCAAGCGGGGGCGGTCCTGCCCAGGGCCCGCCTGGTGGACGAGGCGCCCACCCTGGCAAAGGTCCTGGGTGCGGACATGCCGGAGGCCGACGGCGTCTGTCTGGACAGCCTGCTGGCGTCCCGCCCCTGACGGGCGGCGGGACAGACCTGCAAAAAATCTGCGCCGGCCCGTCCCGGTTTTTTTCCGAAACTCCCGCAAGAAACTGTTGAAAAAGGGGCGGAGGGTGTGCTATACTATGCCTATATGCGGCCTGACAGACAGGCCAGTGGAAATCTAGAGGAAAGTACGAGGGGTGTAGTATTATGCGTAAAGGCATCGTCAAAATGGTGGGGATTCGGGTGGCCTTCGCCCTTGTCTCCATCGTGCTCTTCAGCTTCGCAATGACATTCAATATTTTCCGGATCCAGAGCACCCAGGACACCGCCATCAAGGCCGCCGCCCTGCTGGACAAGGCGCAGAAGGCGGAGGTGGCCCACTACAAGTGGTCCGCCAACCTCAGCAACGCCCTCTACGCCGACACCGAGTTCACCGGCAGCATGGACCCCACCACCTGCGCCCTGGGCCAGTGGCTCTACGGCGAGGAGGAGCTCAAGGATACCGCCATTGAGTCCCTGCGCAGCCAGATTGAGCCTCTGCACAAGGCCCTCCACGAGTCCGCCTCCTATGTGCTGGAGCTGAAGGGGACCAACTCGGTGCGGGCGCGGGACTACTATCAGGACACCATCCAGTCCAATCTCACCACCCTGGTGGGCCTGCTGGACCAGGTGGTGGACCGGGGCACCGTCCTGAGCAGCGAGAGCGCGGCGGACATGGAGCGGACCCTGAACATCATGCACTTCACGACGCTCATCGGCCTGTCCATATCCCTCATCTGCCTGATCAGCCTGGTGCTGTACGTCCTCAGCCGGGTGGTGAAGCCCATCATCCTCATCACCAGGGGCGCCGGCCCCCTCCACGAGGGGCGCCTGGATCTGGATCTCCACTACAGCGCCAACAACGAGCTGGGGGACCTGGCGGAGACGCTGGAGCGCTCTCTGCGCCAGATTCACGAATATGTGGAGGACATCAACCGCATCATGGCCCAGTTCTCTCAGGGCAACTTTGACGTGACCACCTCCTGCAATTACATAGGCGACTTCCGCTCCATCGAGGAGTCCATCAACAGCTTCACCACCACCATCTCCTCCTCCTTCGCCCAGATCAACCAGGCGGAGCGGCGGGTGTCCGGCAACGCCGAGCAGCTCTCCTCCGGCGCCCAGTCCCTGGCCCAGGGCGCTACGGAGCAGGCCAGCGCCGTGGAGGAGCTCTTCGCCACCCTGGACGATCTGAGCAAGACTGCGGAGGAGAACGTGAAGAGCGCCGCCTCCGCCCAGGCCAACGCCCGCCTCACCGGCGAGCAGGTCAGCCTCAGCGAGGAGCAGATGGGACAGATGGTCTCCGCCATGGAGGACATCGTCAACGTCTCCCAGGAGATTAGCAAGATCATCGCCACCATCGAGAACATCGCCTTCCAGACCAATATCCTGGCGCTGAACGCCGCCGTGGAGGCCGCCCGGGCGGGCTCCGCCGGCAAGGGCTTCTCCGTGGTGGCCAACGAGGTCCGCTCTCTGGCCGCCCAGTCCGACGAGGCCGCCAAGGCCACCAAGGAGCTCATTGAGAGCTCCGTGGGGGCCACCGAGCGCGGCCGCCGCATCGTGGGCGAGGTGTCCCAGACCCTGCACAAGACCCTGGAGCTGGTGACCAAGTCCAACCAGGAGATCGGCGTTATCGCCCAGGCGGTGGAGGGCGAGGCCGCCGCCATCGCCCAGGTCACCGAGGGCATCGGCCAGATCTCCGCCGTGGTCCAGACCAACTCCGCCAGCAGCGAGGAGTCCGCCGCCGTGAGCACGGAGCTCTTCGAGCAGGTCCGCCGCCTCCAGAGCGAGACCCGCCGCTTCCAGCTGAAGAAGTAAACACCGCGACCCTCCCCGGCAGGCTGCGCCTGCCGGGGATTTTTTGGCGGCGCAGCTTCTATATATTACAAAATTATTAATTCACCGGGGCCTCTCTTCCCTTTCCGGGTCGAATATGGTAGAATCAAGTCACTTATCCCTCCACAAGACCTGTAGAAAGCGAGAGAGACCCCATGAGAAAACGAGCCCCCTTCAAGCACATCCTGCCCCTGGCCCTGTGCCTGGGACTGATTCTGACGCTGCTGCCGTCGGCGGCCCTGGCGGTGGAGACCTTTACCACCAGCGACGAGGGCGCGGCCCTCATCATGGAGTACGAGGACTTTCGTGCCATGCCCTACAGCGACAACGGCAAGTGGTACATCGGATACGGCACCCTCTGCGAGCCGGAGGACTTCCCCGGCGGCGTGTCGGAGTGGGAGGCCGAGGCGCTGCTGCGGGAGAAGCTGGTGGAGTTTGAGGACGTGGTCAACACCCTGCTCATGGACCACGGCATCTCCGTCAGCCAGGCCCAGTTTGACGCCATGATGAGCATGACCTACAACCTGGGCACCCAGTGGATCAACGAGGACTACCGCTTCTGCTCCTACCTCATCGAGGGCATCTGGCAGTACAGCGAGCAGGAGGTGGTCAATGCCATTGCCACCTGGTGCCACCAGGGCAGCACCGTGCGGGAGCACCTGGTGGACCGCCGGCTGCGGGAGGCCTTCCTCTTCCTCTACGGGGACTACGACAACGACGGGGCGGAGCGCTACACCTACATCAACTTCTCCCCCGCCGGCGGGAAGCTGGAGAACACCACGGTGTTCTACCCCGTGGGCCTGCCCTACGGGGACCTGCCTGTGCCGGAGATGGCCGGGCGCAGCTTTTTGGGCTGGTACACCAACACCGGCGTGCCTGTCACCGGGGCGGAGACGGCCCTGGAGCCCGTGTACCTCACCGCCCGGTGGGACGGCGAGGGGACCGGCTCCGCCGGGAACGACGTGGACCTCTCCCAGTGGGTCAACCCCTACAAGGATGTGAAGGACAGCGACTGGTTCTACGCCTACGTCCGGGAGCTGAGCGCCAAGAACATCCTGGGGGGCTACCCTGACGGCACTTTCCAGGCCGCGGGCACCCTCAAGACCGGGGAGGCCCTCAAGCTCATCCTCACTGCGGCCCGGTATCCGGACCCCGGCAACGCCCCCTCCGGCCACTGGGCCGGGCTGTACCTGGAGCTGGCGGAGAACCTGGGGTGCGTCCTCCCCGGTGAGATCACCGACCTGGAGAGCCCCATCAGCCGCCTGGCCATCGCCCGCATCACCGCCGCCGCTCTGGGCCTGGAGGCCCGTGCCGGGGCCTCCCCCTTCGCCGACGTGGACGACGGCAGCGCCCTGGCCCTCTACGAGGAGGGCATCCTCAACGGCGCCGTCTCCGGCGGGCGGCGCTACTACAACCCGGACAACGCCATCAACCGGGCGGAGATGTGCGCCATCGTATCCCGTGTGAGCTCCTGGCAGTACACGGAGCGAAACGACCCCGCCCAGTCCGGATACATCGAGTTCCGCAAGGAGACCGTCCCCGTGCTGTGGGACGTGCCCGCGGCCCCCTACAACCGGAACCTCTTCGTCCGGGACGGCAGCCGCATGTACTACAACGACCCCGCCTACACCACCGCCTGGGGCGTCGACGTGTCCCGGCACCAGGGGGACATCGACTGGCGGAAGGTGGCGGAGGCCGGCGTTGAATTTGCCTTCATCCGGGTGGGCGGCCGGGGGGCCAGCACCGGCGAGTTCTACGACGACGCCAATTTTGAGACCTACATCACCGGCGCGTTGGAGGCGGGCATCCAGGTGGGTGTGTACTTCTACTCCACCGCCATCACCGCCGAGGAGGCCCTGGCGGAGGCGGAGTACGTGCTCGAGCGGGTCCGCCCCTACAGTCTGACCTACCCCATCGCCTTCGACTGGGAGATCTACTCCAAGGACAGCCGCAACGCCAGCATCGACCCCGAGATCATCACCGACGCCGCCCTGACCTTCTGCCAGCGGGTGGAGCAGGAGGGATACCGCTCCCTGATCTACGTGGGCCTGGAGAGCGCCTACCAGCGCATGAACCTCAGCCGGCTGACGGATTACGACCTGTGGTTCGCCCAGTACAACAGCCGGAACCAGCCGGACATGTACTACAACTACCGCATCTGGCAGTACACCGACAGCGGGACCGTGCCCGGCATCGGCGGCAAGGTGGACATGGATCTGGCCTTTATCCCATACTATTAAGGAAGAAACCAGGGCCCGCGCCGAGGCGCGGGCCCCCGCTCTATGAGAGGAGGAACCGCCATGGAATACGGCTGCACACTGGAGCTGCACAGCCCGCCCCGGGCCGGGGTCCGGCAGGAGCTGCGCGCCTTTCTGGACCGGTCGGGCCTGGGCGGCGCCCCCGGCGTCCGCCACACCGCCCTGGTCCGGGACGGGGCGGGCCGGATCATCGCCGCCGCCTCCCTGGAGGAGAACGTGGTCAAGTGCGTGGCGGTGGACCCGGACCACCGGGGGGAGGGCCTTACCGCCGCCGTGCTCACCCCTCTGCGCCGCCTGGCCCTGGAGGAGGGCCGCCGCCGGCTGTTTCTCTACACCAAGCCGGACCGCCGGACCCAGTTCGCCCCCCTGGGCTTCCACGAGGTGGCCCGGACGGAGGAGGTGGTGCTGATGGAGGACCGGCGGGGGGGCTTTGCCGCCTGGGCGGCCTCCGTCCGCCCGGCGGACTGCGCGGGACCGGTGGGGGCGGTGGTGATGAACGCCAACCCCATGACCCTGGGCCACCTGTACCTGGTAGAGCAGGCCGCCGCCCAGTGCGCCCGCCTGTGCCTGTTGGTGGTCTCCGAGGACCGCAGCGCCGTGCCGGCGGCGGACCGCCGGGCCCTGGCGGAGGCCGCCGTGGGCCATCTGCCCAACGTCTCCGTGGCGGGCACGGAGGACTATCTCATCTCCTCCGCCACCTTCCCGGACTACTTCCTCAAGGACCGCCGCCGGGGCGGCGCGGTCTGGACGGCCCTGGATGCGGCGGTGTTCTGCCGCCTGGCGGAGACGGCGGGCATCTCCGTCCGCTTTGTGGGCAGCGAACCCTTCTGCCCGGTGACCCGCGCCTACAACGAGGCCCTGGCTCAGGCCCTCCCGGCCCGCGGGGTGGCGCTCAGGGAGCTGCCCCGGCTGGAGCGGGATGGCCGGGCGGTGAGCGCCACCGCCGTCCGGGCGCTGGTCCGGGCGGGGCGGTGGGAGGAGATCCGGCCCCTGGTGCCGGAGACCACCTACAGCTGGTTCGCCGGTCCGGAGAACCGGGCGGTATTTCTGGAGCGCGCGGCGGCGCTCGATAGACACGAACACGGAGAGGAGCTGCGGATATGAAACTGATTCCAACCAGAGATGCGGTGGGCCACGTGCTCTGCCACGACATGACCCAGATCATCCCCGGCCAATACAAGGATGCCCGCTTCCGCAAGGGCCACGTGGTCCGGGAGGAGGACATCCCGGTGCTGCTGTCCATGGGGAAGGAAAATCTGTACGTGTGGGAGCTGGTCCCCGGCATGGTCCACGAGGACGAGGCCGCCGCCCGCCTGTGCGCCCTGTGCCGGAACGAGCACATGGAGCAGAGCGCCGTGAAGGAGGGCAAGCTGGAGCTCACCGCCGCCATAGACGGCCTGTTCCGGGTGGACGCCCGGCGGCTGCGGGAGATCAACCTGCTGGGCGACATGATGATCGCCACGCGCCACGGCGATACCCCGGTGCGCCGGGGGGACAAGCTCTGCGGCACGCGGGTCATCCCCCTGGTCATTGCGGAGGAGCAGCTGGTCCGGGCGGAGGCCGTGGGGGCCGGCCGGCCCCTGCTGGAGATCCTGCCCTGGAAGCTGAAGACCGCCGGCATCGTCACCACCGGCAGCGAGGTGGCACAGGGGCTGGTGCGGGACGCCTTCACCCCGGTGGTGACGGCGAAGCTGGCGGAGCTGGGCATCGCCGTCGCCGCCCGCCGGGTGGTGGGCGACGGCCTGGAGGAGGTGGCCGCCGCCATCGCGGACGTGCGGGCCCAGGGGGTGGAGCTGGTCCTCTGCACCGGCGGCATGAGCGTGGACCCGGACGACCGCACGCCGGGGGCCATCCGGGCCAGCGGCGCACAGATCGTCTCCTACGGCGCGCCCGTCCTGCCCGGCGCCATGTTCCTGATGGGGTATTTCCAGGACGGCGTCCCGGTGATGGGCCTGCCCGGCTGCGTCATGTACGCCCGGCGCACCATTTTTGATCTCATCCTCCCCCTGGCCGCCGCCGGTGTCCCCGTCGCCAGGGAGGACATCGCCGCCCTGGGCGAGGGCGGGCTGTGCCTGGGGTGCGGGGAATGCACCTTCCCCAACTGCGGGTTTGGGAAGTAGGGGCGCACATGGATTTTCTGCACGAAAAAGGGGCAAGAGAGCCGTTGACAGCACGGCGGCCAGCCGGCGGCATACGGAGGAGGCGCATAGGATGAACATCGGACTTCTGGCGGTGAGCTTCGGCACCACCCATCTGGACACGCTGGAGCGGACCATCCTGGCAGCGGAGGCGGATCTGTCCGCCGCCTTCCCCCAGCTGCCCTGCTACAGGGCCTTCACCAGCGCCGTGGTGCGCCGCCGCCTGGCGGGGCGGATGGCCGTGGACGGCGTGGAGGAGGCCCTGGCCCGGATGGCGGCCGGCGGGCTGGAGGGCGCGCTGGTCCAGCCCACCCTCCTCATCCCCGGCGAGGAGTACGACCGCCTGCGCGCCCGGATCCCGGCGGACGGGCGCTTTGCCCTGGGGGGCCCCCTGCTGCGGGACGAGGCGGATCTGGCGGCCATGGCGGCCATCCTCCGGGAGGCCTACCCCCTGGACAAGGATACGGTCCTGCTGGCCATGGGCCACGGCACCACCCACAGCGCCAACGGCCTGTACCTCCGCCTGGCCCGGCACATGGCCCCGGATATGGCCCTGTGCACCGTGGAGGGCCGCCCCTCCTTCCGGGAGGCCGTGGACGCCCTCCTGGCCCAGCCCCGGCGGAAGGTCCACCTGGTCCCCCTGCTGCTGGTGGCCGGGGACCACTCCAAAAACGACATGGCCGGCCCCGGTCCCGACAGCCTGCGGAGCCTGCTGGAGAGGGCGGGCTTCCAGGTATCCTGGTCCCTGCGGGGGCTGGGGGAGCTGCCCGCCGTCCGGCGGCGCTTTGTCCTGCGGGCCAGGGAGGCCTATGAAGCCGCCGGTTTTTGCGGAGCGCCGGCGGATTGAGGCGCTCCGACGGAAAGATTTTAGACTTTCGTAACAATCTATGCTGTATTTGTTAATAACCTGGGGATACAATAGGTCTTGCAAGTGACAAGACTTCTTTTTCATCTGATCCTCCAAACCATAAGGAAACCGGGAGACCGCCAGGTCTCCCGGTTTCCTTATTCTCTGCCTGAAGCGCGCGGCCGCCCGAGGTGTCTGGGGCGCGGAGCGGGCCAGCTTGCCCGGCAGGCACATCAGCCTGAAGAAGGTCACGCCCATCTCCCCTTCTCCCGCCCCGGAGACGCCGGCGAGGTAAAAGAAGCTGTAGCGGATGGCCGCCCGGTCCAGCCGCCGGCACTGGGTGAGGATGTCCTCCGGCTGGCAGCCCTTGTCCATGAAGGCCAGGGACTGGCCGTCCCCGGTCTCCGCGCCGATGGTGATGCCGTCGTACCCGGCTTCCCCCAGGGCGGACAGCTCCCGGTCGGTTTTGTCCGCCGTGTCCGTCACCCTGACGAAGCAGCCGATGGTCTCCGCCTCCGGCAGGTACCGGCGAATCAGGCCGGCGATCTCCAGCAGGCGGCCTCCGGCAGCAGGGAGTCCGCCTGGCAGGGTGGCCGCCGGATGGTTCCTGTGAAATGCATGGGATCATCTCCTTTTTGGATTTGCCCCAGCATAGCACGGCGGGCGGGAAAAGAAAAGTACGGTACTTTTTTGCAGTACCCCCGGCCCCGTAAAAGAGTTTACAATTTCTCCCTTGACGAACTCTGCCGGACGCGATAGGATAGACCCACAAGAAAGGGACGGAGGAATAGAGACATGGAACTCTCCCGTGAAACCATGAAGAAGCTGGCGGCGCTGATCGCCTTTGCGGTGCTGCTGCTGGTGGGGGCGCAGCATCTGGATGTGGTGCTGGCCGCCCTGCGCTTTCTGTGGGGCATCGCCGCGCCCCTGGCCGCCGGCGGGGCGCTGGCCTTTGTGCTGAACGTGCCTATGCGGTTTTTGGAGGGGAAGCTCTTCCGGCGGCCCAAGGGCGCGAAGGGGAAGCAGGTCCCCCCGGCGCTGGCGCGGGCGGTCAGCCTGCTGCTGACCTTTGTGCTGCTGGCGGTGATTCTGGTGCTGCTGGTGTGGGTGATTGTGCCCCAGCTGGCCGAGAGCATACGGAGCCTGGGGGCCGTCGCCTCCGACGCCGCCGTCCGCCTGATCGCCTGGGGGGAGGAGCAGTTTGCCGCCTACCCGGAGATCGCCGCCTGGCTGGGCGGGCTGACGGTGGACTGGCGGGCCCTGCTGGAGAACCTGTGGAGCTTTCTCACCAGCGGAGTGGGCAGCGTGGTGAGCTCTACCATCTCGGTGACCATGGGGGTGTTCAGCGCCGTCAGCGCCGGCTTCATCTCCTTCATCTTCGCCATCTACCTGCTGCTGCAGAAGGAGCGGCTGGGGCTCCAGTGCCGCCGGGCCCTCTACGCGCTGCTGCCCCGCCGGTGGGCGGAGGGGACGGTGCGGGTGTGCGCGCTGAGCCAGCAGATTTTCTCCAGCTTCATCACCGGCCAGTGCGTGGAGGCGGTGATTCTGGGGGCCATGTTCTTCGCGTCCATGTCCCTGCTGAGGATGCCCTACGCCCTGCTGACCGGGTGTCTGATTGCGGTGACGGCGCTGATCCCCATAGTGGGCGCGTTCATCGGGTGCGCCGTGGGGGCGTTTCTGCTGCTGATGACCTCCCCCATGCAGGCGGCGGTGTTCGTGGTGCTGTTCCTGGTGCTGCAGCAGGTGGAGGGGAACCTCATCTACCCCCACGTGGTGGGCAATTCCGTGGGTCTGCCCTCCATCTGGGTGCTGGCGGCGGTGAGTATAGGCGGCAGCCTCATGGGCATCGCGGGCATGGTACTGTTCATCCCTCTGACCTCGGTGGCCTACACGCTGTTCCGCGAGCTGGTGAACCGCCGCCTGAAGGAGCGGGGCATCAAGGTCGAAT
>ERZ779631.132-NODE-132-length-28436-cov-4.894295_pt1 | contig 28436 bp, 23 predicted proteins | sample MGYA00514193_ERZ779631 | MGnify/ENA primary metagenome ERZ779631 (study PRJEB29562, sample SAMEA4376710) | mouse gut metagenome | isolation source: Cecum | study: EMG produced TPA metagenomics assembly of the A DSS colitis mouse model was used to assess the...
GCTATTCTCTGATCTGCACAATCTCTGCGTTCCTGATAACTTTCTATTAGTTCTACCCGCTGTGTATAAATAACTGTCTTCACCGCATTCTCCTTTCCTGCAGCTCTCTGGTTACAAATTTGGGATTATGAATCTGTCATCTTCTCCATTCCCATGATTGCCAGATGTTTTAGGAGCGGGTGGATAATATAATACGTCTCTGCCCCCTCCATATTCTGTCCACTGCTTAATAACTCTCCCATTTCAAGGTATTTCCCTATCGCTTTCATCAGTACCTGCGAGCGGATGTACGGTTCATAAATATAATCAATGTTTACCTTCTCCTCCGGCACCGGAAAAGTTTCCTGCACGATCATCTCTCCCTCGTCAATCCCCTCACTTAGAAAAATCGCGGTTGCACCGAACTCTTTCTCCTGAAGGAAACTGTAATATGCAGTCGTACTTCCCCTGTACTGCGGCAGTATGCCGGCATGTACATGGATAAATTTCTTATCCATACGAAATAAATGCTCTTTCAATATATAGCCGCCATATCCGGAGTAAATCAAATATTTCTGCTTAAGCCCCGAGAGAACCTCCTTCATCTGCTCGGAATTAATGTCTTTATCCTCAAGCAGCAGATAAGGTATCCCTGCCTCATTCAGGGAAGATAATACCGGGATGTCCCTGTCAAAATACCTCTCTTCTTCTCCACCTGACTGATATTTCTCCGCCTCTTTTTTCATTTGCGAAATATCATCCGAATAAACGACACATATCCCCGGGATTCTATTTTCGCGGATCATAGCCTGCAGATACGCCTTCGTTCGGGCTGTGTCGGATGCCAACAAAGCAAATTCTTCCAATATCATCCCATTACCCCCAAATCTATATCGCTTTTACCCAGCAGCAGTTCAAAAATTTCCAGCTCCCGGACAATAATTGTTCTCAAATACATTGTGAGTTCTTCCGGCAAGAGACTGCTTACAGACAGCATTGTATCGTCCACTTTCAATAAACAACTGAAATATTTAAGACACTCTGTGTGCTTGTACATATGCAATAAACAGTCTGCAAACAGGAGATAACTCAGATAACTCTCAAATCCTGCACCCTCCACGGGTTTCCATCGGCTGTCATAATCCGAATATATTCTCTTGCGCACTTCGAAGCTTTTCGTATAAGCATTCATTCTATCTGTAAGTTCTCTGTCACATTCCCCCGACTCTAACTTATGCAGAATCTGCATCAAATCGCTTTGCACCGGATCCGTCGCCCCTTCTTCATGCGATGTGGCTTCTCTTCCGTCGTTCTTATACGATATACTGTCTATGTACCAACGCCTTGAATCCAGATAATCTCTTAAAAAGTCCATCCCCCTGTATTCACTGTACATATAATTCTGCTTCTCGTACAGATTGTTATCCGTCACATATTCATATGCCATAACCATTCTCCTCCAGATAAGCAATTATCCTCTGTACCGCTTCTGATACGGTTTCCTTCTCCGTATCGATTATCATATCACTGTTCTGCGGAATCTCATAAGTATCATTTGCTCCGTTCAGATTTTCCATTTCACCATTCTGCTGTTTCTTATAATACCCTTTTACATCCCTTCTTGCACATTCCTCATAAGAACACTTCACATATACTTCTATATACTCGTTGGAAAAGGTCTCTCGCACCTTCTTCCGCATGTCCTCATAAGACGCCACTTGTGCCAGAATCACGGAAATATGATTATCCAATAAGTACTTTACAACAACGCGGACGGCGCGGTTGCATTTCATCCGCTCTTCATACGTATAACCGAAAATGTCTCCGAACTGCTGCCTGATTACATCGCCATCAATCACCTGCAACTGCTGCATTCCCTTTTTTCTTAACTCTTCTTCTAGTGCATTGGCAATCGTCGTCTTACCACTTCCGCTTCTTCCGACCATATACATCATAAAATTCTTTTTCATACCATATTCCCCAACTGCTATTTTATTTTTACCACCTGTTTCTTCAAACAGTCAATCGTCATTCTGCTGTAGCGGCTCCATTCTGTGTAATTCTTCTCTCCCACGCCAATCACTGCCGGGATTCCCAGTTCCGCACACCGTATCGCCATATGGGAATTGACGCCGCCAAACTGCGTCACCAGACCGCCTATGCCTTTTGAGAACAAGAAATCATAACCCGGATCCGCCGCCTGAATAAAAATAATGTTTCCTTCAAACTTAGCGGTGTCAATTTTTGACTCCAGTACAACCGTATCCGCAGTAATACTCTTATGTGTAATAAAGTTTGGTTCCTCATTCAATAGCCAAAATGAATAAATATCTTCCGGTCTTACAATCATACTCGGCAGTTTAAGCTGCACCGCGCTCTGGTACTGGACTTTGTTATGCTCTATATTTTCCTTAAAAATAGTGCTGATATCTCCAGTATATAAATCCACATATAACTGCTTTACGACGGAAATGTCCAAATAAGCCATGTCTTCTTTAGATATTTCCGCTCTCAATCCCAATTCTTCTATCAATTGTAAAATCTTACTCACAGATTTCGTAAATACAAATTTCAGATGTTCCCTTCCTTCAATGGATTCTTTGATAAAAACAAGCAGTTCCTCTGCGGTAATCAACAGTCCGTTCTGTTCCAACTCCGTCTGAATACGGGACATCTGTGCTTCTGTAAAGGAAAAGCCGTTCTCAGCTTCCTCCTTGTCAAAAGATACTCCCTGACCAAAATATTCGTCAAAGGCTTCATCATATCGTTTGGACATAATATCATATGTACCCGGGCGGATATGTCCGTATTTATCAAGGAACTCCCTCTTGTCTAATTCACCCTTCACTACCCTGCGCAAGTCCCGGTTCATTTTCTTATTGACCGTATCCAGCGAGTTCATGTAGGCATCATATTCTTCCTGACTGATAATGCCAATCGAAACAAACGACTTCAAAAACTGCACGGCAATGAACCCCGCTCTTGCCGCTCCTGCAAACGGAAGCGTTCCATATGCCTTACACTCCTCAATCAGCCAGTATATCTTATCCACAAGAGAAATATCAGACATGACAATCTTGTCATAATTTTTCTCCAGCATCCTGATTTTCTGAATATCTTTCTTATAAAGCCCGCTGTCCGGACTGATAATGTCATTCGTCAATTCAAGCAGGGAAAATTCAATTCTGGTAATCTCATTCTCATTGAATCCGTGCGCAAGCAGTTCCTTTAATCTGTCATGAATCCCCAGATAATAGCAGGAAAAGACAATTTCAAATTCAATCTTATCATGATATGCCGGATATCTGGAAAGCTTATCAAGATAGTAATTGACAAGTTTCTCCGCTATTTTTTCATTCAGTCTTTGCGGCACAAAGGAATTAAACGTTATTCGCGTATCTATATAAGGCACGCCGCAGAAAGATATCATTAACGGATGCATCGTTAAGTCACGGTACCCGTAATCATATCTCTGATGTGCCCATATATTATCTGTAATCAATTCCTTATATAAAGAAATGGACAATTTCTTCGGTCTTACTCCCAGAATCTCCGCCGGATTCCAATCTGGCATTACGCCGAAACAAGTAGTATCTCCGAGCAAGAAAGGATGTCTTGCCGACAATTTCTGTGCCTTTCTATAGATTCTATTGAGCGCCGGCGACAAATCAGCTTTCTCTTCACAACACTTCTGACCGCGTGCAATCGGACGCACTTGCAAAATATAGACGGTTCCTGCCTGATCAATGGCAAACTCAATATCCAACGCCGAGTCATTCAGAAACTGCTCTATGTGGACACAATCATTCAGAAGATTTCTCATGTCTTCATCACAAACGGGAACCCTAGAATGTTTATACCTGACATAAGTTTTCAAGACATCGGAACTTCAACCCGTTACCGCTGCTGAATCATCGCCCTCATAATAGTTCACAGTGTAATAATCTGCAAAGGTGTCCATATCCGCCGTAAAGACAACGCCTGATTTCCTGATATTACATAACATCGGTTGGATCAGTATCTCTTCATTCTCATCCGTATCATAAGAATGATAAACCTTTTCAATCGCATCCTTAACAGCTTCATATTCCGGTCTGACATTGAGAATTGATTCAAACTTGCCCGCATTGGAATACAAATCCGTATCCTCAGCCGTAGATGAAGAACGTACGATCAGTAACTGGCCCTTTGCAAACTCCAAAACCGAGTTTATCATGTCGGAAGTATTATGAAAAAACTCGGAACTATTCACAACAAATATCGGAAGAATATTGATATCCGTCATCTTCTCTTGAATGTATCGCAAAGTTCCTGCTTTGGTATATTTTTGATTATGTTCTATTCCTCCCATACGATATCTTCATCTATATATTATTGTTTATAAAATTCCATGTTGCAATGTATTACATTCTTTTCTAAATAATCATACAATCCTATAATTCGAACACCATTTGTTACTTTTTGTAATTCATTATACCACGTCAGTTCGCTTTTATAAGAAGAAATGATAACGGTATCAATCTCTTTTGATTCGAGGTCATCCATGCCGATTATCTCCACACCGAGTTTAGCGGCCATGCACTTCGGATCGGAATCAATTACATAGGATATTTTTCTCTGCGTCTTTTGCTCTAGTGTAAACCATAAAAACCATGTATGCCTGCCGCCGCCTCTTATGGCAATCTTGGACGAATCTGTCAATTCGTCAAACAATGCGGCGATTACCCGCTTCTTTTCAGCCTCATATTCGCCATTTCGTTTCATATAATTCTGCTGGGTCTTATACAAATTGCGTGCATAACGAAACTGCTCGTCTTGTATAATGTCTGACGGGTATGCCGTGCAGAGCCGACGCAGCTGCTCTATCTTCTCTTTTGTTATTGGCTGCTTGTCATATTCCTTATTATAGCACACCTCTCTGCCATCATTATATCTAATGTATCGATGTTGATCCGTAACAATTCCCTTATATCCCCAGAGGCTGTTTACCGAGTATCCTTTCCCTTGTAAATATAATTGAAGCGTTACTTTAAAATAATAATCCACATCCTGAATCAGTGCGTATTCACTCACTATTTCCGAAACGTCATTATTATTCTCAAGCATTGAATATATTAATATATCAAAATTAATATAACTGAATACTCCTTTTATCTGCTGCGGAAGTATCTTCTTGTGTACAATTCTAAATATCGTGTGAAAACGTTCTAATTCCGTGTGTCCATGGTCGCTCATATATATCTTATATGTATTATCCGGCAGCAAATCCGAATAAAACTTCAAAACATTATCTATATATACTCGTGATTCCAGCGCCTGTCTGTCTCTTATCCGCTTCTCTTCATCGGATAGAATATTGAGGGAATCCTTCGCATAAAAATACTCATTACCCGCCAGACCAAAGGACACATAAGGCGTATGCGTTGCAAAAACTTCATGGATTACCGCGCACATCTTCTTCTCGCTTATCAGTATATCATTAATGGCATTCCAACAAACTTCTGTAAAAGGCGTAAACATATTCTGATAATATCTTCCTCTCACAGAATCATCCACTTGATATAACATTGTATAAAACTGAAAATTAAATCCTCGCTCTTCTATCTCCTGAATGAAACTTGCATCTTTGTCAATCTTTATTTTATAAGCTCTGTCATCCACAACATACTTATGAGCAAACAATGACTTTGCCGCCGAATGGGTATAGGGGGTAACTGTATAAGCATTCACGAAATCAACCGCCTTCTCAGATAGAGAACGCAAATAAAGCATGTCCTTATCTTCACCATATTCCAACGCATCCAGCCAGAATATTACAATGTCATCTTTCTGCCTTACCGCTAGTTCTTCCTTTATGGCACTAATCAGTTCTTTCACTTTTTGAAGAAATGCTTCATATTTGGCGGCAGCCGTACCTCCTAGCTTCACATATTCATTTATGTACTTTTCAGTCAGCTCCCACTCCTTCACATATACACAATCGAAGATTACACGGGACAGATACAATTCTTTGATAGCTTTATCCTGTGCAATCTCATAGTTTCTTCTATCATGGAAAAAAATAGCATTCACATCATAAAATTTACAGTCATATGTAGGCTTTTTTTGATAGGTATGATACTCTTCTCCAAAAACATCATAATAGTTTCCTTCTAAAATTATCTCTCCCCGTTGAAAAATGTAGTCATAAACAGAACCGGCCTTAATATTATGTCTATGTAATCGTGCCATTGCCTCTCGCCTGCCATAAAAAGAGACTATGATAACGGCACGTCCTGCCTTATCTTTCCACGGATATGTCTCTATTTGGTCATATAAAACAGTGTCTTTTATCGACAAGATCCCATAGCATTCTTCCCATATATAATTGCTGTCTGTCAAAGATGCAGCTACAAAAATCACTTCCTGATTACGATATTGATTTAAGAATTCTCTTATCAGCCCTCTCGCAATCTTGCGTTTTGCAAATCTCGGATGGTATCTGTCAATACCATATTCGATTATCCACTCATCCAATTGTTCATTGATATTCAAATATTTCATGGCAGCCCTCTCTTGTCTGTATATTCTTCCGTCGCATCACGCTTATTCCTCCCACACAATATCTTCCTTTATGTATTCTCTTTTGTAGAATTCCCTCTCACAGATTATACCCATATCGCGTAGATAATCATACAGTCCAATAACCAAAATGTCTCCTGCGCTTTTCTTCAGTTCCTCATACCATTCAATTTCATTCTTGTAAGAAGAAATGATAATCGTATCTATTTTTTCTTGGTAAACCTCATTGGTATCTATTACCTTTAATCCAAGCCTTGCTGCTTTACACTTCTTATCACTGTCAATAACACACAAGATATTCTTCTGCTGGTTCTCCTTCAGTGTATACCATAGCTGCATAGTATGTTCACCGCCGCCTCGCAGTGCAATTCGTTCTGATTGTGAAAGTCTATCGAACAAGTCTCTTACCGCTTGCTCTATTTCCTCCTGCCTCTTTCCGTTTCGCTTCATATAATTCTGAAATGTCCTGCGTGCATTACGGGAATATTTAAATTTATCATCAAGAATAATATCCGATGGATATGGTGTGCACAAGTCTCGCAGATATTGTATCTTCCCTTCAGTCACAATCTCATTCTCACCAATATTATTATAATACCGCTCCCTCCCGTCATTATATCTAACATAAACATGTTTACGGGAAATAGCACCTTTCCATCCCCACAAAAAAGCATCTGTCTTTAGTAACAAATCCAAATTATTAAGCCACTTTTTAATCACATTCTTTTCATAGTAATCCACGTCTTGAATCTGAGCATACTCCGCTGTAATATCCGAATAGTCGCTCTCATTATTCAACATTTTATATACCAATTTGTCAAAATTTATGTAACTGAAAATACCATTAATCGTCTGCGGAACCATGTTTTTATAGATTATTCTAAAAATAGTGTGATATCTATCTGTCTCTGTATGCCCATGATCGCTCATAAATATTTTATAAACATTGTCCGGTAAAAAGTCACAGTACTGTTTTAAAACATCGTCTACATACTTTAACGACTCCTGCATCTGCTTATTGCCCAACATCTTTTCATAGGAATTTAAGACCCTTGATTTCTCTCTTAAAAAAAGGTAATCTTCTCCCGTCAATCCAAAGGATATATACGGAAAATGTGTTGAATACACTTCATGCAGTACAATAAAAAGCTTTTCTTTACTCTTTAGCATGTCGCTTATCATATCCCAACACATTTCAGAAAATGTAGTACAACGCTCTTGGCACTTTCTTCCTTTAATCTCATTGTCTACCTGCGTTAAAAAGGTATAAAAACAGAATCTGTATCCCTTTTCTTCCATGTCATGGATAAGACTGCATTCCCTATCTATTTTTATTCTATAAGTTCTGTCATCTACAACGTTCTTCTTATCAAAAAGGGTTTTTGCCGTTGAATTTGTAAATGGTGTAACTGTGTATGCATTTAAAAAATCAATTGACTTCTCTGCCAAAGAGCGAAAATATGGCATATCCTTATCTTCACCAAACTCCAGTTCATCTAACCAGAACATCACAATATCGTCCTTTTGTCTCGTCCGAAGTTTCTCCTTAATATAGGATATCAGTTCCTCTATTTTCTTTGCAAATTCCTTATACTGCTCTGAATATGAATATCCTAAACGAATATAATCATCTATATACCTCTTCATCAATTCCCAATCTTTTACATATATACAATCGAAAATCATCCTCGCGAGATACATTTCTTTGCCCGGACGTTCCTCTGCAATCTCATAGTTTCTCCTATCATAGAAAAATATAGCATTCATATCAAGCGCATCATAGTCAAATGTCGTTTCACTGTCCCAGTAAGAACAATATTCCTCTCCAAAAATATCGTAGTAATTACCCTCCAGCGTCAAACCATGCTCTGCCAGATAATCGTAGATTGAAAAAAAAGGAATGCCATACTCATTCAATCGTAATGCCGCTTCTTTTCTACCGTAGAAGGACACAATAACAACTAAATCAGACCGTTTATCTTGCCATGGATATTCATCTATCTGCTCATACAACACAATATCCTTAGCCATAGCGGATGGAAAGCATTCCTCTTGCATATAGTTACTGTCAGTCGATGATGCCGCCACTAAGACTGCCTTCTTATCCCTATTTCTACTTACAAATTCATCTATCAGTTTTATTGCCTGTTTTTTCTTTGCAAATTTAGGATAATATCGGTCAATCCCATACTGAATAATCAATTTATCCAATTCTTCGTTAACATCTCTATCCTTCACGGAATTCCTCCTATTTCTTCACAATCTTTCCTGCCATATTGGCGTTAAGCCAAGCCATAAACAACATCCTCTAATGATATAATAGGAAAATCAACTTTTTTACTCATTTTCTCTTCAATATCTTGATAATAATATATAGCTGTCACCACCATTACATCGACAACATCCAATTTCTCATCGGGAGAATATTTCGGTAAATCTGTCACAATACTATTGGTATCTTTATCTACAACATATTTAACCTCAATTCCACTATCTTTCAATTCCTCAACCAATCGTTCTCCCAATTCTTTCATACCGTAAACCGCGACTGTTTTATATCCATTGATTTCAAAATACTCTTTTAAGTTCTTTCCGTCCTGCTTCAAGGCAATCCACTGCGTCAATAAATGATAAAAGCACCTGAACTTATCTGTATTCTCTTCTGCCTTATCAATCCTTTTTTCTTGTGATATTCCCTCATATAAAACTCCTCCAAAAATTCCTATTGATGTTGTCGCCATAGCCATTAATGCCGTCTTTATTCCTTTCATCACAATTCCTCCTTCAATTCCCTAACCAATATCTCGTACTCATTATGAAAGCCACCAATTAGCTGCTCATCCATATTCAGCAATTCTTCCATTTCTTTTTCTAAATTATCGCTGTCATTCAGCAGCCTCACATATGAAATTTGTTCAAACCAAGTGTAATATGTGCTCTCTATTTTATGATTATATCCCGCTATAACCAAACAAGGCGTTCCCGTGAGCACAGATAATATCATTGCGTGAAGCCTATCCGTCACAACAAGTTTTGCACTTCCCACTTCATTTATTTTATTCCATACTATTCTGTTTCGATTAGCACGACCGATATATCCTTTCTGCACATGCATCATGTCTTTATACTCATAGTCAATACCGTTTTTATTTAAGAAACTCTCTACTCTGCTTCTTACCGACTCTGATACTTTTTTCTCTAAATCATCTCTAAAGAAAAGTTTTACCTTTTCTCTCTTCCCCTGCAAATCCGACTTCAAATAGCAGACAATATCCGGTACCAGAATCACTTTATTATGCGGATATGCCTTTTTCATAATTTCATAGGATGTTTGCTCTCTGGCACATATGGTCAATCGTTTGGCTTTCCCATATACAGACTGCGATATTGCAAAATCCGCCTCCCCCTCGCAATCTCTTGTATAATAAATTGTCTCGGGAAATATAATAATCTTATTATCAGCAAAATTTCTGATAATTTCGCGACGAATTCGTTCATTTCTCCAATATATATTCCCCATATTGCCCCCGCCCTGCAGAATCAGAACATCATCCTTCTTAACATTCTTTTGCAGTTCCGGAAGTTTGCGAGAAAACTCTCGCATAGATATCTCAATCAACTCCGCTTCCTGCATAACATCTTTTAATAATATGCAGGTGGCATATGTAATAATATGATCCCCTATATTGTAATGATCCGGTGTTCCAATTAAATAAACTGCTCGCTTCGCAGACCGCCTTACGTTTATCTTTTCTCTTCCGCCCAAATATTCCCTTATATATCTTGGAATCCAAGGTTGAACCTCTCCCGTTATCAAAAAGCACTTTCCTTCTTCTGTCTCCTTCGGTGACAGCTCCTTATTCTTTACCATACGATAAAATTGGCGCGCAAATTCTGCCTTCAGATAGCTGCATCTCAGATATTCACATCGGGACTTACATAAATAATATGCTTGCCTTAAATATGTCAGGTAATCTTTTTCATTCAGAGTACAATGCGCTTTTATCATTGTATCTGCAAACTCTCTTCCTACAAGGCGAATAATGCCAGCATATGCTTTCCATTCTTTCTTATATAGAACTATTTAATCCTTTAGGTTCCCGTTGCTCTTGTCTGTGATACATATTCTAATTGCGTTATCCAGTTTCCCATACAGCCGCCCTTTATCAATATATCGCTTAACGTCCATGCTCTTTCCTTCAAGATCTGTAACTGCAATATGAAATCCTGACAAGTCCTCAATTGTTTCACCGCTTGCGTCATCATAAATACGATATATCTGCAATTTCCCTTTTAGCTCGCCTTCCGTATAATAATCATATATGAAATTATGGTTAATCATAATTTTCATGTATGCAGCCGCTTTTTTCTCGGGCGGATAAACCTCTATCTCTGTAATTCCGGGCACTTCTCTTTCATCAGAACACTTTTCTATAATATATTCTATTTTTTGAACTTTACGTGGGTTAAATCTGACTACAGTAGGTCTTCTCTTTTCCAAACGATTTACTTTTATTTTTTCTTTTCCGTCAAAGATAATTGTACTTTCCAAAATCTCTGATTTAGGACAAAATTCCTGATAAATAATCATTTCGGAAATTAGAGACTGTTCCTCGAGGTCGATCGTAATTATGGCTTTTTTATCCTGCATCGAAGGATGCCAGACAGACTTGTCTACTACCCACTCATCCACACGCTTTCTCTTAATATCGGATGAATCAACGAGTTTGAAATCATTTAAATAGCCGGCGTCCCCCGATGAAACCGTAATGTTTGCCCGATAAGTCAGACTTTGCGTTCTTCTTTTCCAGAAAACGACGTCGCTGTTCATCAGCATATCAAAATGCTCTATTGCATGCTGCGACTCGTATATTTTTAAAGCCTGATAGACAATATTATCCTCTTTAAAAACTGTACGCGCATATTTATCTACCGGAAATCGAATCCTGTCTTCCCAGCGGATATAAGGATTGCTGAATTGAGACGGCTGATGATTCACATACACTCTGCCACCGTTATAATCCGCTTCCGCATTGTTCAATATACTATAATCCCTTTTGCCAAACCATGCAGAATTATATTCCGCTTTTTTCAGTACTATTGGACGATAATCCGGCATTTCCTTTAAACATTTTCCTAAAACTTCGTCGAAGAACAGTGAATTTGCTTTATGATCGGGATGTATCTCCGTATCTGTTGCAAAAATAATATCCGGCAAAATTTCTGTTATAATATCATACAAATCTTTCCAAAGATTATTCCTCTGATACAAATGATGCTGTCCATTCTTTCGGCAGCAATATTCCGGATGATTCGGCAATCCGTACGTCTGTTTATTTCCAAACTGGGAGCAGACCGTCTGTCCCTCCGCAGCATTATAAATATGCGGTCCGCCGCTGTCATATTCATTCGCATACCCCATAAAAATAACTCGCTCTTTCGGAATGTGATATAAACGCATTACCTCAAGTGCTTCCCTCATTCTTACCTGTCCTATATTCTCTTCGTAGTCTCCATTCGTCATGAAAACCACAAAAATCCGGTATTCTGACTCTACTAATTTTCTCAAAAAGGAACCACACAAAATTACTTCGTCATCCTGATGCGGAGCCAGAATCATTATTTTCTTGTGATTATACATTTCTGCAACCTCTTTCGCTCCGATTCCTAATTGTATATTGCATTGTAAATCTCCGGTTTTACCAAAATAACATGTTTGGGCACTCTCGCTATCTCTCTATAATCTTTGAATATTCTATGCTTCAATACCTTATCATCATAGTATGCAATGGAAATAATAGGGAACTCGTAATTTTGATATGCAAAACCATCCAAAACCTCTAATTCCGAACCCATAACTTGTATAGACAAATATGTCTGAGCAGTATCTACCTTGTATTTCTCTATCACATTATCAAGATATACTATCGGAATTTCTATTTCATCCAATAATTTATAGCCTCTTGCAACATTCTTCTTTACTTCTACAATATCAAATGAATTTCGATAAGAATTATCTGCAAAACGATAAAATTTCATAGACGCATTTTCTTTACCTATTCCGCAATTAAGGCACACGTCTCCGGGTCTTAATTCCTCCAATACCGGCATACAATCCGGATTAGGCTCAATCAGTATTCCCCTTGCCCCTAATAAGTAAAAAGCCTCTGTTGCGCTCCCATGTATAGGATGATTAGCTCCCACTTCAATATATGACATATCCGTTATCTGATAGTCACATCTCTGAAGTATATCCTTCACCAAAGCATCAATCCCCCAAAGGCAAAAGCTTTTGTTATCCGTTCCATATACTGCAAGCAGATCCGTCAATTTGACAATTTCACATTCAATCGGTATCTCTCTAATTTCTTCACAAATTTCTTCATAATATTTATCGGACGATACAACAATGAGCGACTTACCATTATTGCAAATCTTTTGAAGTTCTGTGGGTGCGATCAGCGGAATCCCCACCATTGTTTCCTTATCTTTTTTCTCACATTTCTTATCAATCAGGTAATCCACTTTAAATTGATTTCGAAATCGGCTTTGAAATTGCTGCCCTGCTCCCCAGATCATAATATAGTCATATGTATTAAGATTTTTCACTTTCATTTCATATTTCTCCTTAAACAGTCCAACACCTGATTTCCTAAAGCCTTAATTCCAATATCTGTTTCAAAATGTACAAAATCTGAATGTGCCTCATGCGGCAAACTTATCGATACTGCATATAAATCATTTATATCAACATCCTGTATGTTGTCAAATGTCTCAATTGCAATTCTATTATATCTTTCAATATCATGATTATATCTCTTTGCTTGTTCTTCATATGCATATCCCGGTTCTATTACAGATGTTGTTAATGCAAAAACAATTTTTGCATCCGGACAATAGAACTTAATTCTTTCATAAATCCGAGTCAGCATCCTTCGATATATATCCTCTGGAGTAAACGGTTCATTTTCATTTGATAGTCTTAATATATCCCAAAGTCCACAGTTAAAATGGACAACATCAAATTGAATCTTCCCCCCTTCCGATAAAATATCCCACCAACGATGAAAATACAGCAGCGTAAACTGTGTGGATCGACCATTATCATTCGGATAAAAGACATTTGCCTCTCTTAACTGTTCTTTTACATAACTTTGGTAATTTTGACGTATGGAATCACCCAACAATAATATATTTTGCATTTAGTCCTTTTCACTTTCTCATTAAATATTAATCACCCAAAATGTACCTTTCAATTTTCTTACCGCTGTTCTCATCCAAACCCGTTTTCCCATCTATGCCAGCATCTTTTCCTAATATGTCCAAAAATCCCTCAAGAGAACATATACGTTCAAAACAAATCGACTTATTGATTGAATTATGATAATGACACTTCCATACAAGATCGTCTGCAGAGTCCTTCCATTTTATCTCGGTCTTATAATACTTTGTCTCACCGGACCGCCGATGAATTTTAATAAGACCATTACTAAAATAAGGAAATAGTTCTATAAACTCTTCCGTCAATCTTCCCATATAAAAAAAACGGTCGCTCTCATTATAACTTTTAAACTCCTCGGGAAAAATCTGATGCTTTATTACTCCACCACTCTTCCTGTCCACAATAACAACATATTTACCATAAAAAGGAATTGCAGCCAATGTCTCTTCATCCGACAAAATATGCAAAATTCGATTACCCTTCTCAATAAAATTGCTTAAATCGATATAATTTCTACTTCCGCTATCCGCTAAATTAATACATTCGATATTATATCCATCATGCGATATACAATAGAGTTCATTCAATTTTGTATTGCCTAGCGCTTTAATAATTTTCTTTTCACTCTCTATTTCTTCATAAGTCCCATCTTTCAAGGAATATTTTAGAATCTTATTTGTATTATTAATGCCTAACCATACATTATCATCCGCTTGTATCACCGCGGCTGTCATGTATCTTCTCTTCTCATCATAATAGTTCTCGTTAAGTTTATTCCACTTCTGTAATTTTTCAATTTCAAATGTTTCCATATGAATACGCACGGCATCGTATTGCGCGAATTGCGAGAAAAGATACAAATATCCCTCATATAATGCATATCCAGCTGTCATATATCCACTGGCATCGCCTGCTTGCGGTAAATAAATATACTTAATTTCCTCTGTATCGATGTCTACAACAGCAATATTAGATGCATTATAAGGCAGAAAGAAAATTTTTCTTTTATAGGAAATCCCATTAGAATACAAACCCGTTCCCGACGTCGTCATATTATCCATTTCAAATGAACACACATATTCCGCGTCATTCCCATTCTTCTTCAGCTTGAACAAACCATTAAAACAAAGATTTGCCACCCAAATATTTTCACCCTCTTCAACAGTCTCAAGAAATGATACATATTTATTTCTTTGATAATAATTATTCATCATATCTCCCTATCAGCATTCTTTTCTTTCAATCTGCAGCCTTATATCGTCTGACGTCACAAATCATATTACTTCTTAAACGGATACTTTCTTCGATACCACTTCAAAAAAACATTTAGACGGTTTACGATTTTCTTTTCCGTCACATTATATTCCCTTCTGCTAACCCCTTCCTTAAATATTCTTTTGAAATCTGCCTTCAACCAAGACGTCCCGTCAATCGTTTTCCTATCTCTTATTTCATCATAAGTTGGTTGATAATCTGAGCCTTCCAAGCAAGAAGTTACTCCTAAGGTCATAAATGCATGATTACTATAACAATGGGCCACGTTACAATGGTCTCCTATCGCAAGCCATCTGATCGGTTTATGATAATCCATAAAATATTGCAACGGTGGCAAAGCATAACATTGATATGAGCATCCTGTACCCATATTTACCCATAAACTCCTTTGCCCTGCGTAGCAAAATTTGTTATATTTTTTCCCGAACATTTGTTGCCGAAAATCAAAAAATTCGGAAGGAATGCCCAATTGTTCATATTTTTTTATATAGTTTTTCCATGAGTATACTGAACATATTCCCAAACTATTCTTTCGACTGTCTCGTGGCATATTCATCTGTGGATACGTTCCAAGCTGCTTCATGCATATCTCTTTAAACTGTTCTATATTTCCCCAAGTGTCGTCGCAAACAATATACTCTATAGTTAAAGAACATGGGCTTTCCTTTAACATCCTGACATTATCGAAGAAGATATCCAGCATATGAGATTTTTCCATTTCCTCATAGTGGAAACTAATTTTAAAAAACAAATGGCTCAATATTTTGTCCGGAAATGATAAACACTCTTTGAAGCGATTTGTCATTGTGCCGTTGGTAACCACCATAACATAATGCCCTTCTTCCAATAGCGCCCTAATAATCGATGGCATATCAGGATGAATCATCGTTTCACCATCGCTACAAATATTAATTAGACATATTCCTCCAAGCCTTTTCCTTGAAAACGCCTTCCTAATTTCTTCTACGGAATAATTCATTTTCTTCATTTCCTTGCTATGCTGTCCAACGTAACAATAAGAGCACTGCATGTTACATGCGCCAAGCGGAAAATGAATCTCAATAAACTTTTTTATCACAGATTTTTGAATCATTACGTTCTACTCCTTAATCAACAAACCAATCGCTCATTTGAGCATTTTGTATCGTAGCTCTTTCCCATTCATATGACACCGGTGGCGCGCAATACCTGCATGCTTCAAACCCCTTGCTCAACTTTTCATCCAGTTCCCACGCATCCATCTCTAAATGATAAATATCCCATACCCCGTCATCTTCCGGTATATTGGTATGATACATTTCATTCATGATATAAGCATACTGCGGTCTTGAACATACTGACAATTTTCCTTCCCGCAAGTGATGACAGTTCCGCGCAGTACACTTTTCGTATGCCTCATCCATATCATATTTCGGCTCTCTGGATAAAACTTTATAAAAATCGCCTTTAGAATCATTAATTATGTACCATACGTCGTTTTTTTGTAATATATTTTCAACCTGTCCAATCCGTTCATCCATAGGTGCATATAATGATATATCAAAGAAACAATAATTTTCTTTCATAGTCTGAAATAATTCTGTACAGTTTTCATTAATCAATAATGCATTCGTAGTCACCATAATATCCGCATCCGGAAAAATCTCTCTCGCACTCTCTATGTATCGGCACAAATCCGGACTAAGCATCGGCTCCCCACCCATCAATTTTAAGCGTTCAACGCCCCAAAAAAGTTCTTTCATCCTTCTCCAGTCTTCAATCATCTTATCAAAGTCTGCAAAGAAAGGTGTTTCTACCAGATTACTAAATCTCAGACAGCCTTTACATTTCATATTACAATGATCTACAAGATTTACATCAAACTGTTTAATTCTAGGCTTTGATAAATCAATTGATACCAAGCATTCTTCAATAGAAGTATATTCATCAAAAAAAGTCTGAATATGACGCGGAACTATGTATGCCTCTACAGCGCAATCCCTCAGCATTGCTGCCGCTTCCTTATAAAAACTATTGGCAAATGCAAAAATAACAACTTCAATCTCACCATTATGGATTAAATTGAGAATTTCCTCAGGCGTTATAATCTTCATACCATACAGCATTTGTCCCCGTTTCTGCACATTCTTATCTGCTATCGCAACCACCTTCAGTTCAGACTGTTGTTGCAGCATTTCATATACTTTGCGGCCACATTCAGCAGCTCCCCAAATAACAACTCTTTTCATCTCTATCAATATACTCCTTTCCCACTCTGCTTGTTAGAACAACACTGTTTTTTCTTGTAAATAAATATCAATAATCTCTATTTCGTTCGCATAAGTTTCACATAGTCTATACATTTTATTATGATATAGGTAGCTGGAAATAATAATTGTATCCAGTTTTGTCTTAACATCTTTAATATTTACTACATCTCTTCCCATATACATGGAGCCAAAACTTTCCTCAGCACTGTCTATAAACATAATGTCTGCTACAATATCTCCCTGCAGTTGTTGATACTTTTCTAATAAATTCCGTGTATGCTTTCCTCTTCCGTAGATCCCGACTCTTCGTCCGCTTATATTAAGCGGAAGTGTCGCAAAAAGCTTACGATAAGACAAATCAAGCTGTTTTTCTAAAGCCCGCTCAATACTCTGTTCCGAATCTTCTCCTATTAATTGTTTCCATGCCGCTAATATAACGTCTGTATCCATATATGGGCATTGTATTGCACATCTAAAGCTTTCATAAAGAACCTTATGATAAGTTATTCCCCTATTCTCTTTGGCTGTCATACTAAAAAAATCTATTACATCTCTATAAAGTGTATTCAATACGCTTTTGCTCTCTACACACTGCGATACAGACTGAAAAACATATCGCAGCCCAATTCGAAAGAACTCCGCTAATGCATTACTGATACATTGATATGACCATGTAACCCCCTTTATCCAACATAGACATTCTTCGTATGCGTCGCTTTGACTCTGAACATGTTTGATTGTAATATGCTGCATTGTAATAGAATCTGAACGATAGCGACGGACATATAATTTATCTGGAATATACAATACTTTTTGGGCCGATAATACTGTTTTAAAACTAAATGCAATGTCTTCGTGCAATTTCCCCGGCATGAACGCCAGCTTATTCTGCCGAATAAATTCTGATCTATATAAGCACAGACACGCTGAAACAATCAACGGGTTCAGATAATATGTACAGAAGTACTCCTGCCCCGTCACTACAACACTATCTACTCTATCTTCTCTTGAATAGTGTATCTTTTCATCTTCCGCGCCCGTCTCATCTTTCGTAACCGCATCAAAGAAAAGCACATCTATGTCTTCATATTGCCTAATATAGCTTTGCAATTTTATAAAGCTGCCTTCACATAACATATCATCAGAATCAAGAAACATTACATATTTCCCTTCTGCTAACTGCAGACCATTGTTCCTCGCTACCGACAGTCCTTGGTTTGATTGCGTTACTATCTTGATTCGCTGATTCTGATATTCTTCTATTTTATCTTGGCATCGACGATAACTTTCATCCGTAGACCCATCATTTATAATAATGATCTCAATTGACTCATCCAATTGTCCCAATACGCTCTCTAGGCATTCCCCAACGTATTGCTCTACATTATAAACTGGAATGATAACAGAAATCAAAATTTCATTTAGACTATTTAAAATCATTGCTCAGCGTTCCTCACTAACAACATCGTGCACACTAATAACTTTAATGTCATTGCCCACTACGTTTCGAAGATTCATACGAATTTCACTCTCATGTGCGAGCGCCGTGATAACAATACATTTTATCTCTTCCCAATCTTTTCTCATCACATCGTTCAATCTTCTTATCCTATATTCTGACTTATGCGCAATATTTTGATCTATCAGAAATTTAATTTTCTTCTTATTTCTATCCGATAATTTTTCTACTAGTATTTTTCCTACATCACCAAAACCATAAATGACAACCGTCTCTTCCAGATATTGCTCAAAAAAAACATTAATTTTTTCTGCGTAACCGTCATCACTAATCCACTCTTTCACAAGAGCGTAATTAGACTGCATATTTCTGTTTCTCTGTGCACCGGCATATATACATTCATAGAAGAGCCGCTCTTTAAGGCAGTCTGCTAACTCCTTTACTTTTCCTGCTTCAATTGACACAAGAAACAATCTGGCCAGATAATATTCCAGTGTACCATAACGTCTAAAAAAGTTTTCATGCTTTTTAACAAGCATACTCAAACCTTCTAGTTCGCTTCCTTTAGAATTTGTAATACTGCCTTCTGATTCATATACTTCGACCATCGCCTCATCTATACATGAAAAAATCGCATTTGAAGCAAATCGAATATTTATCTCCCAATCCTGAAATCTAGGCATTTCTACATCAAACATACCATATTGCTCAAAACATCTTTTATGAACAACCATCGTTTGTGTACTAACAACATTTCCACGGCTCAGAATATGCTTAATATCCTTGCAAAGCATCTCCTTCGTATAATTCTGGTTCGGAACCAGTTCCGTATTTCCATTCATAAGCCTGCGTTCAAAACGTGAAAATACTACATCCACATCCGCTTGCATCTGAAATATACTCATCTGCTTCTCAAGTTTATCCAAACGCCACTGGTCGTCGCTGTCCTGAAATGCAATATACTCTCCGCCCGCATTTTCTATACCAACATTCCTCGCGTAGTTTGCACCACGTCTCCCGTCTGTCCTAACATAATGCACGCGTGGATCTTTGTACCCTCTTATTATCTGCTCTGTATCATCTGTTGAACCATCGTCAACAACAATTACCTCGAGATTACTATATGTCTGATTCAGCACACTGTCAATTGACCTCTTTATCGTACTGGCTCTGTTGTAAGTTGGAATAATAACAGATACTTTCCTATTATACATTCTTATTCTCTCCGCTATATAAAACTAAAATTACAAGTAAACCATCTCTTCAATTAATTTCTTCATATCACTCAATTAACAAATACTGATAAAACTTTCTCTTTTCCAACTCTGCAACAATCTCTGCCCGCCATCTGTCGTCTACCGAAACAATGATACCGGTATTACGTTCCGGCTCAATATCACAAACCGGCACAAGCGGAACGCCTTCTATCTTTTTATCGACTGCATTTTCTATTTTGGTAACAATAATTCCTTTCGGTCGTATATCCAAAGATTGGCAAATCCGCAAACACTCTCTGCCAACTTTGCCTGCACCATATAAATAAACTTCAGAACACTGCCTGCAAAACGTCTCAACTTGTTTCACTCTGGAATGATAATTGTTCAATCCCTGATAAGTCATAATCCCAAAATTTTCTTTGAGTTTATCCCAAACTTCAATCATTTCACCTTGGAGCAAACTAATAAAATGTCGGGCAAAGGAAGAAGACAATACTATTTTCACCTGACAACCCGCATCCTCTGCCAGATATTGCATAATCCGCTCTATTGCATGATTAATTTCTCCGTCATTTTGCATAGGTTCATTGGGAAAATCCGTATACTTCCAATCTTTCAAATACAATTTTTCTAATACTTTTGTTCTTGCCCAGAAAGCCGTACTATAGGTATACGGCGGAAGTTCTGGGGATATATCCACCTTGATGTTTAGTTCATCTGCCAGTTTCTTTGTATTCTCATAATTTGGTCCCCACGATGCATAAAGCCACCTTCCCGCATCTCTTTTATGTGGTGGAAGCGGTACAAGCAATCCTATTTTATTATCGTTTTCAAACATTTCAAGAATGTTATATATATAAATACCAGACTTCAGCATATTATCCCATAAGTTTTTTCTCCATAAATCCACATATGCTTTTGTACTTGGCATTTTCTCTTTTTTATCATGAATAAAGCAAATATACTCGTATTGAAATACAACATCCTTGGCCGCTACTAATAATGCGCTAATATCTCTTCCTCTGTTTTCCTTTTTTACTTTCAAAAATCTATCCGATACAAAATATTCCAAAATCGACTCTTTTGAAGAAATGATAACGACATCTACAAAACAAGGAATTTTTTCTAAATATGAATAATAAAAATCCACTTGTTCCTCATAATATAAATGAACCAGAACCGCCGCTTTTACGCTTTCTATGTTTCGCTCTGTCACCGTTTCTTTATCATCTGGAACAATCGCATACAATTCTTCGGATATCATGTTCGTGTTTTCTCCTATTTATATATCTTCTTTCCTCTAAGCCCTCTAAATTATTCAGAACAGAAAAATTGCATTCGTTTGTTTCAAATGTTTTCTGACTTCCTCAATATTCTTTTTACTCATCGCAACTATCATTGGTACGTCTGTTCCCAACTCTGAAATCTTGTAAATCGGATATCCATATAAATCTGTTATGTTATCCTGCTGATTGTCAGAAACCGCAAAACCCTTCAGTTTTCCGCTCTTCTTAACATAAAGATAATAAATTTCTTTTGCATACGCTCCGCATCCATATATAAACAATTTGTCAGCCTTGTCCACAAAATCATTTAGCTTTTCAGCGTTTATGGCAAATACCGGTCCATAAGTAATTCGATTATCTTCCGGCAGCATGTCCGCAGTTGTATATGGAAATCCATACAAACGTTTTACATTTTCTAAAATCAGTTCTGTATCATACGCTGTATGAGCATCAATCCAGCGCAAAGCATCTACAGCGCTAAAGCAATTATCATTATATTTAACGTCAAAACACTTCTTTTTCAAAAACGGAAATCCATATTTCTGAAGCAGAACATCTCCACACATATACATGTTTAAATTATTATTTTCAATGTATACACCCGGTTTATATCCGCTTTCAGTCAGTTTTTTATACAGTCCTTTTTCAAAAACCGCTATAATTTCCCGTACGTCACCACTTTGATCATTTATCTCCGTTTCAAAGAAGCGATACAAAAATTCATTTTCAAGAAGACGTTTTCTGAAAACAAGAAAATATGCCTGCATATGATCCGTCAATCCATTACAAATACAATTAAGCCCCCAGAAGTCCGCCTCTTTCTCCTCCATCTGCTCCCAGATATGTGTAAAGGGAACAAACGGGCCATAACACGTATCATTGCATAGAACCAGTTCATCGTACTTTTTCAGTTCTTCCCTTCCAATATCATGCAGCAGCGCCGCACGATATCCTCCTGCATCATATCCTTTATTATCCCTGCATATGACATCATCCGATATCCGTCCAAATCTTTCGAGTCCATCCGCGCTTACCGCTCCATTTATTACAATTACAAGTCTGTCTGTAACCTGCTTTAGGGAATTGAGAAAAAACTCTACATAACGGTCAACAATCCCATCTTTATCATAGAAAACAAATATTCCTAATGTCATGATTCCACCTGCATGATTGATTTCACAAGAAAACGTTATCATTTTCGTTCTTTTTTATGCCAGTCAACAGCGCCCGCTCTGTTTTATTCACCACTCTTACGAATCCACTCCACGAACTCTCTCACAGCACCGTTTCCGCCGTCTCTTACTGTCACATAATCAGCAATTTCCTTGATTTCATCCGCTGCATCTTTCGGACACCCTTTCAGTCCAGCCTGCACCATACAGTCATAATCATTCAAATCATCACCCATATAGGCAGTCTGCCTGATATCAATATTCTCTTCCTCGAGTATCTTCTTCAAATCCTCTATTTTATTACTGCTGCCTTGTACAAGCCTCGTTATTCCCAATTCACTACATCTTTGCGCAACAATTTTAGAAGTACGTCCTGTTATGATGATCGGAATGATTCCCATCTTAGGAAGCAAATCATGAATTGCATAGCCGTCTTTCACATGGAATCGTTTCATCACTTCGCCGTCGGCTCCGATATAGAGTCCGCCATCGGTCAGAGTCCCATCCACATCCATAACTAATGCTTTGATTACCGGCTTATCTTTCACGCTTTCTTCTCCCTCCATCAGTCTTCTACGATGTCTCATAGATACTTTGTGTCAGAAAATTTATCCCGATTTTTCCTGCCACCTTATTTTTGTACTGCTCCAGTAAGCGTCTCACTTCTTTATTGGTTTTTACAATATTTACGTCAGACGGCTGATTGGGAAATGTATCATCCACATAGTTTTCTTCGTTCTCTCTCAGCCCATCAAATCCGGCCAGACTAACTTGTGCAACATCTACCTTTTTCAACAGATTCAGCAGCATGATCGTGCTGTTATCATACAAAAAACTGTCTTCCATAATGAGTCCTGAATAATCAACTAACAGCGTGCTTTCTGTATCCGTATGAATGTTAGATGCCAGAATGCACTTACTCCGGTCAATGTGGTCACTGATTTTCTCCCAATGAATGGTATTGGCATAAAACAAATAATCGCACTCTATCTGCCGAGGAATAAAGTTCACACTTATTACAATCGGCGCTTCCTGTTCTATGAAATTACAAATCTTCTCGTGAAAGTCCTCTGTCGATTTTCCCGGTGCAAGAATCAGAATATGTCTGTTTTCCAGTTTACTCCTAAGTTCACTGATCACTTCCGTATCGTCTATCCTGCTGGCGCAATATTCCCTATATACTCTTTGTATATTCTCATAGTCGTATCGCTGCCTTGTCTCTCCCTCAATACCGGAAATAATATATTTCATATCCTTGCTGTTTAACCGGTACTTTTCCGTGAGATAAATAATATTATTAGGATGCGCTTTATAAATACCCGCCATAAATGCCGGAATAGAATATCCCCACTCATTGGTCTTCTTAATCGGATACAGATATCTGTCTATCGCATCCAATATTAGATCCGTATCATAATCATAACTTTTCTTTCTGACAAGAAAATCAACGATCAGTTCCGTATTCAGATTCCCTGCACATTTGCCCATACCATTGAGCGTTGCGTCCAGTATGATCTGCCGCTTATCACCTGCCAGTCTGATAATCTCCTGCGCAAATGCAAAGGAAAGCTGGAAGTTATTGTGCGAATGAATATCAATACAAATATCGGGATTCAGATTATGTTCTACCAGATTATACAAATGCACCATATCGTCTAAATACATTCCGCCATATGTATCAACAATACCATAGCTATACGGTTCTACTTCATTCACCAAATCCAGCACGTCAAGAAGTTCTCTGTCAGAATATGCAAGTGTATTGACTCCCTGCATAAATAACGCATATCCCTGCTCCTTCACTTTGAACAAACTTTTCCTTAATTCCGCATGCTGCTGGAGAAACTGTTTCTTGGTAAAACCGACTCTGATACCTGTAACAGAACTTCCGTCACATTTCTCCATGCGCGAAAAATCATACATGTCAAAATCAATAAATGCCGTATACATAGTATTTCTTTTATTGGCAGGAAGAAAGGCGCTAAGCTGTGATGTTTCCGTAAAAAATGTAGAATTTCCATGGTATTGCACCAGCTTGTTATCCCGCAAAAAACCCATTTCAACAATATCAATATTCGCCTCAGTCAATTCCTTCGTCAGTTCAGCGATCACGTTATCCGTAAACTTGCAGTCAATTATCCTTCCGCCGTCTCTTAGCGTACAGTCCAAAATCTTAATATTTCCCATATGCATCTCCTGCGTCTCATCGTCATACTCCTAAAAAAGCCGCTACTGCTCTGGCAAATTCATAATCCGAAGCAGTGTCTATATCAACCGCTTCTATCTGGTCGATTACCTTGATATATGGCTTCTTACCGATTCTTTGATGATAATTCTCAAATACTTCCCGCGTAAAAATATAGAATGCCCCTGTTTCCATATAAATCGGCTCAAGGTTCTGCGTCGTCACAATATCCTGCATATCATAGTTGAACGGTTTTCCCTGATACCAGCAATAATCTTGAATTTCCCTTGCACTGAATGCGGAATCATATTCACCGCTCACAACTTTCTGCAAGGCCTCTTCCATGGATTCCGGTTTCGTAAAAGGCTGTGTCACATGTGTCAGCACATAAATATCCGCCTGCACATCCCTCAGAAAATATTCAATAATCTCCAAGCCTTTCACCTGAAATCCGTCCAGATAGGAATCCCTTTGCAGAAATATCAGGTCATCCGGCATATATCCTTTAATTTTCTCATCACTGCAGTACACGTATCGCTCGTCAATTCCCCGTACTTTAGACACCGTATCAAAAATATACTCACACATAGGCTTCTTTCCCAACGGAAGCGTATTCTTCCCCGGCAGTCTCTGATTATTCAACTTAATCGGAATAAATGATGCCACTTTCATAGCGTCGTCCTCCTATCCTAAAATCCGCATATTGCAATACTGATACCGTCTCCTATCGGCATCAAATGCAATTCCTTACGTTTCCTATCTCGCATATATTCATCGACGGCTTGTCTTACACCCCTGAAGTTATCTGCAAAATAATCATGGATCAAAATCACGCCGCCACTCACCATTCTGTCTTCAAACCATCGCAAGCCCTCCAGCGTCGGCTGATATAAATCCAAATCTAAATTGACAAAACAAAATTCTTCCTCAATACCGCTTGCCGTTTCCGGAAAATATCCTGCTTTAAAGATACACCTCTCCGGATATTTCATTTTCTGTCTTACCAGTTCCAGACTCGTATTATGATAATCTGCCTCTCCCGCGGCGGAATAATTATTCTGCCTCTCCAGTGCGATATCCTTCGCATCAAAGCCTTCAAAAGTATCGAACAGATACAGATTCCTGTCAGGAAAATATTGATTCATATATTTCGCAAAATCTCCTTGAAAGACACCTGCTTCGGCAATCGACACATTCTGGTCATACTCCCGCATGAGTACAGACAAACTTTTCAAAAATATTCTTCTGCTCTCTAACGGCTGATCAATATAAGCGGTAATGATCCTGTTTTCCGCTATCCCATATTCCAGCACCTGATGTATAATACTGTCCCTGCCCGGCGCTGAGGTCAACACGATCACATCATATGCGGATTGTTTAAGACATTTCTCCGGGGCGCCTATTTCATAGTCTCGGAACATTGTTCCCCATTTTCTTTCATCATTATCTACGATCCCGACAATGTCATACTGTTCCTTTACACAATCGTATAGTCTGGCTCCACCGCCGCCTGCTCCGAAAAGATATGCTCTTAACATAGTCCCTCCTATATACTTAAATACATTACAATATAATCAGAGATGCCCTGCCTGCTTATTTCTGATTTCCAAACGGCATCCATCGTCTCTGATACAAAAGAATAGTCCCGTTCACCACAAGCATGCTGCTCCTTTATCCATCCGATAAAGTTAGATAACCCATATCTCTGGAAATATCGTACTTTAAACTTTCTAAAGCCCGCCGCCTTCGCCATCATTTCCAGATTTTTCTCTGAAAAGATCCATAAATGCTGTGTGCTGAACAATAGTCTCTGTTCATAAATGTTCCCCAGCATCTGACGCATAACCGGCGCATCAGTCGGCGTTCCGATAACAGCTTCACCGTTTTCAGACAACAGTTCTTTTATGTCGTTCAGAAACTGTATGGGCTCTTCCACATGTTCTATCACATCAAAAGAAACAACCGTGTCCACCTTACCCTTCCACTCTTCTGCTGCTTCGGTGGCATAAGGATAAGTATGATATCCTTTCTGTTCCATAATACTTCTATAATATGCAGATGGCTCGACTGCAATAATATCCTTAGCTACGCCGCTTAGAAAATCCAGAAACGCACCGCCGCCGCATCCGATATCTGCAACAGTCTTGTGTCTGAATCGCTCAGTTCCCGTATATGTAAATTTCGCCATCGTCTCCTTATCATGAAGCTTATAAAATTCCTCAATATCTGAATTTCCTTCCAGCGACTCCCTATACTGCGTACTTTCATAGTACTGTTCTAAGTTCATATCGTCTTTCTCATGCCATATGACCCCACAATCGTCACACTGATAGACCGGCATATCCTGCTGCGTATACTGACCGAGACCCCCGTTTCTGATTTTACCATTATATATAATGCTAATATGGCTGCCTTTACATAGTCTGCATTCCATAAATCATTCTCTCCTTCATATTTGTCAAAGTCTTTAAATAAGAGACTCCAAATCTATTCTGCGGAATACCTCCAACTTACCGCCTCTTGTTGCGTTATAAATATCTATGCCATGTTCTCTTGCATACTCTTCAGCTTTCTGCATAGCCGCTAACGAAATATAGATATGCGGTTTTCCCGCAACCGCTCTCTTATCAACAGTCTTATCATCATAGAAATGATTGCCCTTGGTTGCCGGATCATCCAAATAGCTGAAATCGGCTCCAATCAAATATATTTTTTTATATCCCATGTAGATTGCTATCTGCAAAGCATCATACATCACCGTATATCCGCCATATACTGCCTTGGTAATATCATCGGAAAAACGCTGTTTCTCCAGATAGCATCTCTCTGCGCAGCCGGGATAATAATTCGTATCAGATAACATGGGCGTTTCATCCATGTAGTAAAAATTCTTTACAAACAAATTGTCGCGTCTTAACATCCCAATCTCATCATAATACTGACGCATCATATTATATTCGGAAAAAATATAATAAACAGGTCTCCACAATGTGTTATCATAAACTTTATAAGCTAAATTCATGCCAAAACTAGCTATTTTACTACTTTGGATTCTCTCCAAATCCTCCACACTGAGACTTGGTCCATTACCTACAAGAATACAGCTTTCGCCTTCATGAATGTTTCTCCATTTAACCAGTTCTGCTGCCCTCTTGTTAGTTTCCATTACCAAACCAAAAATGTTATAAACGCCTTCATCGGTTCCTTTTATTGTGCTTACTCTATTCCAGTCTTCAGAACGAAATACGATAACATTGTTATCTCTATTAATATCAGACTCGTCTGCAATAATTAAATCATCGTTCTTAGTCCATTCCATCTCCTTATTACTCTGCGGAATTACTTTTACTCTGCAATTGGCACTTTTTTTATATAACGCACTAACCAAATGCCGGCCAATCGGCTGATAACCAAACAAGATTATTTCTTCCATCTGCGTCATATTCCAGTCTGCAATCATCTGCTCGACAGACGCCAGTCCCATCTGTATCATAGGTGCGACATAATAATTCGTAATTCCGCAACTGAGAAGCTGCTCTTCTATTGCTTCATACACTGCCGCCGTAATAATAATCGTTCCATCGCTATGGGATTTCATATATTGTTCCAAAGATATTATGGGAATATCTTGCATAAAGCCATTTATCCTCTTAGCTTCATTATCGATAATCGCTATGATATTCTCTTTACCGAAATAAGCAATGACGCCCCATGCATTATTCCCTGCGCCGAACAAATAGTATTGTTCTGTTATGAAATTCTTGTCCGTTTCTGTCATTTTCTATCTCTCACTCTCGCGTCTTCAAAAACTTCTCCATAATCTCCGCCAGC
>ERZ779631.133-NODE-133-length-28355-cov-7.769011_pt1 | contig 28355 bp, 24 predicted proteins | sample MGYA00514193_ERZ779631 | MGnify/ENA primary metagenome ERZ779631 (study PRJEB29562, sample SAMEA4376710) | mouse gut metagenome | isolation source: Cecum | study: EMG produced TPA metagenomics assembly of the A DSS colitis mouse model was used to assess the...
TGAAGGAGGCATATGCTTCTATAGACGAACGATATCGATTGCCTATGGAATTGTATTATAGTCAGGGATTCAAGATGAGAGAAATTGCTGAAATGTTGTCATTACCATTAAATACCATCAAGACGAGGATTTCTAGAGGAAGAAAACAAGTGGAAAAGTATTATCGCGATTGTTAGGAGGATACAAATGGCAAATAAAAAACCTATACTTTCTGAAGAAATAGAGTTATCGGAAATTGTGTTGAAAAAAACAAATCAGGCCTTTGAAATGATTAAGCAGGAGGATATTGTTTGTATGAAAAAAACACATACCAGTAGAGGTAAAATGTTTAAAACGCAGGCGGCCGTTATTGTAGGTGTCTGCATATTAGCAATTAGCAGTATAAGTGCCGTTGCAGCAATTCATCATTATTGGGGGAGAGGCATGAACGGAAATATTCAGGCATCCGATGAGCAACAGCAAGTGCTTACAGAAAAGAATATAGCAAAAGTGTACAGTGAAGAGCCGGATAGTCCGTCACTTGCCGTGACGAATAACGGTGTTACAATAGAGCCGGATACGGTTATTGTGGATGAAAGATTTGTATATATGGCGTTTCGTATTTCTGGTTATAGCGTAGCGGATAGGATGGAGCCGGGATTTGAGATGGTAAATGTGTATCAGGGAGATAATCCTGAAGATGAAAGCGCATGGGTTAATATGAGCGGAACCATGTATGATGGAATTATCCCTGATGAAAACGGTGTACTGGTATATGAAGATGGAACATCTATAGAAAGTTATGAAGATGGAAGCATTATCTCTCATTATACTGATGACAACGGAAATATGGAATACATTATTCAGGCAAGTGTTGTGGACAGGAACGATTCATTTCTCGGCAAGACAATACACGTTGAATTTAAAAATTTGGGAACAATTTCAAAAGGAGCACTTATTACTGCAGTGGATGGGGACTGGAATTTTGAAATAAATCTTTCGGATGTCAGTTCGACTCAAAATATTAAGGTAGGGCAAAAAGTAGAAGGAACGGGTTTCATGCTGGAGGATATCAATATCTCACCGATTTCCATCAAAGTGAATTATTCTGTCAGTGCGGCTCCGGTAGAAAAAGAAGATGATCTTGGCATTCCCGAAGTCAAGGGAGTTGTATTAAAAGACGGAACAAGAATTCCATACTTAATAAATCCCGGCAGATTGGGATATACAGATAGTGACAAGTCAAATGCGTATCAAATAGCAGGTTTTGCCCGAGTTGTTGATGTTGATGAGATGGCTGCGTTAATCGTTATGACATCGTATGAAAATGAAAAAGTTAAAACACTTGAGATACCGATTTCAAAATAAAATATAAATGTTTCCTAAATTGAAATATTTTCTATCTTTGGTAGCGATTTATCTTAACAGATAATCAGCTACCTTTTTCATTTTCAGAAACTAATAATATAGGTGTAGCCAACGAGAAGAAAAAGCAGAACGAGAAGAAATGCAAAGCCGAGAACTACCGCAAGTACATCATTGGCGGTATTATTGCTATTTAGAAACAGATGGTGAGGACATGGTCTTTAAACTATAATCCGGTGCGTATCTATTTGTGGAAGTGGATGAGAAATCTTTTCATAAACAATGGGTTACAAAATTTTAATAAAATAATTAGCACTCACCTCTTGACAGTGCTAACAATTCGATGTATTGTGATAGTGCAAGTAGAACAGACAAAGCGGAATGCGATTCATTCGGCGAGGAGGTGTGTACTATGAATTTAACGAAATTTACACAGAAATCAATGCAAGCGGTAGAACAGTGCGAGAAGCTGTCATACGAATACGGCAATCAGGAGATTGAGCAGGAGCATCTGCTCTACAGTCTGCTCACGATTGAGGACAGCCTGATTTTAAAATTAATTGAAAAGATGGAAATACAGAAGGAATACTTCGTAAATCGTGTAGAGCAGGGACTGCGCAAGCGGACCAAAGTACAAGGCGGACAGATTTATATCGGACAAGATTTAAATAAGGTACTGATTGGCGCGGAGGATGAAGCGAAAGCGCTCAGTGACGAGTATGTGTCCGTGGAGCATTTGTTTTTGGCGATGGTAAAGCATCCCAACAGAGAAATCAAAGAGATATTCCGGGAGTTCGGCATTACAAGGGAACGTTTCCTACAGGCATTGTCTACGGTGCGTGGCAATCAGAGAGTGACTTCGGATAATCCGGAGGCAACTTACGATACGCTGGAGAAATATGGACAGGATTTAGTAGAAAAGGCAAGAAATCAGAAGCTTGACCCGGTCATCGGCAGAGATAACGAGATTCGTAATGTTATCCGTATTCTTTCCCGCAAGACGAAGAACAATCCGGTTCTGATCGGGGAACCCGGCGTCGGCAAAACCGCGGTAGCTGAAGGACTGGCGCAGCGTATCGTCAGAGGCGATGTCCCGGAGGGACTGAAAGACAAGAAAATTTTTGCACTGGACATGGGAGCCCTTGTGGCAGGCGCGAAGTACCGGGGAGAATTTGAAGAACGTCTGAAAGCGGTATTGGACGATGTGAGGAACAGCGACGGACAGATTATTCTATTTATAGATGAACTGCATACGATTGTAGGCGCAGGTAAGACGGACGGTGCGATGGATGCTGGTAACATGCTGAAGCCTATGCTGGCAAGAGGTGAACTGCACTGCATCGGCGCGACGACGCTTGACGAATACCGTCAGTACATCGAGAAGGACGCAGCGCTTGAGAGACGTTTTCAGCCTGTTATGGTGGAAGAGCCGACGGTGGAAGACACGATTTCTATCCTGCGCGGCTTAAAAGAGCGGTATGAGGTGTTCCATGGGGTGAAAATCATGGATAATGCGTTAGTCAGCGCCGCTGTGTTATCAAACCGATATATTTCCGACAGATTCCTTCCGGATAAGGCGATTGACCTTGTGGATGAGGCGTGCGCGCTGATCAAGACGGAACTCGATTCCATGCCGACAGAACTTGATGAATTGCAGCGTAAGGTCATGCAGCTTGAAATTGAAGAGACTGCTTTGAAAAAAGAGGACGATCATCTGAGTAAAGAGCGTCTCAACAATTTGCAAAGAGAGTTGGCGGAATTAAAGGAAGAGTTAAAGAACCGCTTGGCGCAGTGGGAGAACGAGAAAGCATCCGTAGAGAAGTTGTCCAAAATACGTGAAGAGATTGACGAAGTGAACAGCCAGATCCAGATTGCCCAGCGTGACGGTGATTATGAGAAAGCGGCGGAATTAAGCTATGGAAAACTGCCTTCCTTGAAGCAGCAGCTGGAGATTGAGGAAGAAAAAGTCAGTAAAGAGGATTTGTCACTCGTGCATGAGAGCGTTTCGGATGAGGAGATTGCCAAGATCATCTCAAGATGGACCGGCATTCCGGTGTCAAAGTTGACGGAGAGCGAGCGGAACAAAACGCTGCATCTGGATGATGAGCTGCACAAGAGGGTAATTGGTCAGGATGAAGGCGTGACGAAGGTGACGGAGGCCATTATTCGTTCCAAGGCAGGAATTAAAGATCCCACGAAGCCGATAGGTTCCTTCCTGTTCTTGGGTCCTACCGGTGTGGGTAAGACAGAACTCGCTAAGGCGCTGGCGGCATCTTTGTTTGATGATGAGGCGAACATGGTTCGTATTGATATGAGCGAGTATATGGAGAAATATTCCGTATCAAGGCTGATTGGAGCGCCTCCCGGATATGTGGGATATGAAGAGGGTGGACAATTGACTGAAGCAGTCAGAAGAAAGCCATACTCGGTGGTATTGTTTGATGAGATTGAAAAAGCCCATCCCGACGTGTTCAATGTGCTTCTACAGGTGCTTGACGACGGGCGGATTACGGATTCACAGGGCAGGACGGTAGACTTCAAGAATACGATCTTGATTATGACATCCAATATCGGGGCTAATTATCTGTTGGACGGTATTGACGCGCAGGGTGCGATTACGCCGGAGGCGGAAGAAATGGTGATGGGTGATTTAAGGAATCATTTCAGACCGGAGTTCCTGAACAGACTGGATGAGACGATACTCTTTAAGCCGCTCACCAAAGACAACATCGGCGGCATTATCCGCCTGATCGTGGATGATTTGAACAGACGGCTTGCCGATAGAGAACTGCGTATTGAATTGTCGCCGGAGGTAACACAATTTATTGTGGACAATGCTTACGATCCGGTTTACGGTGCGAGACCTTTGAAGAGATATATCCAGAAATATGTGGAAACCTTATCTGCGAAGTTGATTCTGGCGGATCAGGTGGAGGCGAAGGACACGATTCAGATTGTACTGCGGGACGGACAGCTTGCGGCGGTGCGTAAGTAAGAATGACAGGGCAGATTGTTTCACCGTAAGATGATGTGCTATTTCTGACTGGATATGAGTACCTTTTGACAGACGGAAGTTTTTCTGGCAATAAATTGACAGAGAAACTTCCGTCTGTTTTTATGTGGCAGGAAATTAGATTTACAGCAATAAGTGTAAATGATACACTATTAAAGTGTAAATGATACATTATAAGCGTATGAATAGGAGAAAATAACATGCGATACCCTAAATTTTTGCAGCAAAACGGTACGATAGCTTTCGTGGCGCCTTCATTCGGATGTGCGACAGAACCTTATAAGAGCGGATTCCTAAGCGCGCAGGATAAGTGGCGTAAACAAGGGTTTTCCCTGAAGTTTGGACCAAACTGTTATGTGGAACAAGGCGTTGGCATCAGTAACACACCTAAGAAGTGTGGGGTTGAATTGACGGAGTATTACTGTGACATAACGAGTGATTGCATAATATCCTGCGGCGGCGGAGAACTTATGTGTGAAATCTTGGATGATGTGGATTTTAATCGGATAAAAAGTGCGGAACCGAAATGGTATATGGGGTATTCGGACAATACAAATATGACGTTTCTTTTGGCGACACTGTGCGATACCGCTTCCGTGTACGGTCCATGCGCTTCATCTTTCGGTATGGAACCGTGGCATAGGTCACTGGAAGATGCGATGCTGTTGTTGCAGGGGAAAAAACTGACGATGCAGGGCTATGACATGTGGGAAAGTGAATCCTTGAAGGATGAGGAACACCCCTTTGCACCATATCATTTAACGGAAACGTCTGTTATTAAATATATTCTGCCTGATGGAAGAACAAATATTGACAGTCTTGCGGCAAGTGATATGAAATATCCGGATGATATCAGTCAAATAGGTGTGCGAAGCGGTATAGTATCAAAGAAGCCAGAGACAGATTCGAATTTCATTGACTTTTCCGGCAGGTTATTAGGTGGCTGCACGGATTGTCTGGTCAATCTTCTCGGAACAAAATACGATAAGGTGAGTGAGTTTACTAAGCAGTATAAGGAAGACGGAATCCTATGGTTTCTGGAGGCATGTGATTTGAACCTGATGAGTATCAGACGGGCTATGTGGCAGATGGATCATGCAGGATGGTTCCGGAATTGTAAGGGTTTTTTGATTGGCAGACCGCGTCTCGGTATGGGAGTGGAAGAGTTCGGTATCGACCATTATCAGGCGGCTTATGAGATGATTAGAAAATACAACGTGCCGGTGTTAATGGACGTAGATATCGGTCATTTATCTCCGATGATGCCGCTAGTCTGCGGCAGTATGGCGCGGGTTCTCAGCGATGGCGTAAATTACAGTGTTAAGATGCAGCTTAATTAGAGTTTCAATATTAGAGTTTCAATATTAGAGTTTTAATATTAAATTTTTAATATGAGTATATTAATAGTAAAATTATGAAAGGCGGATAATGGAATGATTCCCAAGGATCCAGTGATGTTACTTAGCTTTATCAACTTGAAATTGCGTGATTATTATACAAGTCTGGAAGCGCTTTGCGACGATTTGAATATTGATTGTGCAGAGATAGAGGATAAATTGTTAAATATTGATTATCATTACGATAAGGAGAAAAATCAGTTTGTCTGAACAAATTAAAATTACAATTGTTACGTGTGACGAAAAACTGAACATAAAATCTATTCCAAAAGACGGTTCAACTATAATTGTGACGCATGATTCATCTGTGACAATCATGTCAACTTTATTAAAAAACGGATTAATCAGTGGAAGTTTTTGCGGTGGAAGAGGGGATTGCGGGCGATGTAAGATACAATTTATAGAAGGAGTAACGATGCCTACACCTCTGGAAAGAAGCGTAATGGAGCCGGAAGAGCTGCGGCAGGGATACCGACTGGCATGTCTGGCAAAGCCAAAAGACGATTGTGTCATTAGACTTGCACTCACGGATGCGCCAGAAATCGCTATCGTATCTGATATGATGGCGGTGACGGGAAAAAGTGACCAATCAGGTCAATTGAATGAACGGACTAAAAAACGAGAATCAGACGTTACGGAATCAGAACATAAAAGAGCCGGAATTTATCCGGACAATGTGAAAGAATCAGGCGTTATAAAAACAGATGATATTCAATCCTGCGATATACAAGCCGGAAATAAATTTATAAATATGGATTATAAGGAGACGTTAATAGCGGTCGATTTGGGAACGACTACTATAGCCATGCAGCTTGTAGACATGGAGAAAGGAAGAATCATTGATACATATTGTGAGATGAATCCGCAGAGGCGCTATGGTTCGGATGTGCTATCGCGAATCAAAGCTTCCTGTGACGGGAATCGGGAAACCCTGCAGCGTATTGTTGTACAGGTACTGGAGCGGGGCATAGCACAGTTTAAGAAATGCCTTGCCGGAACCAAGGCGGATATTTGTGCTATGTGTATTGCGGGCAATACGACGATGGGACATCTTTTAATGGGATATGATGTGTCTTCTCTTGGAAAAAGTCCTTTTATGCCAGTGGAAAACGGTTTGCGGGAGTTTGGAGATTCAGGTTTCCCGTTTCCGGTGTGGCTGGTTCCGGGAATCAGCGCTTTTGTAGGCGGAGACATTGTAGCGGGACTCTATGCGCTGGGACTGCTTCCCAAAATGCAGCGTGACAGCAGCCGGAAGCAGGACGAAGATTCCAATGTGAATCATGTAGAGAACGGTAATGATACGACGGCGATATTGATTGATTTAGGAACAAACGGTGAGATGGTGATTACGGACGGTACAAATACGATTGCCACCGCCACCGCGGCGGGTCCGGCATTTGAAGGCGGTGCAGGTGCGGGCGTGATGGGCAGTGATATGATCGCATGTGCAGCTTCTTTGTTAAAGCAGGGAATCATGGATGAGACAGGGCTGCTTACAGAGCCGTATTTTACAGAAGGGATTATAGTAGGAGAACCGGCGGTCAGACTATGCAATAAAGACATACGTGACTTACAGATGGCAAAGGCTGCGGTGCGGGCCGGTATTGAAATACTATGGCAGAAGATGGGAGGACCGGAGCGCCTGCATGTTTATCTGGCGGGGGGATTCGGTTATTATCTCGATGTGGAAGCGGCATTTTCTATTGGCCTTTTGCCTGCGCGTATGCGTGGTCATGTGGAAGCGGCAGGGAATACGTCGCTCGCCGGCGCTTATATGATAGGCCGCGATTTATGGCGGCGTAAAGCGGATAAGGAACTGTTCGAGAGGAGTCTGTCTTCTATAACCAAGATGAACCTTGCAGAACAAGGAGAATTTGAGAAACTGTACTTGCATTATATGAATCTGTGCGAGGATTAAGGTTATCTTAAGTTTTCTCCGGTTTTCGGTTAAGAAATGGGTGTTATCCTAACTTTAACAACAGAACACGGAGAAAGGAAAACGATTATGTGGACGAGAAAAGAGTTGAAGCAACGGGCGAAAGAAGCCTTGCAGAGGAATTATTGGAAGATTATGCTGGTAGCGGCATTTGCTGCGATTTTAGGAGGGGGATTAAGTTCTTCCGGTTCCTCAGCATCAAGTCGTGTCAGTGGTGTGATGGCAGCAGATATGACGATTGATGAGGAAAAGAATGAAAATGTGGCGGCTGTTGTGACGGAGGACGGAATTGTATTTCCCCTCGAGAACGCCAGAGAAGAACTGGGCGATACAACGGTAACGGTATATATGGTTATGTTTGCAGTGATAGCTATTGTCATAGTATTGGTTATTTTGGCAATTGCATTTGCGTTTTCAATGCTTTTATATAATCCCTTCCATGTAGGAGTCCAGAGATTTATGTTAAAGAGCGTTGATGATAAGGCGGAGGTGAAAGAGGTACTGTATGCTTTTGATCATTCGTACAAGAACGTAGTAAGAACGATGTTTCATAAGGATATAAGGGTTCTCTTGTGGTCGCTATTATTTGTGATTCCGGGTATCTACAAGAGTTATCAATATCGCATGGTATCTTATATTCTGGCTGAGCATCCGGATACAGATTACAGACAAGCGCTTCAGATGAGTAAGGATATGATGAACGGCGAGAAATGGCATGCATTTGTACTGGATCTCTCCTTTATCTTATGGCATATGCTTGGAGCAATAACATGTGGTATTGTTGAATTGTTCTATGTGAATCCATATATCTGGCTGACGGATGCGGCGTTGTACCGTAAGCTTTGCGAGTTGCATGACAATACGCAGCGGGCGGCTTTGACAGATGGCAGCTACGCGGAGGTATAGAATTCGGGCATATGAACATACCGGATGATCCCGTCAGCCGGCGGTGAAGGATGTCGGCGGGAATAACAGGTGAAATTGTATGTGCAGAAATGAGGATTGGTATGGGATATAAGATTTTGATAGCGGATGATGAGGCGGAGATTCGTGATGTGCTACACCTTTACCTTGAAAAAGACGGTTACGAAGTAGTGGAAGCGGCGGACGGTGTGGAAGCTATGGAGAAAATTAAGAAAGAACAGCCTGACTTGGCAATTCTGGATATTATGATGCCGGGATTAGATGGATATCGGGTGTTACGAAATATAAGAGAAAGCAATAACATACCGGTCATCATGTTGTCTGCGAAGGATTCGGATGCAGATAAGATATTAGGACTTGACCTTGGCGCGGACGACTATATTACGAAGCCGTTCGGACCGTTGGAAGCAGTGGCGAGAGTGAATTCCAATATCCGCAGATTCTATTCGCTTGGCGCTGGCGGGGACAGACAGAAGGCAGTCAAGGAATTATCGGTGCAGGATTTGAGACTTGATTTGGAAGCATGTCTTTTATACCGGGCAGGAGAGCCGATAGAACTGACTTCGGTGGAATTTCGGATTATGCAGCTTTTTATGGAAGAACCGGGCAAGGTGTTTACCAAGCAGCAGATTTATGAGGCAGGCTGGGAGGATGAATATCTGGTATCGGACAACAATATTATGGTATGTATTTCCAAACTGCGTGCGAAGCTTCTGCATGACGGCAGGGAATATATTAAGACGATCCGAGGGCTGGGATACCGTCTTGAGAAGTAGAAGTTTCCGGCTAAATGCAACAGACGGTCGAAAATACTGAGTAAATTAGGAAGATTGCAGCGGAAGAGAGGGCATAAGAGCGTATGCGGGGAAACAGTATAGAGACAAAGAGTTCTCTGAAATGGTTTTTGATCAAAAGATTTCTCGTTGTTATGCTTTTCATTCTCATCAGTGAAGAAGCAATCGGTATACTTTATGATAACTGTGTAATTCCGTGGATATCCGTTTTTTTGGAAACCCAGCAGATTACGATTACGTCAAACGGAAGTCCCATCGTGCTATTGGCGTATGTGTTACTTTATCTGATCGCATCTTTTCTTCCAACCGGCGTTAGGAGTTATGTGCAGTATGCGCTCAACGAGCATGCGGATGCATCATTTCAGATTGCGGTGGATTCTCCCATGTTTACGGGGCATTGGGGAACCGTGTTGAGAATTGTCGTGATCGTACTGTTCCTTATATTGATTGTGATAAGCGTTCTGCCTTATCTGGCAGGCGCTTTTTACTATTGCCGGTTGGTGACTAAGAAGGTCAATGAGTTGATTGAAGAGGAAAAGGAGCAGCAGCTTGCCTATGACAGGCAGAGAAATCTGTTGTTGTCGGATATTGCTCATGATATCAAGACTCCGCTTACAACGTTGTGCAGTTACAGTAAGGCATTGTCGGATGAGGCGGTACAGGGAAAGAAAAGACAGGAGTATCTGGACGCCATTTATCATAAATCCATGCGGATGAGTGAACTGATCACATTACTCTTTGAGTATGTGAAGATGGACAGCAGCGGATTTGAACTGCATAAGGAAGAAGGAGACTTAGGGGAGACGCTCAGAGAATGTGCAGCGATGCTTTATACGGATTACGAAGACAAAAAAATGGAACTTAAGATAGAGATTCCGGAGGAGCCGATCCCTTATTGTATGGATAAAGTGCAGATGTCACGTGCCATCACGAACTTATTGACCAATGCGGTCAGATACGGCAGAGAAGGCGGCAAGGCGTTGGTGCGGCTGGAGGAGTATACCATCACGGTGGCGGATGACGGCATGGAGATTGAACAAGAGTTTGCAAAGCATATTTTTGAGCCTTTTTCCAGAGCTGACAGAGCGAGAAGCACCAAGGGCGGAAGCGGGCTCGGACTTAGTATCGCGTCTAAGATCGTTCAGATGCATGGCGGAGAACTGAAATTGGACTGTGACTATGGACATGGTTATACGAAAGCATTTCAGATTGTGCTGCATGAGGGAGCAGAGTGAGTGCAGAATCATTCTGATACTTGGACCTGACATAGGAAATTGTGACAATCTAAATTCTGAATCGTCGTCGCAATGCGGCGATTTTTTGATTCTTACAATTTTCCAAGGCGCATATATAATATAAAAAGTATGCATAATTTCGGCAGAGAGTTAAATAGCACGAGTTATGTATAGGGCGCAGGGAATGGTATATGCGATGAAAAAAGGCAGGCTGATAAAAACAAGTATTCTGTTGGCGGTGGCTGCACTGTTATGTGTGCCGGGGGTTATTGGCTACAAGAATGGTGCGGTTGCCGTAAACAGCATGGCAGACAGTAAGAAGATTGCGCTTACTTTTGATGACGGTCCGCATCCCTACTATACGGAACAGCTTCTGGACGGATTGAAGGAACGAGGAGTGCATGCAACTTTTTTTGTAATGGGGAAGCATGTTGAGTTGTATCCGGAGATGATTGAGCGCATGAATGAGGAAGGTCATCTGATCGGAAATCACACTTATAGTCACATGCAGTTAAATAAGGGCAATGGAGAAGAATTTAAGCAGGAACTGATCAGGACGAATGAGGTGATTGAGAATCTGACCGGGCAGGAAGTGCAGTATGTGCGTCCGCCATATGGCACGTGGGATAAGAAGTTTGAGAAGGAACTGAATATGTTTCCGGTATTATGGACGATTGACCCATTAGACTGGTGCAGTGACAATGTGGCGTGTATCGTGCAGAAGGTTACGGATAAGGCGCAGGAGAATGCGATTATCCTGATGCATGATGAGTATAAGAGTACGGTGACTGCCGCATTACAGATTGTGGACGCATTGCAGGAGCAGGGCTATGAGTTTGTGACGGTGGATGAGATTTTGTTTGATTGAAATACATGGGCGGTGATTGTGAACAGACAGTTTTGGGGATATAATGGAGGAAAACGGGCGGGTGAAGAGGCTTCTTATGTATGTGGAAGAGAAACCCTACGCATATCTTGAACTGGAAGACACGATTTATCCCCAGTATTTTCAACTGCCGTGGGAAGATATTATGTCTGTGGACGGCGGCGAGATTACATTTCGCTTCGTGATAGAGGACGTTTATCAGGGCACCGTCTATGATGACACTTGCCTGACCGGGCTCGTCGTAGAATTTACGGGACGACACGGACACTGACGAAGCGGACAAAAAGGGTGGCGGGATTATGGCATTTTACGCAAATCGATGGTCAGCGCCGGACGTATGCCGAAGCCTTCAAGCCCGGCGTTCTCCATGCGAAGTAGCTCTTGCGTGTAACCATTGCCAACCAGATAGCATTTACTTGCGGTCCCTTTAACGGGTTCCCGCAGCCACCAAGAACATTCTTCAATATTGAAGTCATTGTAATCTAACAGATACCAGCAACTTTCGTCCTGTTTTACGGCAGCGTCCGTGGGCAGGGCGAATTTACTGATTCCGGCGTCGTCGAACCACTGTAATTCCTCGAGTGAGAGCAGATAGACGCGATCGCTGGTAGTAATTGTATCAGAGTCATATAAAGGGTTGGTTTTGGTGACATTCTGCGTGTCGGTGATCGCCGCAAGTTCTTCTTCGGTAAATCCATGAAGAAATCCGGCTTCATTCTGATAGCCGTTCTTTCGTTCCGCCATAGCGGTGGCAGCGGGAGCCTGATCGGTGTAAGCTACGACTTCGTCTGTGCTGTTGAGCCATGCTCTGATATTGGAATTGCTCCAAATATTGTTTCCGCGGACAAGTATCTGCAGTTCCATGTCGGTATCTGCTTCGGAATCCTTCGTCCAGTAATCCTTACCGTCAAGCCAGTTATATTTCCCGCCTTCCGGGGCGTCATAAGCTTTCATTGTCAGAATCTCGGCGGAGATCAGAACCGCGTGGTTCCGGTCATCAGAAAGCTTCAGAACACGCCAGTTGATGGGTTCGTTCTGATAGCTGCCGAAAGTAATCGTATCGCCTACGGCAATAGTGTGTTTAAGAGAATTACGTGTGTTATGCATTCCAATTCCAATGATGCATGCAATGACAAGGACAAGCAGAGTAAAAACGGAGACTGCGATAACGTTCCTGTGCTTGGCAGAATTGTGGTCCGCGTTCATTTGCTGTTCTTCGGCGGCGAGGTTTTCCGGGCGGTGGTGACCCTTTAAGTCGTTTACGAAACGAAGGATGTCCACATAGTTTTCATCACCCTGCGCGTTAATCCACTGATGGGTCATGAGGAAATATTCCATGGACTTTGACAAAGCGGTCTCTTCCAGTTTATATACGAGAATCGGGATATTTTTGCTGACTGCACGTTCCACTTCGCGCAATACATGGGGAGAATGGTTGGCATTCTCTGACATTAACAGAATCATTGCGCTGGAATGATCGATTCCGTTTACCAGTTCTTCGGCATATTCCCTGCCGGACCGGATGTCTCTGGGCGCAATGAAGCATTTGACATTGTTTCGCTCTATCAATTCGCATATGCCTTGGGCAAATTCAGCATCCTTAGAGGAATGCGATATAAAAATCTGCATGTCATTCTCCGTTTCTTCCCGATACCGCACTTCAGTCCCGTGAGCAACAGGTCAGGTGATTGCCCGTGGCGGGGTGTTTGACTGAATCGGGTTAAAAGTTATCACGTCTTATTCTAACATCCTTTCGAGGGGATTTCAACCGGGGGGGGGTGCAGTCCAAACTGCTTCAAATGACTTTGCCGAGGGCTATTCTGGGAGGGATTTTTCTTGAGACTTTTCTTGAGATTTTTATGGAAAATATTATATTTGCGCTTATATCCGCAAAATGGTAAAATATAAAAGATTAGTCTTTTATATGGATTGTATGTGATAGATGCAGAGGATACACAGAAAATGGATTTATTTGAATATATGCGAAGCACAAATCAGGAGAAAGAATCACCGCTTGCGGCAAGGCTTCGACCTGTTACATTGGAAGAGGTCGTCGGACAGCAGCATATCATCGGAAAGGACAAGCTGCTTTACCGTGCGATTAAGGCGGATAAGTTGAGTTCCATTATCTTTTACGGACCGCCCGGAACAGGCAAGACGACGCTCGCCAAGGTGATTGCCAATACGACCAGTGCCGAATTCACGCAGATTAATGCGACAGTTGCCGGTAAGAAGGATATGGAGGAAGTGGTGGCGAAAGCCAAGGACCTGCAGGGAATGTACGGGAAGAAAACCATTCTTTTCATCGATGAGATACACCGCTTTAACAAGGGACAGCAGGATTACCTGCTTCCGTTCGTGGAGGACGGCACGATCATATTGATCGGGGCGACGACGGAGAACCCATATTTTGAAGTGAACAGCGCGCTGATCTCACGGTCCGTTATTTTTGAATTACACTCGTTATCAATAGAGGATATCAAGGAATTGATCGTCAGGGCGGTATATGATAAGGACAGAGGCATGGGCGCTTATGAAGCGGTCATTGATGAAGACGCCGTGGACTTTCTGGCGGAACTTTCCGGCGGTGATGCGAGACATGCGCTCAATGCGGTGGAACTTGGCGTTATGACGACGAACCGCAGCGAAGACGGTAAAATACATATCACATTGGATGTGGCGCAGGAATGTATTCAGAAACGCGTGTTACGATATGACAAATCGGGGGACAGCCATTATGACACGATTTCTGCTTTTATCAAGAGTATGAGAGGATCCGATCCGGATGCGGCGGTCTACTATCTGAGCAGGATGCTGTACGCGGGCGAGAGTGTGACTTTTATTGCGAGGCGGATTATGATCTGTGCATCCGAGGATGTAGGCAATGCAGACCCTATGGCGTTAAATGTTGCAGTCAGTGCGTCGCTGGCGGTGGAGAGAGTAGGTATGCCGGAGGCACAGATTATTTTGTCTCAGGCGGCGTCTTATGTAGCGTGCGCTCCTAAGAGTAACGCCTCATGCGAAGCGGTATTTCAGGCGATGGAGGCAGTGAAACAGACGGGCAATCTGCCGATTCCCACGCATTTGCAGGATGCTCATTACAAAGGAGCGGCAAAATTGGGGCACGGAACCGGTTATAAATACGCGCATGATTATCCGAACCACTATGTAGAACAGCAATATCTGCCCTATGAATTAAACGGCAAAGAGTTCTATCAACCTACAGGAAACGGGTACGAAGCGAAGATTAAAGAGCATATGAAACGGATAAAGGAAGAAGCATCATATGACAGCAAATAATAAGATGGACTCTACGGGTAATCAGAAGAAAAAGAAGAAAAAACGTGTTATAGATAAAGCAAAAGTAGCTGAGAATAAAAGAAAAGCCAAGGCGAAAAAACAACGCGTGAAAAGACAGCTGAAAGAAGAGAAGGCGAGAATCAAAGCCGAGAAAAAGAAGGGCAAGGTTCTGGAAGAGTCTGTAAAAATGGAAGAATCAGTGACGCTTAACGAGCAGGGCGATGTGGAGCGCACGATTACGGTGGAAGAGACTTACACGATCGAGCAGAAGCCGGAAGAGCCGAAAGAGATTAGGGACAGAAAAAGGAAGAAGCTTCTTGCGATCATTGGTACAGCAGCGGCAGTTCTTGTGGTGGCAGGAAGCGGAAGCTTCTTCGGAATCAGACATTATCTGACGATACAAGCGAATGAGAGTGCGGCGATTGAAGCGATGGTACATACGGAAGCGGTCGGACTTGCGGAGTACAGCCTGACGCAGAGGAGAAAAGACCATGTGCGTGAGAATGCGGGCAAGGAAACTTCCAAAGCGTTGGTGGATGCAGCAAAATTTCTTATAGACGGTGTACACAGCAGACCGCCGGAAATCGAGTTGACGGCGGAGAATTCGGCGGATTTTATTACGATAGAAAGCTGTAAGATTAATACGGAAACCGGCAAGGTGGACGTCACGATGTCGGCGGAAGGTCTGGCGATCAGCGACGACGGATATTACTATCTTTTTGAGGAAAAGATGTATGACACTGCGCTTCGAAGTGATGAATATATCATTGAAGAGCAGAAAGATGTGGATTTGACTTTTTCGGTTAATCTGAATTACAACAGTGCAAGTTCCAGACTCTGTTCTAAATTTGTCGTGGCGGTGAAGAAGGACGGTGAGTTTCTGCCCATCAGTAAGCCCCGCTTTATCACGAATCCGGAGGCGATAGCAAGATACAGTCCGTCGTTTGGAAACACGACGTCCAAGAAGGGGCTGTTGGTGGATCCGGAGAAACTGAGTGGTTCAGAATTAGATGATTTGGGCGTTCGACATGCGGCGTACAATATTCCTCTAAGCAGAATATTAGGCAATACAAGCAATGCATATTATCCGACGGTATACTATAGTTATAACGGGCGAAGCTATGCTTTTAACGGACAGATCATAGCAGAGTACGACTATATATTCTCTACGTTGACCAACAAAGGGATTACCACGACGGCGATTATACTCAATGACATTCATCCCGGTTATATGCAGCTGATTCATCCGAAAGCGCGGTCAGGCGGACGTGCGCCGTACTATGCGTTCAATGCCACGGATGAGGACGGTACGGAATATATTGCGGCAATCGCTACCTTTCTGGCGGAGCGCTATTCGGGCAGCGGACACGGCAAGGTGATGAACTGGGTAATCGGAAATGAAATCAATGCCAGAAGCGAGTGGAATTATATCGAATATATGGACACTGCAAGCTATGTGGAAGAGTATGCGAAAGCATTCCGCATTTTCTATAACTCGATTTTAAGCGTGAACGGTAATGCAAGAGTTTATATTTCACTGGACCAGCAGTGGGGTAAGAGCTTGTATTCCAGTAACGGGTACAGTTCGAAGGAAATTCTGGATGAGTTTAACAGAAATATCACGGCGGGAGGCAATATTGACTGGGGCGTTGCGCAGCATCCTTATAATTATCCGCTGACCAGTGCAAAAGCGTGGAGTACAAGCGGAAGAGCAGGATCCTATGTGTTGAACTCGGAAACGACGCCGGTCATTACCATCAAGAACATACATGTTCTGACGGATTATCTGCAAAAACCGGAATATCTGACAGAGTCGGGAGAAGTAAGGCATGTGATTTTGAGCGAGATGGGATATACGTCCTCATCGGGACAGGATTTACAGGCGGCATCGTTTGTGTATGCATATAAAGTGATCGAATCTAATCAATATATTGACAGTATGCTCTTTTCCCGTCAGACGGACGCCTCGTCAGAAGTGGCGCAGGGACTGGCGCTCGGCATTAATACGCTGGGCGGAGGGCGTAAATCAATCTACAATGCATTTAAGTATGTAGACACGCCGGAGTCCGCCACATATACGGATTTTGCCCTGCGGGTAATCGGAATAAGCAGCTGGGGCGAAGTGATATCGAAACATTAGAATAATTGTAAACAATTAGAATAATTGTAAACAATTAGAATAATTGTTTTATGATATATTGATAGATATCCTGATTCTTATTCTGCCAATTGGCGCATATAGCGGAGGCGGTGTCTTCGTCAGGGACGGACAGAGTGATTTCCAAAATCTTGACCCCTTTTTCTTTCGCCAGCATATGCGCCTCATATTCACCGGAAACAGCCTTGTAATAATCGGACAGAATGGATACTTCGTTGCGCATTTCCATTTCATTGTCGGAGAAGAAATCGCCGATGTCCTTTTTGATAGAATCGTTAATCCGGTTTTCGAAGAAGGAGAGCGTCTCCCTGCCCTCATCCGTGATTGCAAGCAGCGTGCGGTTACGGCTCGATTTGGCATCGATTAAATCGGCGTCGATCAGTTCCGCAATTACCTGCTGCAATGTCAGGTAATTGGTATATTCCTTTTCCAAGATAAAATTACCGACTTGCGCTTTGGTCAGAGGAAAAGCAGCCTTGCCAAGCATATAAAGAACGATTAATTTGTATAGAGTTAACGGGTCTTGCGTCATGAATGCCGCCTTTCTGTCAGGCGTCCCTGCCGGGCGCCGCGAAGTTTCATGGTGTGGTGCAGTGTGTTTAAGACGCCACGTTTGTTCAGGCTCCAGAGGGGAGCCAGCAGCAGATTCTTTGGTCCGTCTCCGGTGAGACGATGGACAACAACGTCCGGTGAAAGATGCTCCAGACAATCAATAACAATATCAATGTAATCATCTTGGGAGAGAGGGCAGTATGCCTTCTGCTCATAGAGTGCCGCCAGTTCAGTGCCTTGCAGAACGTGAAGAAGCTGCAATTTAACACCCCATGTTCCAATATGATTTAAATATTCAATAGTTGATAACACGTGTTCTTTTGTCTCTGACGGTAATCCGATAATGATATGGGTAACGACGGGTATATGCTTTTGCTGAAGCAAGGTCAGACATTGCTCATATACTGATAACGGATAGCCGCGCCTTATGAAATCAGCAGTTTTGTCATGCATGGTCTGAAGACCTAACTCAATCCAGATGAATTTGTCAGAATATTCTTCCGCAAGATGATTCAGCATCGCAGCAATCTCTTCAGAGATACAATCCGGTCTTGTCGCGATAGAAATACCGGCGACATAAGGCTTGTCCAATGCTTCCGTATAAAGGGCGCGGAGAAGGGGAACGGGACCGTATGTATTGGTGTATGCCTGAAAATAAGCAATAAAACAGGGGTTATCTGCGGTAGGCTGTTCTGCGGCGGGAGAGTAATCGGACCACTTGACCGCAAAATCCCCGCTGCCGCCGGCACTGCAGAAGATACATCCGTTAACGCCCAGAGTACCGTCACGGTTCGGACATGTGAAACCGGCATCAATTGCAATCTTATACAGTTTCCTGCCATATGTATTTTTTAGATACGCGTCTAAAGAGTAATAGGGCTTACCCCGCCAGTCATTTTGTTCCATGTTACACTCGATTTTCGTTTAACAACACCTGTATTCTATTTAATGTGTGATTTTACAGCATTGGCAACGACTTGTGCAACCTTCGGGTCGAAGGCTTCGGGCATAATGTTGTTTTCATTTAATTCTTCGTCCGGAACAAGTCCTGCGATGGCGTAAGCGGCAGCCAGTTTCATTTCTTCTGTAATCTGTACTGCACGTCCTTCCAATGCGCCCTTGAAAATGCCGGGGAACGCTACCACGTTGTTGATTTGATTGGGGAAATCGGAACGTCCCGTACCGACAACCCGTGCGCCGGCCGCTTTTGCGATATCAGGCATAATCTCCGGAACCGGGTTTGCCATGGCAAACAAAATGGAATCCTTGTTCATGGAAGATACCATATCAGGTGATACGATATTGGGAGCAGATACTCCGATGAAAATGTCTGCGCCTCTTAATGCATCGGCGAGAGAACCGCTTTCATTATGCGGATTCGTCATCTCAGACATTTTTTTCTGCATGTAGTTTAGACCTTCGGTATTTTTACCTATGATACCGACCTTATCACACATGATAATGTTGGTTAAACCGTAATTTAATAAAAGCTTTGTGATGGCAACACCGGCGCTTCCGGCGCCATTTACTACTACTTTACAATTCTCTTTCTGTTTTCCGACAACTTTTAGGGCGTTGATAATGCCGGCGAGCACAACAATGGCTGTTCCGTGCTGGTCGTCATGGAAAACAGGTATATTTAAGATTTCTTTTAAGCGTTCCTCGATTTCAAAACAGCGGGGAGCGCTGATATCCTCTAAATTAATGCCGCCGAAGCCGGGAGCAAGGTATGTGACCGCTTTGATGATTTCTTCTGTGTCCTGCGTATCAAGGCAGATCGGAACAGCGTTGACACCACCGAATTCCTTGAATAATACAGCCTTTCCTTCCATGACCGGCATCGCGGCGTAGGGACCGATGTTGCCCAGACCGAGCACAGCGCTTCCGTCAGATACGACTGCGACGGTGTTGGATTTCCATGTGTATGTGTAGGCGGCTTCCCGATCCTGCGCAATTACCTTACAAGGCTCCGCCACACCCGGTGTATAAGCGAGAGACAAGTCTTCTCTCGTCTTCACGGGAGTCTTGGAGACGGTTTCAAGCTTGCCGTGCCATTCTTCGTGTAATTTCAGTGCTTTTTCGTTCGTTGTCATGGGCTACCTCGATTCTTAAATCATGATTTAGTATGTGGATAAGCGTGATTTGCTGCACAGAGTGTCATCTGTCCAAATTGTCAGCAAGCAGCCATTTTGCCATCTTACAGTTTGGCACGGCTCATTGCCAGCGTGTACATTATATATTATTTGTAATTTCTGCGCAATATTAAAAAATAGTACTTCCTATTTTATAAAAGGTAGTGTATAATGTGCAATAATGACAATAGATCATTTCGATTGACACATCAGGTAATAAAATCCCTAGACGAAAGATTGTATACGGAAGAATGTATATAGATGATTTATTAAAATACAGGAGGAATGTATGAGAGAAAAGTATGAGTCATTGGCGCTCGCCGACCTTAAAGCGATTGCAAAGGGAAGAGGTATTAAAGGTACTTCGACAATGAAGAAAGCGGAGATTGTGGAAGCTATGCTGGCGGAAGATGAGAAAGATAAAGCAGCGGGCAAAGAAGTTGCGGTGAAATCCGTGGTTCCGCCGAAGAAGGACGGGGTGGAAGAAGAGAAATTCCCTACGGAACTGGACAGCGGCATTACCGCGAGCGGTATCCTTGAGGTGATGAGTGACGGATTTGGGTTTATACGCTGCGAGAATTATCTGCCCGGCGAGAATGATGTCTATGTGGCTCCCAGCCAGATTCGCCGATTTGGTTTAAAAACAGGTGATATTTTAGAGGGAAACACAAGAGTGAAGACTCAGAATGAGAAGTTCAGCGCTCTTTTGTATGTCAAATCCATTAATGGCTATCCTCCGGAGATTGCGATGCGCAGACCCAGCTTCGAGAACCTGACGCCTATTTTTCCGAATGAAAGACTGAAATTGGAGACACCGGGAGCGTCTGTGGCGATGCGTATCATGGACTTGATCAGTCCTGTCGGCAAGGGGCAGAGAGGTATGATTGTTTCACCGCCCAAAGCAGGTAAAACTACTTTGTTGAAGGCCGTGGCGAAATCTCTTACAAGAAATGCCGCTGACGCGCATCTGATTATTCTGCTCATTGATGAACGTCCGGAAGAAGTAACGGATATTAAAGAAGCAATCGAGGGACCGAATGTGGAAGTAATTTATTCCACCTTTGATGAGTTACCGGAACATCACAAGAGAGTGTCAGAGATGGTAATCGAGCGTGCAAAACGTCTTGTGGAGCACGGACGTGACGTGGTAATTCTTTTAGACAGCATTACCCGCTTGACAAGAGCGTATAACCTGGTCGTTCCGCCCAGCGGACGTACCTTATCCGGTGGTCTTGATCCGGCGGCTTTACATATGCCGAAACGTATTTTCGGTGCGGCGCGTAACATGAGAGAGGGAGGCAGTTTGACCATACTTGCGACGGCGCTGGTAGAGACGGGCAGCAAGATGGATGACGTGATATACGAGGAGTTTAAAGGTACCGGTAATATGGAGATGGTGCTTGACCGTAAGTTGTCCGAGAAGAGGGTATTCCCGGCGATCGATATACCGAAATCCAGTACCAGAAGAGAAGATCTCCTCTTATCTCCGGACGAGCTGGAAGCCATCAACATTATCCGTAAGGCGTTAAACGGCATGAAAGCGGATGAAGCTGTGGAGAAAATTTTGGACATGTTTGCCAGAACAAAGAACAATTATGAGTTTGTGAATATGGTCAAGAAAATAAAATTCATTTGATAAGGTAGAAATTTACGGATTTTATTTGATAAAAGGCTTGCATACATGAAATTCCTATGCTACAATGTAAAAGCTGTCGATTTACGGCAGTATGGGATGAGAAATAGTTTGACGGTAACGTCGCTTAACATTTAAGTTTATTTTAGAAAAGGAGCATGGTTATAAGATGAAAGAAGGAATCCATCCTGAATACTATCAGGCAACAGTAACGTGCAACTGCGGCAACACATTTGTGACCGGTTCAACAAAACCGGAGATTCACGTTGAAGTATGTTCTAAGTGTCATTCATTCTACACAGGACAGCAAAAAGCAGCACAGGCTCGCGGACGTATTGATAAGTTCAACAAGAAGTACGGTGTGGAAAGCAAATAAGTTTGTACAAAAAGGTTGAGGTGCATATCTCAACCTTTTCTAATAATATGACATAGAGATTTAAATAACGAGGAATATGCAATGGCTAAGAAGAGAAAGATGAAATATTCCGGAATCGGCGGACAGGCGGTGCTGGAAGGAATCATGATGAAGAATAAAGACCAGTATGCGGTAGCGGTCAGGAAACCCGATGGGGAAATCGAGGTGGAGGTCGAGCATTATATCGGTATTGTTCATGGAAGCAAATTGTTGAACATTCCTTTTATAAGAGGCGTTTTTCAGTTCGTGGATTCTTTGATTCTGGGAATGCGGAGCCTGAATTTTTCGGCGGCGTTCTATGAGGATGAAGACGCCAAGGAGACGCTGGCGGATAAAGCTTTTCATAAGATTTTTAAGGATAAGGCGGACAAAGCTTTCAGTGCGATTGTCATGGTGCTTTCCTTTGCGCTTGCAATCGGCATTTTCATGGTGCTGCCCTACTATGTGACTTCTCTTTTTGAGGAATATATCAGAAACGCGTCTTTTATGGCAATTATTGAAGGAGCGCTTCGCATTGTGATTTTTGTGGGATATGTTCTAAGCATCTCGCTGATGAAAGATATCAGGCGTGTCTATATGTATCACGGTGCGGAACACAAGTGTATTAATTGCATCGAAAAAGGGCGTCCGCTGACGGTTAAGAACGTTATGAGAAGTTCCAAACAGCATAAACGATGCGGGACAAGCTTCCTATTGTTTGTTATGCTGGTAAGTGTGATCCTATTTTTCTTTATCCGGGTGGAAAATCCGGTATACCGTGTTTTGATTCGTATTGCGCTGATTCCGGTGATTGCGGGTATTTCCTATGAGATTATCCGTCTGGCAGGCAGAAGTAATAATATATTGGTCAGGATTATTTCGGCACCGGGGATGTGGCTGCAGAGGCTTACGACGAAAGAGCCGGATGAGAGTATGGTGGAAGTTGCCATTGCGGCAGTGGAGGCGGTTTTCGACTGGAAAGCATATCTGTATGAAGCATTCGGATATGAAGTGGACGATTCGTGGCTGAAAGATGACGAGCAGCCGGAAGAAGACGATGAATAAGCAGAGATGCGGATGGTAATAACACATGTCATGTAATAAAGAACTGACTTATCAGGAACTATATCAATGGGGAATGGATCGGCTGCGACAGCGAGATATTCAGGAAGCCGGGCTGGAAGCAAGGCTTTTGCTTGAATGGTGCTGCGGGACGGACCGAAATACGCTGCTGGTTCATGGAGACAGGAAGATATCGGCGGAGGAATACAGTAGGTATCAGGCATGTATTGCTAAGCGCACGAGTCATATGCCGCTGCAATATATTACCGGTGAGCAGGAATTTATGGGATTAACGTTCACAGTTAATAAGGATGTGCTTATTCCGCGGCAGGATACGGAGATATTGGTGGAGGAGGCCATGCGCTATCTTCACGACGGTATGCGCATTCTGGATATGTGTACCGGGTCAGGCTGTATTCTGATAAGCCTTCTGCACTATTCCAACGATTGCATGGGAGTGGGGGTTGATTTGTCAAGGGAAGCGCTGCAGGTTGCAAGAGAAAATGGAGAGCGGATTCTAGGGCAAATAAAAGAGGCGGAATGTGAGGCGGTTTGTTCGACGGAGGAGACAAGGCGGAAGGTTTCTTGGATTTGCAGCAATCTGTTTGAACAGTTGGACTTCGTTGAGAAGTTTGATATGATTGTATCGAACCCGCCATATATCAGAACAAGTGTTATTGAAACTTTGATGCCGGAAGTAAGAGAGTATGAGCCGAGGTCAGCGCTGGATGGAGCGGAAGACGGGCTGTACTTCTACCGTGAGATTATCGCGCAGGGGGGAAGATACCTGAATAACGAAGGAATGCTATTTGTTGAAATCGGATATGATCAGGGAGAGGACGTCCGCGCGCTTATGGAAGAAGCCGGATATGAGGAAATAGAAATTGTGAAAGATTTTGCAGGACTCGACAGAGTAGTGCATGGAGTACTTTGGAGGTAATTATGTTTGACAAGCTAGAAGACTTACTGCGAAAATTTGAGGAAATCATGAATGAGCTGAGTGAGCCAACCGTTGCGGACAATCAGGAACGCTTTCGCGCGCTCATGAAAGAGCAGAGCGATTTGATGCCTATTGTGAACGCATATAAAGACTACAAGAAGTGCAATCAGGATATTGAAGATTCTCTTACCATGCTGGATGGAGAGTCTGACGAAGAGATGAGGGAGATGCTGAAGGAGGAGCTTTCAGGCGCCAAGAAACGTGTAGAAGAATTGGAGCGTGAGCTAAAAATCCTGCTTCTGCCGAAGGATCCTAATGATGAGAAAAACGTTATCATGGAAATACGTGCGGGTGCAGGAGGCGACGAGGCGGCGCTCTTTGCGGCGGAGATTTACCGAATGTATGTGCATTATGCGGAAGGCAGACGGTGGAAGGTGGAGACCATGGAAGTGGAGGAAATCGGTATCGGCGGAATGAAGAGCGTTACCTTCATGGTAAGTGGACAAGGTGCTTATTCCGTGTTGAAATATGAGAGCGGCGTGCATCGAGTACAGCGTGTGCCGGAGACGGAGAGCGGCGGTCGTATTCATACATCGACAATCAGTGTAGCGGTCATGCCAGAGGTGGATGAAGATATAGATATCGTTATTGAAGATAAAGATATACGAATAGACGTTATGAGAGCATCCGGAAACGGTGGACAGTGTGTCAACACGACGGATTCGGCGGTTCGCCTGACCCATTACCCGACAGGAATCGTGGTGTACAGCCAGACGGAGAAGTCACAGATTCAGAATAAAGCGAAGGCATTCGCACTGCTCAAGGCAAAGCTGTATGATATTGAGCAGCAGCAGAGACATGATGCGGAGGCGGAGATGCGCCGAAGCCAGATTGGCACGGGCGACCGTTCAGAGAAAATCAGAACTTATAACTTTCCGCAGGGACGTGTTACCGATCACCGTATCAACCTGACCATATACAAGCTGGACAAGGTGATGAACGGAGATATTCAGGAAATACTCGATGCATGTATTGCAGCAGATCAGGCGGCGAAGCTTGTGAAGATGGGAGAGAATTAAGAAACGAAAAGTATCTTATTTAGTGTAAGATACTTTTTTTGTATTTGTAACTTTTTGCTGTTCTGCATTATCTAATGAGTATAACACATGTGTGAATACGACAGATATTGTCGCTGCAGAGACATGGTCGTAATCAAGAAGAAAGGCATGGTCATAAAGATGAAGAACACAGTAAGCCTGAAACTGGTCGAGAAGGCAGCGAAAGGAAATAGAGAGGCTTTTGGAGAACTGATTATCATGCATCAGGAATACCTGTATAAACTGGCATACATGTATACCAAGAATGAACAGGACGCCTTGGATGCAGTGCAGGAATGCGCTATGCGCGCAATGATTTCCATGGATAAGCTTCGTGAGCCACAGTATTTTAAGACATGGATTACACGCATACTGATCAACAGCATTTACAGAGCACAGCAGAAGTATAGGAACAGCAGTCCTTTTGAGGATTATAACGAGGCCGCGCCGGAACAAACGTTATCTATAGAGGAAAAGACAGACCTTTATGATGCGCTGGATTTACTTCCGCCGATGTACAAAACAGTAGTTATTTTACAGTATTTTCATGGAATGAAAATCAAGGATATCGCAGAGGTCATGAATATTCCGCAAGGCAGTGTGAAGGCGTACCTGCATCGCGCTAAGGAGCTGTTACGGCGACAGCTCGATGGCGAAGAGGATGCAGTAAGCGCAGAGCGGGAAATGCAGGACAAGAATCATAAGATGTATGGTTGAACGAGAAAGGAAAATGGTAGATAGAATGAAAAGTGAACGATTTGACGCAATTGCCATCCCGGATAACTTATCGCAGTGTGTGCGCAAGGGAATCAGGCAGGGTGAAAAAATATATATACGAAATAAACGTAAAAAGACGGTGATAAAGGCTGCAACAGCCGCCGCCGCACTGTTTCTCTGTATGGGAATTTTCGCTTCTCAGCCGGCGTTGGCATCCAAGATCCCGGTTATCAGAAATATTTTCAAATTCTTGCAGAAAGACTATTCTTATCAGGGAGATTTGGATTCTGTTGCGCAGAAGTTTGAGGAAACGGATCATTCAAACAATGGGAATAGAGAAGATGCGACGCAGGGCGGTAACTTGCAGCAGGACAATGATTCGGGAACCGTCAAAGAGGGAGACGGCGCCGACAGTATGTCCACGACCGATTCCTCATATACTAAGACTGCGAATGGTGTCACGGTATCCGTTTCGGAGGCCTACTGTTCTGTGGAGGCGATTTATCTATCGCTTATGATTACGAGTGAGGAGGCTTTTCCGGCGACGATGACGGATATGGCGGAGAAGCCGATTATTTATCTGAAAGGCACGGCGGACTACTCGTTCATGCCTTCCGGGAGAGGTGAGGCGCAGGGCTATGCGAACGGTGGTTCAGGTTCGATGGAGGGAAAATTTATAGATGAACATACCTACGCGGGCATCTACCGTATTGACGCGCTGGATATTTTCGGAAATGATATCGAACTGAAGGAAAAATATCGGACTTTAGACGCTTTTGATATGAATTATACAATCAATCAGATCATCGGAGACAGGATGGAACCGGAACCGCTCGACTATAGAGGCAAGACGCAGGAGGATTTGGATGCGATGACGGATGAAGAGTGGCGTGCATTTATGGCTGAAATTACGCCGCCGGACAGGAACCAGTTCCCGAACAAATATGAAAACTGGTGGTTTGACGGACCATTCACATTCAATCTCCACATTGAGATGGATCAGGACGGTACGCATGTGGTCACGGTGGATGAAATCAATGATACCGGCGCGGGCTTATATCAGATCACAAAGACGAAATTTGAGATTACGGTAGAGGAGAAATGCAATGAAGAGCGTGCCGAGAAAGGGGTATTTGTGGTGGTGCTCGATGCGGACGGTCAGCTTCTTCCGAATGGCAGCAGTTCTTATGCGGACACTTACGCGATTAATGGCAGGGATGTTTCCAAAGTATATGTGTATGTCTGTGATTATGTCGAATATATGGATGATATCAAAGGATATCGAAATGATACAGACTTTAAGAAGATTCTGGATGAGAGAGCGTTATATAGGAAGGAGATTTCATTTTAATTGAAAATAATTTGCAGTTTGTAACACGGCTGTAATAACTCCGGCTTATGATGACTATAGTGCCGGACCGATATCACACGGCGACGGTATAGAACATAAATAAGGAGTGAACAGTATCATGGAAATTTTGCAGGCGGTAAATTTAAAGAAGTACTACCAGAGTGGAGACAACACGGTCAAAGCGGTAGACGATATCAGTTTTTCCATAGAAAAGGGAAGCTTTACGGCAATTGTAGGCACATCCGGCAGCGGGAAGACCACGCTTCTTAACCTGATGGGCGGGTTGGATTATGCGGACAGCGGAGAAATTATGATTGACGGGCAGTCGATCATGAAGATGTCGGAGGAGGAATTGACAGTGTTCCGCCGCAGGAATATCGGATTCGTCTTTCAGAACTACAATTTGATTTCCATACAGAACGTTTATAAGAACATCGTGCTGCCCATCAGGCTGGACGGCAGAAAACCGGACCAGAAGTATATTGAACATATCTGCAAGGAACTGGGAATCGAAGATAAGATGGACAGATATCCCAATCAGCTTTCCGGCGGGCAGCAGCAGAGAGTGTCTATTGCAAGGGCGATTGCGGCAAAGCCGGCGGTGCTCCTTGCGGATGAACCTACCGGCAATCTTGATTCCAAGACGAGTGCGGAGGTGATGGGGCTTCTCAAGATGACATCGAGAGAATTTCATCAGACCATCATTATGATTACACACAATGAGGCAATCGCACAGCTTGCGGACAGAGTCATTCATTTAGAGGATGGCAGAATTGTCAGAGATGACGGTGAGGCGTATATTCGGGAAAACGAACAGGGACAGGTGGCAGGCATCGGGCAGAGTGCATCCGGAAAGGAGGCATCCTTATGAGTATCATGTTCAGAAATTCCAATGCGACTTTGGAAAAAGAACTGGCGGCTGAGGATTACAAGGCGCATCCTGCCAGAAACAGGCTTGCGGTGCTTGCGGTGGCGTTATCCGCCATTCTTTTAAGCGTCACCTTTTCCGTGGGAATTGGTTATGTACAGACGTATACCCGTGCGCTGGGAGCTTCGCCGGGACCGGGATGCGACAGCGCTTCCATTTTGGGAGATGAGGAAATATTAAAGAAAGTACGGGAGCAGCCGCAGGTGGATTGGGCGGCGTACGTGAAAAGGTGTAGCAGCACAAGGCTTCACAACCGGGAATTCCATCCGCTGGACGTATTCCTTCTGGCGGCCGACGAGGTGCACTACGATAAGAATATGGTGGATTTGCTCGTGGGAGCGTATCCGGAGACAGCGAATGAGATTCTTCTGTCGGATACGATGTCTGAGCGTCTCGGGCTGAAACAGCAGGTGGGAGCGTCCTATACCCTTAAAGTGATTGTACAAAAGGAAGAGGAGCAGGTGGAAGAGGAGATTCCTATGACAGTGTGCGGCTATTATCGGAATCCGATAAGAAACTGTGCGGATATGTATGAGGAAATCTATACAGGAGAGGCATTTAT
>ERZ779631.135-NODE-135-length-28055-cov-7.945286_pt1 | contig 28055 bp, 24 predicted proteins | sample MGYA00514193_ERZ779631 | MGnify/ENA primary metagenome ERZ779631 (study PRJEB29562, sample SAMEA4376710) | mouse gut metagenome | isolation source: Cecum | study: EMG produced TPA metagenomics assembly of the A DSS colitis mouse model was used to assess the...
TGTAACAAAAAGAATCCCGTATTTATGCGGGTTCTGGCGTTTCGCAAACGCCTAAAGAAAGATTAAGGATAATAGGAGGAAAGAAAGTTATGAAATCAGTTTTATTAGTGGGGTTAGGACGTTTTGGCAGACGCGTTGCGGAGAAATTGTATGAGATGAACCATCAGGTGATGGCAATTGACCGGAAGGAAGAGCGGGTGGATGCCATTCTGCCTTTTGTCACCAATGCGCAGATTGGAGACAGTACGAATCCGGATTTCCTAATGGCGCTCGGAATCCGCAATTTCGATTTCTGTATTGTGGCGATTGGAGATAATTTCCAGAGCTCATTAGAGACGACATCGTTGCTAAAGGAATTAGGTGCTGGCTTGGTCGTATCGAGGGCGGCAAGCGACGTACATGCTAAGTTTTTATTAAAAAATGGGGCGGATGAGATTGTATACCCGGAGAGGCAGCTTGCGGAATGGACGGCGATACGTTACAGTGCAGACCATATTCTAGACTATATCGAGTTGGATGACGAGCATGCAATTTTTGAGGTTCATGTGCCGGGGGAATGGATTGGTAAGACGGTTGGTGAACTGGACGTCCGCAAGAAATACAGTCTTAATATTCTGGCAGTGAAGGAGGACGGTATTTTAAATCTGGCGATTGTGCCGGAAACGGCGATCACTGCCAGCCAGACAATGCTCGTGCTGGGGACGATGAAGCAGCTGCAAAAGGTGTTCCATATCTGATCAGGTTATGGAATTTGCTATTTTTGCGTGTCGCCATATAAAGTAAGCAAATCCGAACGGACATAATATTCTTTGGATGAAACACTGTGGCGCAATGTTTTCTGGTCGATCCGATACCAAGTCAGATGTTCTTCAGTTTCCACCATTCCCAATACGATGACCACTTCATCCTGCGATAACGTGGCGACAACATCAAACTCGTATCCGGGACCGGACCGGACTTTACATAGTTGTGCGGCGGCTTGCATTTTCTGCGGATATTCTCCTGAAATTTGGAAGATATAAATCAAAAAAATGGCGAATATAGCAAGCAGCGATGCCGCCGCAATATAACGAGAACTTCTATGCATGTATTTTCCTCCGTCTTTTCGGGTTCGCGGAGCGAATCTCGCAAACGAACTTGATCGTTTTATTAACGTGCTCCCTTATCATAAATCTCTCCAAGCGCTTTAGGAGAATGATTTTTCTTGCTAAAGAAAATCAACATGAGCAGCGTAAGCACATAGGGCAGTACCATTACCAAGTCCTGATAACTGCTGGGCATCTCCAAGACTTTGACGAGTTCATAGCCGCCGGAACGGGCGAAGCCGAACAGCAGGCACGCGCCAAGGGTAGGAAGAATCTTCCAGTTACCGAAGATTAGTGCGGCGATAGCGAGATAACCGTAGCCGGAATAGATATTTGATGAAAAGTTTGCTGAAATCGAGTAGGCGAAACAGATACCGCCCAGTCCGGACAACGCGCCGGACGCCATGACGGCAATCAGCCGCACGCGGCTCACTTCAATACCGGCGGCGTCTACTGCGTGAGGATTATCGCCGCAGGCACGCAGATGTAAGCCGAACCTTGTCTTGTACAGCACATACCATGCTGCAACGGCAATCGCTGCAATGACAATCTCAAACGGATACAGATTCGTGAATACCGCGCCCAATACGGGAATCTGTGACAACACCGGCACCGTGATGCGGGCGGACACGCCAAGCACAAATTTATTGGAGGCAGCGCCGAAGATGCTGGCGTTAATCTGCTTAGTCATAAACTCTGTGAGCGCCATGGCAAGGATATTAATTACTACACCGCTGATGACCTGATTTGCCTTGAATTTAATACACAGCATGGCATGCAGCAGGGAGAAGAGCATACCGCCGAGGAAGGCGAACAGCATCGCCAGATAGAAGGGAACCGGCGAGTTGCCTGCAAAATATTGTGCGACACAGACTGCAAAGAGTGCGCCGCAGAATGCGCCGAAGCCCTGCAATCCTTCGATGGCAAGGTTAGTGATGCCGCTGCGCTCGCAGTAGATGCCACCGATTGCCATAATAAATAATGGAAGCGCGAAGGATAAACCGTCGATGATAATCGTATTCATTTAGTTGTCCTCCTTCCATCTGCCTGCTTTGTATTTCACGTAAGCGCCGCATGCGCTGAATAACAATATAATGCCCGTTATGGCGGAGGCTATCTCGGCCTGCACGCCGGAGGCAGAATTCATATAAGTGCTTCCCTTCGAGATGACTGTGATCAGAAAGGAAGAGAAGATGATGCCGATGGGGGAACTGTTACCCAGAAGCGCCACCGCAATGGCATCGTACCCCGTGCTGACAAGCACTTTGGGTTGGATGGAAGCGAAGTATCCCATATAGTAGGTGACGCCTGCCAGTCCTGCAAATCCGCCGGAGAGCATCATGGCGAGCACTCTTGTGCGACCGACCCGGATTCCGGCATATTCCGCCGCACGAATACTGCTTCCCACGGCTTTAATCTCAAAGCCCAAGATTGTTTTATTCATGAGAAAAGCGGTCACTGCGATTCCTACGGCGGCTAAGAGTATTCCCAGCGGGATATCCATTTTGTAATCCCCGACGACCACATCTACCAGCGTCAGCCTGCCCGATGCGCCTACATTCTTGGACTGCCGTGATACGGGATCTACATAGAAAGTGTTGATCAGGAAACTGACAATATATTGAAAAATATAGTTAAACATAATCGTGGACACGACTTCGTTAATGTTGAAGCGGTGTTTTAAGAAGCCGACCAGAGCGCCGGCTAACGCGCCGATAATAAAACCGATGAACACCACAAGCGGTTTGGCAGCTACCGCAGGAAGGCCGGAATATCCGATTAAGATAGTAGCGGTAAAACCGGCGGCTAACATCTGTCCCGACACGCCGATATTGAAAAGCCCGGCTTTCAGGGCAATCAGCACGGCCAGCGCGGCAAACAGCATTGGGGTCAGCGCGTTCAAGAAGCTGGTAAAATCCGTGATAATGCCCTTGTGTCCTGCGTAGGAGGCCTTGGGGGCAAGCCCCGAACCTTGCAGGAGATTATAGTACGCCTTGAACGGATTGCTGCCGAGCAGCGCGATGATAATCGCACCGAAAATCAGACTGAGCACGATCGTAAAAATCGGAATCATGTACGGCTGGCGTTTCTCGTGCCCGATTGTCTGTAAAATCAGTTTATGTATGATGCCGTTTCTATTCTTTTTCATGTCGCCCTCCTACTCCCATCATAAATTCGCCGACTTCGGTTGGTGTAAGTTCTCTGGCATCGGCAATTTTCTGGATTTCGCCGTTGTAGATGACGCCAATGGTATCAGCCAGATTCATGACTTCATCCAGTTCCAGTGAAATTAAGAGGATTGCTTTGCCTTTGCTTCGTTCACCTATAATCTGTTTATGAATGTTTTCAATGGCGCCGATATCCAATCCGCGGGTGGGCTGAACGAAAATAGTCAGGGAAGAACCAAGTTCAATCTCTCTGGCAATAATGGCTTTCTGTTGGTTGCCGCCGCTCATGGAACGGACAATCGTGTCGTTACCCTGACTGCTTCTGATATCGAATTTGTCAATCAGTTTGTCGCCGTATGATGTAAATTCCTCGTTGCGGATGACGCCTTTATGGGAAAAAGGTTCTTCAAAATAATTCTTGAGCGCCAGATTGTCTGCAAGGGTAAAATCCATCACCAGACCTACATTGTGACGGTCTTCCGGGATATAGGATATCCCTGCCAGATTACGTTTTCTGATAGAGTAGGAAGTGATATCAGAGCCGTCCAGCGTAACTTTACCACCGGAAGGTTTTATAAGTCCTGCAATGGCGTCTGCAAGTTCAATCTGCCCGTTGCCGGAGACGCCGGCAATGACAAAGATTTCTCCTTCTCTGACGGAAAAGGAAACATCCTTTACGACTTCGTATTTATCTTCATTGCGTACGGTCAGATGTTCTACCCGCAGCACTTCCTTGCCGTATTTTGGTGCAGGCTTGTCCACGGTGAAACTGACTTCACGTCCCACCATCAGATTAGCCATCGTCTTGGTATCCGTGGCGGCAACATCCAGTACGTCAATCAGCTTACCGCGGCAGAGGATTGCGCAGCGGTCGGCAATTTTCTTGATTTCTTCTAATTTATGCGTTATCAGGATGATGGTCTTGCCGTCGTCCCGAAGACTTCTGATAATCTCTAACAAAAATTCGATTTCCTGCGGAGTAAGCACGGCAGTCGGTTCATCAAAAATCAGGATTTCCGCTTCGCGGTAGAGCATTTTGAGAATCTCCACGCGCTGCTGCATGGAGACGTTTACCTGATCGATCACTTTGACTGGGTCTACCTCCAGACCGAATTTACGTGATAAGGCAAGGATGTCCTTATTCGCCTTCTTTAAATCCACGGTTTTAAAAAGCCCCAATGTTTTTTTGACGGGTTCCATCCCCATAATGATATTTTCGGCAATTGTATAATTACTTACCAGTTTGAAGTGCTGGTGTACCATACCTATATTCAGTTTGGTTGCATGGTTTGGGGATTGAATCTTGACTTTCTCTCCACGAATGATGATTTCGCCCTCATCCGGCTCATACATTCCGAAAAGCATACTCATCAGAGTGGACTTACCAGCGCCGTTTTCGCCGAGAAGCGCATAGATTTCGCCTTTTTTTACTTGAATAGATACGTCGTCATTTGCCACGATGCCGGGGAAACGCTTCGTGATATGATTCATTTCAATAATGTAATCTGACATGCGTTGACCTCGCTTTGCTGAAAGAGTGTTGTATAAATATAGAGTTGTTGTTAGTACAATTATATATGAACGTCCGCTTAGAGGAAAGATAATATCTATATCGCCTCGCTTTCGCTCAGCCTCAAGCGTAGCAGTACTAAGCTCATGAAAAACTTCGCTAAGTGCCGACGCTCTCCCATGGGCGCCTTAAGATATTATCGTTCCTCCAAGCTGGGCTTTGAATGATTAATGAATAGTATGTAACTCTATATTTATAGAATACGGCAAAATAAAAAAGGCTGCAAGGGAAATTTCCCTTGCAGCCTGATATATGCAAATAACCAGTCTGGACAGAAATGAAATACTCAAGGAGACCCTAGAACAGCGCCAGCACTTAGCGAGGTCGTGAGTTGCGAAGCAACTCGTCGAGCTTAGTGTCTGTTGCGCTGTGAAAGGAGCGAAAGCGGGTCGACGGAGAATTTTATGTCTGTGCAGATGTTACTTATTTTTTACCATGCGAAATCGTCCGGTGTTACGCCGTTGAAATTAGCGGCAGGAACGATAGAGCCGGATTTTACCAATGCGTAAGCAGCGTCAATCTTGGAGATCGTGTCTGCGGACAACTGGCATCGGCCGTCTGCACTTACATAACCTGTGGAATCCGTGTCAGCCTGCAGTGTTACATTGGCGCCCTTGAAAGTGCCGTCTACGACTGCGTTTAACGCACGCTCTACATTCAGGTGCATTACTTTTAACGCGGAAGTAAGTACTACGTTGGAATCGCCGTTTGCGCCATCGTCATACTGGTCTACGTCACAACCGATGAACTGTACGCCTGAAGCCTCTTTGACTGCTGTCAGAACACCGTTGCCGGAAGCGCCTGCCGCTACGAAGATAATGTCAACGCCTTCAGCGATCAGTGCGTTACCTACGACTTTACCGGTTGCCTCGTCTGCAAAAGAACCGATGTAGTTACCGCCTACGTTTGCGCCGGTTACGTCCGTACCCGCATAGGAAGCGAGTTCAACCAGCTCGACGTTCTTGCCTTCGGTCTCATTGACATATTTCACGCCGCATTCGAAACCGTACTGGTAGTTTACATTGGAAGGATATGCGATACCGTTGACAACAGCTACTTTGTTGCTCGTTGTTTCAAGAGCGGCCGCCATACCTGCGAAGAAACCGGACTCCTGCTCTGCAAACTGCATAGCATAGATGTTGTCCACCGTTACTTCGTTGCCTTCTGCATCGGAAGGGAAAGAGTCTACAAGGATAAATTTCACATCCGGATTTTCTTCAGCGATCGTGGAGATGCCTGCGAACTGGAAACCACAGCAGACGATAACGTCATAGTCTGCCACAACGTCAGCGACTGCCTGTACGGCTGCCGTTACATCGCCTGTTGTCTCCTGAACCGGTGTTACGGTACAGTCGGGATGACTCTCGATAAATGTCAGGATGCCGTTGTAGTTGTCTTCATTAAAAGAACCGTCGTCTACGCCGGAAGGACTGCTGACGATAGCAATCTTAAGTGCTGTGCCGTCTGTAGCTGCCGCATCGGAAGCCTCGTTGGCAGCAGGTGCTGCTTCGGTCTCTGCCTCAGCGGGCGCTGAATCCTCTGTGCTTGTGGTGGTATCTTCTGCTGCCGGCGTATCTGTGGAGGGCTGTGCGTTGTCGGAACCGCAGCCAATCAAAGAAAGAGCCATAACAGAAGAAAGAATCAGTGCTAATACTTTCTTTTTCATAAGATTCTCCTCTCTATGTGTGTGAAGCATGTCCCTATCTTCCGGAAACATGCTGTAATATTCTAATATATTAGCATTGCCGTGGGATAAAAGCAATTCCTATTTTACATAAAAGTATTATTACAAAATATAAAACTCTTGTGAAATTTTCGCGTTCTTTCTTGACATAAAAATTTATTTGAATAATGATATATAGGTGGATATTTTTAGGAAAGGAGTATTGCTATCAATATGATCAAAACATTAGCGGCACAGATTAAAGAGTTTAAGAAAGAATCTGTTTTGACACCGATTTTTATGGTCTTGGAAGTAGTATTTGAGACGCTGATCCCGCTTATGATGGCGTCTATTATTGATGATGGTGTGGAAGCGGGAAATATGCGCCACATTTATATGGTAGGCGGATGTATGATTGCGGCGGCCCTTGGCGGGTTATTCTGCGGTATTATGGGAGGAAAATTCGGCGCGAGGGCATCTACCGGCTTTGCGCGCAATCTGCGTCAGGCGATGTTTGACAACATACAGTCATTTTCTTTTTCCAACTTGGATAAATTCAGCACGGCGGGATTGGTTACGAGACTGACTACCGATGTGACAAATGTGCAGATGGCTTATCAGATGCTCCTGCGTATCTGCTTCAGGGCGCCGATCAGCATGATCTGTGCGATGTCGATGGCGTATTTTATCAACGCGCGGCTCGCTTCTGTCTATATGGTGGCGCTTGTCCTGCTGGCGATAGTGCTTTTCTTCATTATAAGAAGAGCAATGAAATATTTTCAGTTGGCTTTTCCGAAGTATGATGAACTTAACGCTTCCGTGCAGGAGAATGTCAGTGCAATCCGTGTGGTCAAAGCCTATGTCAGAGAGGACTACGAGACGTCTAAGCTGAAGAAAGCCAGTCAGGCTATTTACGATATTTTCTTAAAAGCGGAGAAAAATGTGGTACTCAATATGCCCGTTATGCAGTTTACGGTCTATACATGTATTCTGTTGATCAGCTGGCTGGGTGCGAAGATGATCGTACATAGTGAACTGACGACAGGTGAACTGATGAGCCTGATGACTTATTGCATGAACATTCTGATGAGTCTGATGATGGTCGCAATGATATTTGTTATGATGAGTATGAGTATCGCCAGTGCGAGGCGTATCAGTGAAGTGCTGGAGGAGAAGAGCGATTTGACTAATCCGGACAATCCGATTTACGATGTGCCAAACGGAGATATCGAGTTCAGAAATGTAGATTTTTCCTATTATAAAGATGAGAGCAAGGCGGTACTGCGTGATATCAATCTAAAGATTAAAGCAGGAGAGACGGTAGGTATCTTGGGCGGGACAGGAAGTTCCAAGACGAGTCTGGTCAACTTGATCAGCCGTCTGTACGATGTGACGAAAGGTTCTGTTCTGGTAGGCGGACATGATGTCCGGGAATATGACATGGACAGTCTTCGAAATCAGGTAGCGGTAGTATTGCAGAAGAACGTGCTTTTCTCGGGCACGGTGCTTGATAACCTGCGATGGGGAGATGCGAACGCTACGGAGGAGGAATGCAGGCGGGTATGCCGGCTTGCGTGTGCGGACGAATTTATCGAAAAGATGCCGGAAGGTTATAATACATATATAGAGCAGGGAGGCTCCAATGTGTCCGGCGGACAGAAACAGCGTTTGTGTATCGCCAGAGCGCTGCTCAAGAAGCCGAAGGTACTCATCTTGGACGACAGCACAAGTGCGGTAGATACGGCTACGGACGCCAGAATACGGAAGGCTTTTGAGCAGGAGATTCCGGAAACGACCAAACTGATCATCGCGCAGCGTATCTCCAGTGTGCAGCATGCAGATCACATTATCGTGATGGAGGAAGGCAGGATCAACGGTTACGGAACGCATGAGGAATTGATCGAGACGAACGAAATCTATCGTGAAGTATATGAATCCCAGACGAGCGGCGGAGGGGATTTTGATGAAAAGGCAGGTGAAGAGTAATGCCGGGACCGATGCATGGCAGAATGCCGAAAGGAAAGAAGATAGAAAATCCGGGTTTGGTTTTTAAGAGACTGATGGGTTATGTGGCAAAAAGCTACGCACCCCATCTTGTGATCGTGGCGGTTCTCATACTGATCAGCGTCCTTGCCAATGTGCAGGGGACGATGTTTATCCAGAGACTGATTGACGATTATATTATGCCTATGTTATCAGCGGATGCGCCGGACTTTCACCCGCTAGCCATGGCGATTTTAAGGGTGGCCGTTTTCTATGCGGTCGGTGTGGCGGCGGCTTACGCGTACAACCGCATTATGATCAACGTGACGCAGGGTGTTCTCAGGAATTTGAGGAATGACTTGTTTTCCCATATGGAAACACTTCCGATTAAATACTTCGACACTCATTCCCATGGTGATATCATGTCCGTGTACACCAATGATACGGACACCATCAGACAGATGGTCAGCCAGAGTATGCCGCAGGTATTTAACAGCGCGATTACGATTATCAGTGTGTTTATCAGCATGATTATTTTAAGTGTGCCGCTGACGCTTGTGACGCTTGTCATGATTGCGGTTATGCTGGTGATCACCAAGAAGACGGCTGGCTTAAGCGGACGCTATTTCCTTCAGCAGCAGAAGGATTTAGGTAAGGTAAATGGATTTATCGAAGAAATGATGGAAGGACAGAAGGTAGTCAAAGTCTTCTGTCATGAAGAGGAAAACATCAGACAGTTCAAGGAAATCAATGATAATCTCTATCACAGTGCAGACCGTGCGAACTATCTGGTCAACATTGTGGGACCGGTCAATATGCAGCTTGGCAATGTGAGCTATGTAGTCTGTGCAATTGTGGGCGGCGCACTGGCATTATCCGGTATTTCAGGATTGACGCTGGGTGAACTGGCGAGTTTCCTGACCTTTAATAAGAGCTTTAACGGGCCGATTAACCAAGTGAGTCAACAGTTTAATTCGATTGTTATGGCGATGGCGGGAGCGGAACGTATCTTTAAGATGATGGACGAAGTACCGGAGACGGATGAAGGGTATGTAACGCTGGTCAATGTGAAAGAAGAAGGCGGCAGACTGGTGGAGAGCGCGGAGCGTACAGGACGCTGGGCGTGGAGGCATGAACATCAGGCAAATCATGCCGTGGATTATGTGGAACTAAAGGGCGATGTTGTATTTGATGGTGTGGATTTCGGCTACAACGATGACAAGATCGTATTGCATGACGTGAAGCTTTACGCGCAGCCGGGACAGAAGATTGCCTTCGTCGGTTCTACGGGCGCAGGTAAGACGACGATCACGAACCTGATCAACCGCTTCTATGACATACAGGACGGTAAGATTCGTTATGACGGCATCAATGTTAACAAGATCAAAAAGGCGGATTTGAGACGTTCTCTTGGAATCGTGCTGCAGGATACTCATCTTTTCACGGGTACGGTTATGGATAACATACGTTACGGAAAACTGGACGCCACGGATGAAGAAGTCATTGCGGCAGCAAAATTGGCTAATGCGGATGGATTTATCAGGCATCTTCCGGACGGATATGACACGGTGCTGACAGGCGACGGTGCGAACTTGAGTCAGGGGCAGAGACAGCTTCTCGCTATTGCAAGGGCAGCGATTGCCGACCCGCCGGTGCTCATCTTAGACGAGGCGACCAGTTCGATTGACACCCGTACAGAGCGTATTGTGCAGGATGGTATGGATAAGCTGATGAATGGAAGAACGACCTTTGTGATCGCCCACAGGCTGTCCACTGTCAAGAATTCCGACTGTATTATGGTATTGGAGCAGGGACGGATCATTGAGAGAGGAACCCATGACCAGTTGATTGATGAGAAAGGAAAATATTACCAGCTCTATACGGGCAATGCCATTGCGACATAGAGCGACGCAGCATAGAAGCATGACGGTCTAAAGCAATACGGTACATCTGAGGAGGGGAAAATGATTGCTAAGATTAAGGAACATTATATGACGATATGTATCTGGGGAGTTGTGGTTTTCTTTACCGGATTGTACCTGTCGTTATTGTTCAATCATAATATTTGGACGGATGAGGCGTTCACGCTGCAGCTGCTTAGAGGCGGTTTCAAGGATATTATTGCGGGCACGGCGGCGGATGTGCACCCGCCGCTGTATTATCTGTATGCCAAGATTTTTGCGTTGGTTTTCGGAGAGGCATTGGTTGTGCAGAAAATTGCGGCAATCATCCCGATGTCGGCGACGCTCATATTTTTGGCGGTGGTCGTTCGTAAACATTTCGGGGATATCGCAGCATTTCTTACACTTTTGTTTCTAACATGTATTCCGTGTACGATGGAATTCGCCGTGCAGGTCAGAATGTATTCTCTGGCGTTGTTTTGTGTGACGGTGTGCGGGGTGTATGCTTATCTTGCATTTCAGAATGGGAAGATAAGTGAATTTGTGGTTCTCGCGTTGAGCGGCGCGGCTGCCGCTTACACGCACTATTTTGCATTTGTTTCCGTGATTGTCATTGTCGGACTGTTGTTTCTGGCGATTATGATATGGAAGAGGGAAAAGATCCGCATTCTAAAATGGGTTTTTAGTGTGGTCGGCATGGTCGTTTTGTATCTGCCGTGGATGCCTTTTTTCATCAAACAGGTGACGAGCGTGGAGCAGGGTTATTGGATACCGGAGATTACGGCGGAGGTGATCTGGTCATACTTTACTTGGACGTTTGACTTGGAACTTGTCCCGGGCATGGTATTTATTTTCCTGATCATTTTAAAAGGTGCGAGCACTTACAATACGATCCGAATATCGAAGGGGCAGGCGGAAAAGGAAATATTTGCACTGGTGTGTATGCTTGTTCCCACACTGACGGTCATCTTAGGCGTGGTGGCCTCATGGCTGAAGACGCCTATTTACCGCGACCAGTATGTGCTTCCGGCGCTGGGATTCTTGGCGCTTTTCTTCGGAATTTCCATGAGAAATGCAAAGAAATGGATTCTGGCAGTGATTACGGTATTTTTACTATTCGTGGGGGCGGTGCAGTATAAGGAATGTTTCAGGCAGGAGTACCGCAGTACTTATGTGCCCCAGACGGAGGCTTTCTTTGAAGAAAATTTGTCGCCCAACGATTATGTGATTTATAACTGGGAGACTTTCGGGTTTATTTACGAGTGCTATATTCCGAAGGAACAGCTTGAATATGTGGAACGCTTTGACTTCTCCAAGGATTTTGATAATGTATGGTTTCTGCATACAGAGTGGCAGCCGGAGGTAGACGAAAATGTTCTTGCGGCGAACGGACTTACGATGGACGTGATCGGACATTTCGGGATAGAGCATAATGAGTTTGATATTTATAGGATTTATAGGGAGTAGTGCTTCGCTAACATTTTGTGGAAAATCCAATCTTTCATTGACACTTATCATAAACTAGTTTATGATATAAACAAAAGGGATTAAGGAGGATTCACAGATGAACAGAAATGAAGCGATAGAGAAAATTGATTTTATAAAAGAAACGATAGAAGATGCCAAAATTCACTATCAAGGCATCTGGCTGATGTGTTTTTTGCTGGGCGGATTGTATTTGATGCAATTCGTAACAGGTATGCTTCAGGTTGTATTGACAGGCTTGCAGCTTTATCATTATTATATTTTTTTCGCTTTTCATGTCGGTCTGGAGATCGTAGCGCTTTTTTGCTACCTTTTCATATATAGGAAGGAAAAGAAATGCACGAATAAGTATTATCTGAGTGTATTGAGTATATGGGGATTTGTTTCAATTGCCGTTCCGGTCATCATAAGTGCGGTGGATTTTATTGGCGAGACTTTCTTTTCCGAAACTTATAGAATGTTTTCCATGGCGCCGGCGTATATCTGTTCCGAGTTTTCGCGGGTATTATTGTTTTCAGTTTTTATGATCACATGTTCTTATATTTTGGACAATAAATTTTTCCGTATTCTGTCGATCGTTATTTTATTTGGATATATTTTTATATATACTTGTCTTTATAGTAAAGGAATTCCCTTCCCGTTTATACCGGGGCAGGAACAGGCGAGAATAGGGTATGTTACGGTATATACAGTCATGGTAGTTGACATTGGCTATCTGGTTATGGGAGTTTATTTGAAATATAGGGAAGGAAAAGCACAGGAGAAATGAAGATCAATGAGATTCCGGAGGCGTTCAGCGCTACTTTGCGTATTAAAATCATTGCAGCCCTGACAGGCTCTTCCAAAACGTTTAATGAGTTACTGGAACTGACGCAGGCTACCCGCGGTAATCTCAGCGTTCAATTGACGAAGCTGGAGGAATGGGGCTTTCTCACTTCTGTGAAGGTGATTGAGAAAAAGAAGACGAAATCCACCTATACCCTTACAGCATACGGATTGAATCAATTTGAGGAGTATATATCCTTATTACAGTCGGTGTTAGATGCAACATGATAATGACTTGTATGACAGCCGCCTGCTTTTTGGAGTTGAAAAAGCAGGCGGCTGTCAGGATTAAGGATTCATTTTGCTCTGGTCTTCATGAATATTTCACAGACTTCTCCGGCAATACGTTCTCACTGTCAGCCATAAGAAAAGCGGTATCTCGACTGCCGGGACGATTATGAGAAGCCACGGCGTCCATACGGTAACCGGACCGAGCTTTAGGAATTCGAAATAGTAGGTCAGGGCGTAGGTGAAAGAGTTGCTTCCGCCCAGAGCGCCGGAGGGCAGCAAAACTCTGAAGTAAGCGGCAAAATCGCCGCCTGCCATCATATATAGGACAGAAGGAGCGATGCTAAAAGCAATCGTCAGTCCGGTAGCGATGGTCGTATTTCTGCTGACGGAGGATATAAACAGCACGAAGCTGACGCAGGACAGCAGTGCGGTGAAACCGGCAAACATAACAAGATTCTGCAGTTGGCCAATGTTTAATCCGAGCAGCGTGGATGCCGAGAAGAGGATCTGCATGGAGGTCTGACGGCATTCCCAACCGAACAGACTGTTGGAAATGACCATGAAAATCGTCATGCATAGGGCAAATAGCAGGATGCTCAGAGTCAGAATTGATAATATTTTCACAAAAGCCAGTTTGCGCCTGCCGTATTTCGTACTCCTTAAGATATCGTCCGCGCCCGTCTGGTATTCACTGCAAAAAAGAGGGGCAGTCACCATAACGCACAGAAACATCAGTAGAAACAGATACATTCCTTCATACTCAAACATGTCGGTGTTATACCCCGGATAGTAGTAAAAGGGCATAGATACTTTATCGTACATGTTGACGGCAATCTGCTGTACCTGTAAGTTATTTTTCTGTTCCAGCTTCATCAGGTCTGCCACGCGGGTGCGGCAGCGTTCGTAGAAATTCAAGGCGTCCGCTTCGGTAATTTCCAGATAATCCGGCGCAAGCCCGGTATCGGGGTCTGCCATGACTTCATGGAGTCTGGTCACAAGCGGCGACCAAGGGAAAATTTCCTCGTTGTGTACATTGCGGGGAAAGTCTCCGTAGAAATCACCGTAAATTTCCAGATTTTTCTGATAGGATTTCAGACCCTCCGCCATTTTTTCAGGCGTTACTTCTCCGGCATGGGGGCTTTGCAAATCTTTGCGGATGGCAAGGGCTTCCCTGCCTTTGATGGTCATTTCCTGTCCGTTTTCCTCGTAAGTAAAGCGCACGTAAGTCACAGGTATATATGCCATAAAGGCCGATAATGCGACGGCTGCCGCAAGGAACAGCAGGGAGCTCTTTGTTCGCAGGATACGCTTACATTCTTCTTTATATAGTCTGATCATAGTGGATCTTCCTTTCTAATTTTAAAATTATTTTAAATAAAGGTATAAATCTTCCAGAGTCGGATTCTGCGGTACGGCGCCCGGAATATCCGTCTGTCTGCCGAGATACCGAAGACAGAGCCGACTGTCCTCTTCGTTGCGCAGATTGACAATCTGTATATTTGGTTCGGATTCCCACATAGGAAGTTCCTGCTGCGGTATCATAGCCTGAAATACTTTGCCGTGTATGCGGGAGACTAATTCCTGCGTAGTGCCGGTATGCAATATCTCTCCGCTTTTCATAATGGCATTCTGCGTTGCGATGTATTCTACGTCGGAGACAATATGTGTGGAGATCAGCACGATCCTGTCCTTGGCGAATTCCGAGAGCAGGTTGCGGAAACGTACTCGCTCTGCAGGGTCAAGTCCGCTGGTCGGTTCGTCTAAAACAAGAAACTTCGGATCGTTTAGCAGTGCCTGCGCAATTCCTACGCGCCGTTTCATGCCGCCGGAAAGCTTCGTGATTTTTTTCCTGCGGACCTCTTCCAAAGATACTTTGGCAAGTAATTCGTCAATCCTCTCCTTTGCCAGACTGTCGGACATACCTTTGAGAGCGGAAATGTATTCCAGATACTGTTGTACGGTAAATTCAGGATAAAAGCCGAATTCCTGCGGCAGATACCCGATGATATCCCGATAGGCGTCGTCGAGTTGTTCAATATCGATGCCGTCATAGCAGATGCGTCCGGCAGTGGGCTTCATGATACCGCAGACCATGCGCATCAGAGTGGTCTTACCGGAACCGTTGGCGCCGAGCAGTCCCCAGACACCGGGGGTAAGATGGAGACTCACATCCTGTACGGCTTTTTTGACAGGATGGCTTTTATTGCTCTTATCTTTGAAATATTTTGTGACATGTTCTAATATGATTTCCATGTGATCCTCCTTTTGTGTAATGGGAAAGAGTCCCGTCTTTTCGAGTTCGTCGAGATGTGCAGCATCTCATGAGCTCGTAAAGTTAATTTACTTTTTTACGACAGTTTGTTTTCTGTTGCGTTATGGTGCGCAATCCTGCGGTATTCATGATATAAAATGCCTGCGCAGAGAAGCAGCCATCCGATCCATAAGTATGTTTGCGCCGTTGGCTGCAATGTGACGCCTGTGTCAACAATGATATAGCCAAGCCATGATGACAAAAGACAGAATAATACGCCCATAGTCTGAAAGTAAGAGGGCGTTGTGCGGATCCATAACATCAGGCAGGATGACATAGCAGTCATAAATGGAATCAAAAGAGAAACGATAGTGACTGATAAAGTCAATCCATAACCTGCTACGATCACGGTCATTACGGTAAGCATCAGCACATCTCCGATACCGATGAACAACAGTTGCGATAGAAGGCTTCCGTTTATGGAAAAATGAGTGGACTGTTCCAGTTCAAACATTTGATAGCGGAAGGCTCTTTTCAATATTGGAATAGAACTCATCGCAATGACGGCGCTGCATAGGCATAAAAACTTAGGCAGAGTGTCAGCGAGCCATTGGCTGATGTTGACCGTGTAAGTCGTGAAAAAAAGCGAGCAGAGTGCGGCGAGCACCATGCCTTGAAAAAGCCATATTTTCCATGCAAAGAATTGGAACTGTTTTTTGATTAGTCCGATGAAAGTCAATGCCGGTCTTACGGATATGTTCAGGCGGTCGGCTTCTCTGCGGACAAGCATGACGGTTTCTTTCAAATGGGTTTCGTAGCCGCTGTTTTTTTCGATTGCAAACAAATCCTTCCATTGTTCAGGCTGCATGTGATAACCTCCTTGTCTAAATGAATGTGTTTAGTTTCTTCAGGGCACGGCGTAGTCTAGTCTGTACTGTGCGAAGGGGCAGATCGGTAATGGCGGAGATTTCTTTCAGACTCAGTTCCTGCCCGTATCTAAGTAGTACGATTTCTCGCTGCATAGGTTCCAGACGGCTCATGGCGGCGGCAAGCTGCTGTCTGTTTTCCGCCGCTTCAAAGCCGTGCTCAGTAAAAGAATCTGAGGGGAACAACTGATTGGGGAATGCATCTAAGGAAAGTTCAGGGGATGTATTCCTCCGCAGAATATCGATGCATGTATTTGCCGCAATTTTGTATAGGAAAGCTTTGAATTGTCCTTTGTGACTATATCGGTCAATAAAACGAACCAGCTTTAAGAATGTTTCCTGCGTGGCGTCTTGTGCGCTTTCCTTATCCGGCATGTGCCACATGCAGTAGCGCAGAATGGCAGGATAGTACAGTTCTACCAGCTCGTCCAGACATTCCCTTCTTCCCTCTTTCAATTGTCTGATCAGTTCATCCTCGCGCGCCAAAGCGTTCTCCTCCAAGGGTAATCCAATGTTCAAAAGCTTCCAACCGAGTTTGCGGAGCAAATCTCGTAATTGAAGAAAGCAGGATGCTCTGCAGAATGCAGTGGTTCAAAAGCTTCCAACCGAGTTTGCGGAGCAAATCTCGTAATTGAAGAAAGCAGGATGCTCTGCAGAATGCAGTGGTTCAAAAGCTTCCAACCGAGTTTGCGGAGCAAATCTCGTAATTGAACAAAGCATTTTGCAAAGCAAAATGCTTTGTTCAATATATTATAACGCCATAAAAGCAGGGAATGATTCATGAAAGATAGATAAAAGTAGATTATAAAAAATCGTCGCACGGCGGCGACGATTCAGAGAATGCTTTGCATTCTCCTCGAACCCCACCACGATTACAGCAATTTTCTATCACATAAAAAAACCGACTTTCTGATAAACAGAAAGCCGGCTGATTTTCGATCTGTTATTTGGTCTTAGCGTCTTTGTCCATCGGACGAACAAGGAAGATGCTCATCAGTAATGCAACGATATAAAGTACAATCGTAAGATATAACACATTCTGATAACCTATCGGGTTAATACTGTTACCGTGGGAATCGGTTATGAATTCTCCGGTACTGTTTACGATCAGATTAGCAACCTGATTACCGGTAAGACCGGCAAAAGCCCATGCGGATAAGGTAATACCGTGCAGAGCGCTGATGCTTCCCATTCCGTAATGGTCGGAGAGCAGCGTAGGCACGTTGGAGAAACCGCCGCCGTAACCGGCATTCACAACGAAGATTAAACCGAGCACAAGAATGATGAGAAGCATATTGCCCTGACCGTTCTTGATGCCGCCTGTCAACATTACCAGCGCCGTGAATACGATGGAAAGAATGAAGATCAGTTTGTAAATCGTGTTACGGTCTTTCATCTTGTCGGCCCAAGCGGAAAAGCCAAGACGACCGCCTGCATTAAAGACTGCGGATACCGTGGAGATAATGCCGACAGCGCCGGCAAGACCGATACATTTCACGATCATTTTCTCCTGAGATATCAGTGCAAGACCGCAGGTAATATTAATATAGAACATCAGCCAGATACCGATATAGTTGGCGATAGGTCTTGTCTTAATGACAGCGAGAATGCCCTGTCCCTTCTCTTTCTTCTGAGGTTCGTGCCAGCCTTCCGGTTTCTTCAACAGAATATGTCCCGCAAACATCATGACGAAGTATACGCAGGCAAGGATTAAGAACATCTTATAGATGCCGCCGTCTCCCAGATTGTCAAGCATGGCCTGCATGATGGGGCTTGCGATTGCCTTGGCAGCGCCGAAACCTGCAACTGCAAGTCCGGTTGCCAGACCTTTTCTGTCCTCAAACCAGAGCATAAGGGTCTTGACGGGAGAAAGATATCCGGTTCCGAGACCGATACCCATGATAAAACCGTAACACACATATATTCCGATAAGCGCCAGTGGGCTGTGTTGATGCTGTCCGCCGTAATAGATGAAAAATCCAGTGCCTGCCATACCTACTGCGAAGCAGATTGCGGCGATTAATGAAGATTTATGTATATCCTTTTCCACGACATTACCCAGAAATGCTGCGGACATGCCTAAGAAAAAGATTGCGAAACTGAACGCCCATTCCGTAGCCCCCTTCGTAAAGCCGATATAATCAGCGATTTCCTGACTGAAGATAGACCAACAGTAAACGGTACCGATACTGCAGTGGAGTAAGAGCGCCGGAATTGCGGCACAAATCCATTTGTTTTGATTCTTTTTCATTGTGTAAAGTGTCCTTTCTTTATATTGTAGAAAAATACTTAAATGCAAGTTTGGGATAATAAAAATCCCACTATATTTTACTCCTAGTGAAAGAAAAATTCAAGGAGAGGAGAAGAATTTGACTGTTTTTGTATTAGTATAGGAAAAAATTCGTGCAAAATAGCCAATTTTGTTTGTTAAGAATTCTTGTATACTGTGGATTCCTATGTTATCATGTAAATAATAGTAAATTATTTTAGATATGTTAAAAGAGAAATTCGGGGAACGGATAACTTGTTGTCATATAAAAAGGGGAATGATATATATAATGGAGAATATTTTTCGGAAATACGAGATTCTGGAAACGAATGTTGATTATCTGACCGGATTGTGTAACAGACGAGGTCAGAGCGAAGTGTGGAAGTACCTTCCGGGGGATTCATCGGTACATTGCATCTATATTGATGTGGACAATTTTAAGCTGGTAAACGATACATATGGCCATGCCAAGGGTGATGCGCTTCTGATTTATATCAGCAATCTGTTGAAAGATGCTTTTGACGGGCAGCTCGTGACAAGAATGGGCGGAGATGAATTTACCGTCTTATGTAACGGGGAGCTTGATGTATCGGACATTAAGGAGAAACTTGCCTATCTACAGTCGGCGATCAAGAGCGGGAAGTTTGATTCGAATGTGGAGAAATTACTCTCTTTCAGCATTGGCGTTACGTTTCACCAGACGGTGGCGAACGGACTTCAGGAGATTCTGGAACAGAGCGATGTGGCGATGTACCATGTAAAGAAACATGGCAAGGGAAGATACATCGTCTATGATGAGATACGCAGCAGGATAGAGGAAGAGCGGGCAATCAAGGAACGTGCGCTGTCGGATATGGCGCAGCAGGAAATTGAGATTTTATACCGTCCGGTCATATATGTCCAGACTTCCGATGTAATAGGAATAGAGGCGGTACTGCAGTGGAACTTTCCGGGAAGAGGTGTGATTCCGGAAGAAAAATTCCTGCCCATTTTCAGACAGTATGGTATTGACGCACAGATAAACGCTTACTTATTAGAAGAAATCTGTATGCAGAAAGCACAGTGGCGCGATACCGAATTATATAAATTGGAGTTTTATGTAAGGATGTCCGCCAGATATCTTTTGCAGGAGAACAGTGTTACTACCATCCTCCAATGTATTCAGAAATATAATCTGCCGCTGGATGAAGTGAAACTGTGTATAGATGAGAAGGAATTCAGAGATAATGAAGAGAAAATGTTCGGCGTTGTACAGGCGCTGATAGACGCAGGATGTTATGTGGCGATCAATGATTTTGCCACGGCTTCATCGCTTACGATTCTGAGAAGGATTCAGGCAAGAGTCCTTAAGCTGGATGCGAGACTGCTGGAAGAGGCCGAAGAGAACTCGAAAGTGGCTTGTATCCTGCGCAATGTAATCAGTCTTGGCAGAGACTTGCGCTATGGTATTGTCGCGCAGGGTGTCGAGAATGAGAGTCAGATTAAAATGCTTGCCGGCTACGGTGCGCAGTTCGGTACGGGAGAATTTTACGGTGGCGCCTGCAGCGCAGAGACTTTCCGGGAGAAATATCAGGACAGACTGTTCCATGTCAGAAACAGACGTCCGGAGATTTTCAATTTTGCGGGGAATTTGAAGGACGAAAATCAGAAATATGAAGGAACCTTTATGGGAACCGGTTTGGAGTATACTGCAGGAGTTTTTGAAGGGCAGGGCGCGCTTGCGTTTCCGGGTGGCGGCGTGAAGGAGAATCTGTTGATTCTGCCCAAAGAAGTAATGTATAGCGACAGTTATTCTATTTGCTTCTGGATACATCCCGACACGGACCAGCCATGGACGAGCATAGTTTACATAACATATAAAGATGGCTTTATGAGCCTGATGCCTACAAGCGGACACGGAGATTTCTTTTTCCGTATCAAAGACGACAGGGAAGCCAACGAGTGGCATGATATTATGTGCAGAAAAGCGGTGCCGGGACAGTGGGCGTTTATCTGCGCCACATATGACGTGATTACGCATATTGGCAAGATGTATTTTAACGGTTTGATGGTCGGGAGCAGAGAAAACATGCCAAACCTTAAGATTGTCGAACAGATTATAATAGGCGGAGACGAATATCAGAACTCTTATGAAGGCAAGCTTGCAGGGCTTGAGATTCATCATTATGTCCTTTCGGCGGAACAGATTGAAGAGAAGTTCAGAAGCTATCAGCAGGAGCCGTCATTTCTGGGAACAGATGGAAGAAAATAGGATTTTGACGCCCGGCGTATAATTTCCGGTCATTCATATAAGCTATTTAAAAGATAAGCTATTTACAAGATTAATGTGAACTGATGAATGGAGGAAATTATGGAGTCTGTATGGCGAAGTACGGTGTCACTGCCGAAATTTGAGAGTCTGCAGGGAGACGTCAGTACGGATGTGCTGATTATCGGCGGCGGCATCACGGGGGTATTGTGTGCCTATTTTTTACAAGAGAGGGGAATCGATTATCTGCTCGTGGAAGGAAATGAGATCTGCCACGGCGTGACAGGCAATACGACGGCAAAAATTACGGCGCAGCATGGATTAACCTATGCGAAGATGATAAAACACGCCGGACTCGGGAGGACGAAGCTGTATCTGGAGGCGAACCAGAAAGCGGTGCAAAAGTATGCGGAAATTGCATCCGGTATCTCCTGTGATTTTGAAGAGAAGACGGCGTATGTCTATTCGATGGACGACAGAAAGAAATTGGAGAAAGAAGCGGAAGCTTATCGGCTGCTCGGTCTGGATGATGAGATTGTTGAGCCGACGGAGCTTCCTTTTTCTATGGCGGGAGCAGTGCAGATGCGAAATCAGGCACAGTTTCATCCGCTGAAGTTTGTTGCGGGGATTGCACAAGGCTTAAATATCTGTGAGCATACTTTTGTGACGCAGCTTATGCCGGGAAAAGCGATTACGAACCGGGGGTGTATTGCTTACCAGAGAGCTATATTTGCCACTCACTATCCGATAGACAATAAACACGGTTGTTATTTTATAAAATTGTATCAGCATCGTTCCTATGTGGCTGCATGGGAGCAGGCGGCGTGTATAGACGGAATGTATGTGGATGAGGATAAGAAGGGCATGTCGTTCCGCAGCTTCGGCAATCTGTTACTTGTCGGCGGCGGTGGGCATAGAACAGGGAAAAAGGGCGGTAACTGGCAGGAACTGCGTGAGTTTGTACAAGAACATTATCCAAATGCAGTGGAGCGGTATCATTGGGCGGCGCAGGACTGTATGCCGTTAGATGATGCGCCTTATATTGGCGTATATTCGAATGCCATGCCGGACTGTTATGTGGCGACAGGATTTCGTAAGTGGGGAATAACATCTGCTATGGTGTCGGCAATGCTGCTTGCGGATATGGTACAGGGGATTGATAATCCGTATACTGAAGTATTCCGCCCGGCGAGAAATATTTTAACGAGACAATTGTTATGTAACAGTGCGGAGGCGGTCTGTAATCTGCTGACGCCCACAGCGCCCCGCTGCCCGCATTTGGGTTGTGCGTTAAAATGGAATCAGGCGGAACACACATGGGATTGTCCCTGCCATGGTTCTCGTTTTACAGAAGACGGAATGCTACTTGACAATCCGGCGAACGGAGATGCAAAATGGAGAAAATAGAAAGCGGTGGAGGATGTAGATGGAACGTAAAGAGGATATCGCAGGGAGGGCGTGTTTATGAATCGGGAAACATACTGTCTGTTAGAGAATTATATGCTTTCCTGCATGAAAGACAGCGCACACGACAGAGAACATATATACCGTGTGTTATTTAATGCGCTGGAGATTGCAGAAACGGAAAGCGGCGTAGATTATGATGTGTTGATCGGGGCGTGTCTGCTGCATGATATCGGGCGGAAGGAACAATTTGAGAATCATGCTTTATGTCATGCAATGGTGGGAAGTGAGAAAGCATACCGTTTTCTGACAGAGCATGGGTTTGAGGAAGAGTATGCAGAACGGGTGAAGAACTGTATCAGGGCGCACCGTTTCAGGAGCAGTAATCTGCCGGGAAGTATCGAAGCAAAGATATTGTTCGATGCGGATAAACTCGACGTTACGGGTGCAGTTGGCATCGCAAGAACGCTCGTTTATAAGGGGATTGTTTCTGAACCTTTGTATTCTTTGCTGCCAGACGGAAGGGTGTCAGACGGAAAATCGGACAGTGAGCCGTCATTTTTACAAGAGTATAAATATAAGCTGGAGAATTTGTATTCTAATTTTTATACGGCAAGAGCGACGGAAATTGCAAGGGAAAGACAGCAAATTGCGGCACAGTTTTATAACTGTCTGTATCGTGAGGCGGACGAAGCTTACGGGAGGGGCAGGGAGAAACTTGACAGACTGATTCGGTGAAGCGGACAGAATGTGCATGATATGAGTGATAAAGTAGGATAGAAACGGGGGCAGTTATGAATCAGAACAAACAAAGGATAGAGTATCGTTTCGGAAGAGTCGGAGGTTTTGCACCGCTTGCCGCTGCAGCGGCGATGATCTTGTGGGCGGCGGTTAGCCAGTCAAATGTAAACGGGTATGTGCTGGCGTTCTTTGCAGCGCTTGTAACGGGCGTTGTTTTTGCGAAGGATGAAAAGGCATATGGCGAAGCCTTGATATACGGATTAAGTAAGCCGATGTTTGCCGTTATCGTGCTGGCGGTGATAATGGCGGCAGTCTCAGGCAAACTGATTTCAACCAGCGGTGCGGTGCAGACGATCGCGGCATATGTGGTGGCGGCAGGTTTTACAGGCAAGCTGTTTGTGGCGGCGACCTTCTTGATTACATGTCTGCTGGCGTTTGCTACGGGTACTTCGGTTGGCACTTATTTTGTTGTGATTCCGATTTTATTCCCTGTGGGGGTGATGGCGGGCGCGGCGCCTGAATTTATGATCGGAGCTATCGTATCAGGAGCCGCATTTGGCGATAACTTAGGTCCGATTTCGGATACGACCATCGCTTCATCAGCGACACAGCATGCGGATTTGGGAACGGTGGTGAAGACGAGAACGCGATACAGTCTGCCTGCGGCGGCGGGGGCTTTGCTCTTGTTTTTATTGTTTTCCAAGACCACGCAGGGAGGCCCGGTTATCGGAGCAGAAGGCGGAAAGGTTAACCCGGCCAGCCTGATTATGCTGGTGGTGCCAGTTGTGATTATTGTGCTTTGTATGATGAGAAAGCATTTGATTACAGCCCTGTCATGGGGTATTCTTGCAGGAATCGCCGCAGGACTTGTTTCCGGCATTTATAAAGTGGAGGACCTTGTGGCGTTTCCCGGGGGATTTTCCGTGTCCGGAGTCATTATAGAAGCCATTACGGGGACGGCTGGTACAGTAGCAATGCTGATTGGTGTGTTTGCACTGCTGGGCGTGCTGGAATGCAGCGGATTTTTTGAGGATGTGGGAGCGCTTCTTTCCCGTCTGGCAAAGAAAGAACGAAGCACGGAGGCGACGATTGTGCTGTCCGTAGGTATCTTAAGTATGGTAACGGGCGTTATTTCTGTGGCGATAGTGGCCCTCGGCGATCTGATTCATGAAATCGGGGAAAAGTCTGGCGTAAACAGATACCGCAGAGCGAATCTGATGGATTGTACAGGATGCGTGTTCTGTTTTCTGGCGCCGTGGACGGTGCATTGCGTGATTCCGGCGCAATTGTCGGCATCGTTTGGAGAAGACTTTGCGGTCGCACCCGGTTCGGTTCCTTTTGTGAATTATTATTCTCTGTGTATGCTGGTGATGCTTGTTGTGGCGGTGGTAACGGGATATGGCAGGAAACCGCCTAAAGATCGGGACGAAAATGTAGCAGTGTAAAGGCTGATTTAGATTTTCTTTTGAATTGATTAAGATATCCTTAAGGTTATTGAGCTTCGGATTAAAATATGATAGTTTTAAGGCATAAACTGTAAGAATAATTCTTAAGACAACTGTAACAATAACTGTATCAAGAGAGAAAAAGGACGGGTGTACGGATGAAGAGTAAGCTGTATTATGCACTATATTTTTTATATGCCATTGTGGTGGCGTTTGTTTTGTATCTGAACGGCGTATTTACGGGGGAATGGAGTTCTTATACAAATCTGATCATCAACATCGGATTTCTGATTGTTATCGGGATTCTTTTTATCGTATCTTCCATCAGTTTCGGCAGACTTAACAGAGTCACTTATGAGCTGGAAGACGTTACGTTCCGTCTGCAGAAGGAGTATAAAGAGGGAAACGGAAAGAATCTCTGGGGTAATTACAAAGATAATGCCAAGGTTTTTGAGGAAGAGGAATTGCAGGAGGCGTTTGATCAATACCGCCTGCGCATCAAAAGTGCGAAGTCGAAACGGGGAGCGGGCGCTTCCTGCGATCTGGAAGAATATATTAACGAGGATCTTTTGGACAAAGTATGAATGAATTTCTTTAATTCCGGAGTTTCCGGGACGCTTACGGGTCTGGGAATTCTGGGAACGTTTCTCGGTCTGTCCATGGGACTTGGAGCATTCAGCGGGGACGATATTTTTACGATTTCCGATAACGTGGGTTCTCTGCTTTCGGGTATGAAAGTGGCTTTTCATACTTCGGTATACGGCATTCTCTTCTCGCTGGTGTTCAATGTTGTCTACCGAAGCATTATGTCGGACGCCTATGAGGTGCTGAATGAATTTCTGTCTGTGTTCCGTCAGACTGCGCAGCCGTATGTTATGAAAGAAGATGAGAGTTCCGCGACGATGCTTATTTATCAGGCAGGGATGGCAAATTCCTTAAAGCAGATGCTTGACATGATGAAAGGCAATGCAATGGAACAGACTGCGGGAGTGGAGCGCATCGTAGACAAATTTACGGAACAAATGCAGTCCGCGCTGGATACGGATTTCAAGAAACTCGGGAGTGCATTGAAAAGCGCAGGAGAGTCACAGGCTGCCAGTGCGGCAAATGCGTCTGAACTGGTGGAAGCAGTTACGGCATTGGTGGAAGTCAACCGCAATGTACAAGAGGCGCTGGCAAAGGTTATGGAAAGACAGGAACTTTTTGCAGGGCAGCTTGACGAGCAGAAGAAGATGCTGGCGGATGCATGCAGTGATATGAGTGATGAAATAAGCAGCCAGATATACACATTCGGACAGATGAGGAATTTATATGAAAAATAGACGAAGGAACAGGGAAGCTTTTGCGGAGCATAGCTATTGGCAGTCTTATTCGGATATGATGGCGGCGCTTCTGCTGATTTTTGTCCTGATGATCGCGATTACCCTTGCCATATACAGACAAAAAACGAATGATTTGGAACAGACAAGACTGGAACTTAGCACGGCACAGAGCCAGTTGGATGAGACGATAGAAGACTTGGAACTCTCCAAGGCAGAGCTTGAGAAGTCGAACGGGGAGCTGGCGTCTTCGCTGGCACAATTGCAGCAGGCATACGATCAGGCAGCTTTGACACAGGAAGAATTGAACAACGCTTATCTGGAGATAGAAAACGCCAGACAGGAGCTGACGACGACGAAGCAGGAATTGCAGGATATCGTGGGCATCCGGACGGATATTATAGGGGCATTGCAATCCGCTTTCAGTAATTCTACGATGAAAGTGGATGCCCAGACAGGTTCCATTACGTTTTCATCTGATGTGCTGTTTCGCTATAACAGTGCCTCGCTTACGGCGGATAGCAAGGAGACGTTACAAAATATCATCCCGATGTATCTGGATGTGCTGCTGCAGGATCAGTTCCGCAGTTACATTGCCGAAATCATTATTGAGGGACATACGGATACGGACGGCGGTTACCAGAGCAATATGGAACTTTCCTATGAGCGCGCTAATGCCGTGGCAGATTTCTGCCTGAACAAAAGGAACGGGTTAAACGAGACACAGATCGAACAACTGCAAAAACTCCTTACGGTCAACGGTAAATCATGGAGCAACCCGGTTTATCAGAAGGATATTCTGGGCAATCCTACGGAGGTGGTGGATATGCCGGCATCCAGAAGGGTGGAGATCAAATTCCGCCTGAAGGAAGATGAAATGATTGAGAAGATTGCGGGGGTTTTGGAGCAGGAGTAGGTAATATATTAAATTGAAAAGTACTTTCAACGATTAATTTTCAGTTTGCTGCGTCGGGCATGGGGAGAGCGATAATGACGTGGAAGTACCTGCGCTGGCGGGAACAGAGAGCGCAGGCGAAGCTTCGGCAGAGACAGAAAACCTAGCGGATACAAATAATATGCAAAGTACCACTGAAACGCCGGAAGACAGCGCGGAAATTACTGAAGAGTATTTTGTGATAGGGGACCGTTACGGATTCATGGACTGGACAGGTCAGATTGTAATTGAACCGGTTTATGATTCCGTTACGATAGAAGGTTCGTTTATTATCGCAAAATCCAATGGAAAGTATGTATGTGTTGATAAAACAGGAAAAAAATTGCCGGAACAATCAGAATATATTGTGGCAATCGGGAACTATGTATGTTTTCAGAAAGACGGAAAGCAGGGACTTTCCGATGAAAAAGAAGATATTTTATAGTTATATGCATGCCCCTCTCTGCTAATATACCAGCGAAGCGATCACCACTGCCAGAACAAACTGCACGATGGAGGATAACAGCCAGATCCCTGCGCATAACAGCACTCGCACACCTATTGATTTTTTCCGGTTGGAAGCGACAGACGCCAACATGGCGATGACGAATACTTGTATGATGCCGCCGATCGCTCCTCCGATTAGGAAAAAGAAGTCTATCGCATGCAGCACAATAAAAATCCATACCCAGCCGGGCATTTTGGTGGGAACATACTCTTCGCCCGTAGCACAGTCTCTGCCATCATAGCTCAAAATCGGAGCGCCGAACTGTTTCATATGTAGTACGGCCTCTTTTCCCTCGATCATCATGGAATAATTTGTTTCCAAAAGAGTTGACTTTCTTGCCAGTTTACTCAGTTTTACCGGTTCGGCGTTATTTATTGATACCGTATTCTTTTTCAATCCGACTTTGTATGGAATACCTTGTACTTCAAAATTCCAAACCATTTCTTTTGCCGCCATTTTGCTTCCTCTCATTCTCCCTTAAAATTTTATGTCAAATAGGATATAATCATATTATATTATACCATGAATGCTTTTGTAAGTTCAAGTATGGACAATCGGAGTTATATAGATTTATGGTGGGACATGGTATCTGTGATGAATTCAGAGTAAAAGGAGCCGCAAAAAATCATGAGGACTATGATAGCCGCAATGCTGGGCGTGGCGATGGTTGTTACGAATTTTACGGATCGATGCATTTATCTTGAAAAAGCACTGTGTGAAATTGAGAAAACTATATATAACATTCCGTATTCACTGATAGAAACGCCGGAAGGATATGAATTAATTCTATACGACAAGGAAAAACGAGAAGTTTTTTCTATGGTCTATTCGAAGGAACCTTGGGTTTGCGAAGTAGCGGAAGGTGTTTTTGAAATCGGTGTCAGTACAGGAAGCCCGGCAAGATATACGTTCTATTTTCGTAGGGAAGACGGCAAGATGTCGAGTGGGTTTTTCAATGCGAAGCTGTTTGGGGGACGGTATATTGCATATCGTTCATGGGACAGCGGACAATGGGATGCTCCGTTGATTCTGACGGATATTTTTGAAGAAGGGATTCTGTATCAGGAAATCTATAGAGACTTTAGCGTGACGGCGGATC
>ERZ779631.139-NODE-139-length-27723-cov-5.421931_pt1 | contig 27723 bp, 34 predicted proteins | sample MGYA00514193_ERZ779631 | MGnify/ENA primary metagenome ERZ779631 (study PRJEB29562, sample SAMEA4376710) | mouse gut metagenome | isolation source: Cecum | study: EMG produced TPA metagenomics assembly of the A DSS colitis mouse model was used to assess the...
TCGGCGGCACCGAATACTATGAGGTCAGCGGCAAGCTCACACAGGGCACCTGGTCCTCCACGTGGAACGCCATCAAGGGGCGCAGCACAAGCGGCTACCTCGATTTTGAGGAATCCGACCCGGCCCTCGCCCTGTTTTCAAAGGGCAACACCATCAACCTGCAGGGCCGCGTCGGCGTAAAGTCCCGGATCGTGGTGGACGGGCAGAACACCTTCGAGATTTACACGAACGAAGGGGCGAAAGATTTTTACAGTTGGCAGGGCTTCTTCCGCGTCCGCGTCCCGGTCAGCGCGGACGGAGCCGTGGACGCCGCCGAAATGTCCCGCATGTTGAAGGGCGTGGGCCTGGATGACCTCCTGACCACCCCGACGGCGGAGGCGGAGCGCACAGTCATCAAGAGCCGCCTTATTTGGCAGAACGCCCCCTCCCGCGTTTCGGAATTTCAAGGATTGACAGGCCAGGCGTTGGAGGATAAACTGGACGACATCATCAAGGACATCGGGATCAGCGACAGCAGGATCGCCGGCGTCCAGCTTCGGAAAGTGTGCGAGGGGTACGCCACGTATTACGACCCGGAGACCGTGAAGGCCATGAAGCAGGCTGGGGCGGAATATGTCTGGTCAGGCGTCCGCAGCAGCGACAGCGTCGTCGGGATCGTCAAGACCGGCGGCATGTCCTCCACGAACCGGCGCTGCATCACCGGCAACAGGATCACGGGCAGCAGCCCGGAGAGCGACATGGGCACCGGCGGCGCCGACAGCGTTTTCACGCGCCTGGGTGTAAAGACGGGCGGCGTCCGATTCAACAACAGCTACTGCGGCGGGCCATACCGCATTATTTTCGACGTCGGGGAGCTCGGCCGGACGGATTGGTATGCGCACACATCCGACAGCTTCGGGACCACGTCCCCGACAAGAATGGCCCAGCGCCTGACACCCGTGGATTTCGTGAAACAGATGAAGCAGAGCTACAAATCGGACAACGAAATCATGTTTAGACAGGGCATCCCCGTCTCCTCGTTCACCGGGATCGTGTGCGAGGACACCGCACACCGGGCGGAGCTGATCCAGAAATTCCAGGCCCAGGGCATCCAGGAGATCAACGGCATCCCCCTGGCGAAATTTGTAAAGGTGGGCAACACGATATGAACAGACGGACAACCTACACATTCAAGTGGCCCGGCAGGAAGAAACCGAACGGCCTGGCTATGAATTGCCACATGAAGGACGGGCAGCTTCGCTTTTTTGACACCAACCGGGGCCACATGATCGACGGCAAGGTCACGAAGGACGGCGACGGCGCCTTCACGTTCCAGTCGGCCGGATTTGAGCCCGGAGAATGGGAGTTTAAGGCCCTGACCATCGAGGACGTCCGCCGGGGCGTCGTGTGGATCGAGAACGGCGACATCATCGCCAAGACCATCCAGACCACGGACGACCTGCAGGAATGGTACAGAAAGACCTTCGGGCAGGACGCCGGGCTCAATTACCCGGACGTCCTCGACAATTAAACACGCCACCGAGGCGGAGCCAAAAGGCCCCGCCTTTTTCTTTTGCCATGAAGGAGGAACGACCGGCATGTTCAAGTTTTCAGACATCCACCCGGACGCCGTGGAGAAGCGGCAGCCGGAGGGCGGCACCATCAACGGCCGCTTCAAAATCCAGAAAGCGGACGACGACAAGCGCCTGGCCTTCGGCTGGGCCAGCGCGTCGGCCACCATCAACGGCGAAACCGTGGAGGACTGCGTCGGCGACATCATCGACGTCGAGGAGTTGGAGCAGGCCGCTTACAATTTCGTCGAGTTGTACCGGGAGGGCGGGGAAATGCACGAACGGGGCGGCTGTGCCGTCCTGGTGGAAAGCGTCATTTTCACCCCGGAGAAGATCGCCGCCATGGGCATCCCGGAGGGCACCGTCCCGACGGGCTGGTGGATCGGCTTCAAGGTCACGGACGACGACGTCTGGGCCAAGGTCAAGGACGGCACCTACCCCATGTTTTCCATCGAGGGGGAGGCCGTCCGCGTCCCGGAGGCGGCGGGCAATGCGGCAAATTAGCGGCAAGTTAGAAATCCGCCAAAAAAATCACGGTAAACCGGGGGCCGCGGCCATTTCGCGGCCCTCTGTTTATAAAAATCTTTGAGGAAAGGAGGTAGTCGAGCAAATGGCAAACAAGTTAAAAGACCTGCTGGTCACAAAGATCGACTTTGTGGATGCGGGCGCCAATCCAGAGGCAAACATTGTGCTGTTTAAGCGCAAGCCGGAGGGAGCCGCGGCCGAAAAGAAACCGCAGACGGCCGGGGGCTTTTTCCGCAGCGTGGTCGCGGCCATCGCCAAGTCGGTCGGAGCCACCGAGGAACAGATCGACGCCGCCATGGAGGAGATCGCCAAGGGCGACGCCGTGACCTTCGGCGACAAAATGGCCCAGCGGCAGCTCCGCAGGACGGCCGACGAAATCTGGGATTATTGCTACGCGTTGGAGGAAAGCCTGTGCAGCATTTTGAGGGATCAGGAAATCCCCGCGGAGAATAAGCCGACGCTTATGACCCAGAGCTGCGCGGAGTTTACCGCAGCCGTTACGGCAGCAATCCCGAAATGGTCGGCCGGCGTTCCGACGAAGGTGGAAAAGGCCGCCGGGCAGCCCATGACCGAGGAACGCCTCCAGATCGCAAAAGAGGCCAGGGACCGCCTGGACGACATGATCGCCAAGGCGGAGCCCAAGAGCCCGGCCGGAGAGCCGGAGACGCCCCCCGACGAAGGGGAGCAGGACACCATCGACAAGGAAGGAGACTGTAAAGACATGAAGATCGACAAGAGCAAACTGTCCGCGGAGGAGCTGGCCGCCCTCGAAGCCATCGAGAAAAAGGCCGGCATCGCGGAGGAGACCCCCGCCCCCGCCGTGCCCGCGGCCAATACGGACCCCGGCGCCATCGTCAAGAGTGCGGAGCCCACCCCCGCCCCTGCCGCGGCCCCCGCCGGGGACACCGACGACATCTACAAGGGTATGCACCCCGCCGTGGCGGAGGAGCTGAAGAACCTGCGGAAATTCCGCGAGGAGACCGAGGACCGGGAGATCATGTCCGTCGCCAAGAAGTACGAGCTTCTGGGCAAGAAGCCGGAGGAGCTGGCCCCCGTCCTCAAGAGCCTCAAGGCCGCCGGCGGCACCGCATACGCCGACATGATCGGCGTGCTGGACGCCAACCTGGCCGTCGTCCAGGCGTCCCCCGCGTTCACCGAGATCGGGAAGCGCGGCGGCACCGGCTCCCCCGTGTGTGGCGCGGACGCCGCCTGGGCCCAGATCGAGAAAAAGGCGGAGGAAATCCGCAAGAGCGTCCCGACCCTGTCCTACGCGCAGGCCATCGACAAAGCCTGCGAACAGAACCCCGACCTCGTGCAGCAGTACGAGGACAACCGATAAAGGAGGGTCAAATCATGTATATCGGCACTTCCATCAATGAGAGCCCGGTCATCGCCGCCCAGGCGGGCCAGGCCATCACCAACGGGGCCCTGCTGGCCGTCGCCATGGACGCCGACGGCGTCAAGGTCGTTTCCACGGCCGGCGGCGTGGCCGTGGGCCTGTTGATCCCGGAGACCGACAATGTCGCGGCCGGCGACACCGTCACCGTCCAGGTGAAGGACATGGGCCTGTGGAAGGTCGGCGCCGCCGTCACGGCCGGCGACCTCCTCACCCCCGACGCCACCGGCAAGGCCACCAAGGCCGCGGCCGGCAATTTCATCCTGGCCCAGGCCCTGGAGGCCGCCACGGCGGCCGACCAGGTGATCCACGTCCAGATCATCAAGGCCGGCTTCGCGTCCGCCGGCAGCAACACCTAATAGAGAGGAGACGAAGAAATGAATAGCAGAAACACCAACGCCGGCATCCAGGCGGCCATCGCCAAGGGTTGGAGGCCCAACGCGTACCTGACCAACATGTCCATGGCCTTCTTCCAGGACCCCGGCGATTTCGTGGCGACATCCATTTTCCCCATCTGCCCCGTGCAGTTGTCCGCCAGCTATTTCTACACGTTCAGCAAGGCCGACCTCGCCCGCGACAACGTGCAGCGCAAGCCCGCCTACGGCAAGGTGCAACCCGCCATCATGGGCCAGGAGGACAACAACTACAAGTGCGAGGTCGACCAGGTCCTGGTCGGCATCGACCAGATTGCGCAGCTCAACTACCAGCGCAGCCACGCCCCCGGCGTCGCCGACCCCCGGCGGGCCAAGGTGCGCTTCGCCTCCGAACAGATGCTGCTCCATCAGGACATCGTCTTTGCGTCCAAGTTTTTCAAGGCGGGCGTGTGGGCGAATCAGCTGGAGGGCACGACCACCGGCTCCGGCAGCGGTGAGTTTATGAAATTCACCGAGAGCGCCTTTGACCCCGTGGCCTTTTTCGACGAAAGGGGCACCGACATGAAGCGCAACGGCCGCCGTCGGCCCAACCGCCTGGCCCTGGGCGCGGAGGCGTACAACGCCCTCAAGAATCACCCCGCCATTATGGAGCGCATCAAGTACACCGGCACCACCGCCAACCCCGCCAAAGTCACCCCGCAGGTGCTGGCGCAGCTGTTCGGCGTCGAGCAGGTGAAGGTCGTGGAGAGCACCTACAACGCCGCAGGGATCGGCCAGGACGCCGACATGCAGTTTATCTGCGACAGCAAGAGCGCCCTCCTGTGCTACGCCACCCCCAGCCCCCAGATCGACGAACCCTCCGCCGGGTACATTTTCACGTGGGACATGCTGGGCAACGGCAGCGCCGTCGCGTTCGATCAGTTTGAGGGCGAAAAGGGCACTCATTCCGAGTTTGTCGAGGGGCTCATGTCGTCCGACATGAAGAAAACCTGCGACGACCTGGCGCTGTTCATGCACGATTGCGTGTAAAGGAGGGGCGAAAATGGGCGTTTTCACCTGCACAAAGCCCGCCACCTTCGCGGGCGTCAAGTACATGCCGGGCGACACCGTCCCGGCGGAGGCCATCCCGGCCGACCGGGTGGGCGCCGTCATCCGCCTCGGCCTGATCGCAGAGGCGCAGCCGGCCGCAGAGGCCCAGCGGGAGCCGGAGCCCCCCGCCCCCACCACGTTCACCGTCCCGGTCACGTTGGAGGACGGGACGGTCTACAACGCCACCGTCACCCCGGAGGCCGTCGTGGAGCTTGTCGCCGTCCTGCAGACGACCGTGGAGGGAGCCACGGCCCGCGTCAAGGCCATCACGGACGGCACGGCCCTCATCCTGATCGACGCGTGTGACAGCCGGAAAACCATCAAGAAAGCCGCGGCCGCAAGGGCCGCGGAGCTGGAGGGCAAGCCCGGCACCGAGGAGACCGGCGGAGGGGAGCCCCCGGCAGACGGGGAGCCCCCGGCCGGAGGGGAGGGCGAATAATGGCGCAGCCCGCCTACAGCTACGACCCCGAGAAAATCAAAGAGCCCGGCAAGGACAAAATGCGGTTTGAGCTGGGGGACACAATGGTCGAGGGCGGCGTCGACACCTGTGCGTTGACCGACGCGGAATACACCGCCATCATCGAGGCGACGCCCAGGTGGAAGCGGGCAAAGCTGCGCTGTTTGGAGAGCATCCTTTTCCGTTTCATGTATGAGGTCGACACGGACGTCGGCGAATTGTCCCTCGCCCTTCATCAGCGCCGGGAGGCATGGAAAGCCATGCGGGACGAACTCAAAAAGGAGATCGAGAGCACCGCGCCGGTCGCCCACCCGCAGGCAATCTGCGGCCCCCATTATTTCCACGCGGGAATGATGGAGAACCGCCGGGCAGGCGGGACGGAAGGAGGGCCCGGCCATGTACTTCCGCCCCGGTAACTTAATCAAGGATTTCGTGGTCGAGCCGGTCAGCCGTGTCAAGAACAGCAAAGGACGGGCGCAGACGACCTACGACACCGAGACGCGCGCCATTTTGCGGGGCGTCATCGCCAGCGCGGACCCCAAAGCGGTCGCCAGGTACAGCCAGACCGGCCACCCCTGCACCCACCAGATCGTGCAGCGCGGAGGAGAGGCGGCGAAGCCCGGCGACCGCCTTGTCCGCGGGCGCGCCCATTATTACATCCTCGGAGTGGATAACGTGGCCGCCATGGGCATCGCCACCATTTACTACGCGGAGGAAAGGCTGGACCTGGACGATGGAAGTGAGCTTTAAGCAGATACACCAGCAGGTGCTTCAGACCATAGAGCGGCAGGCGAAAAGCCGGACCATCAGGGCCGCCAACGTCATCAAAAAGGCTTCCAACGCCGTCCTGTCCAACGCAGGCGGCCGTTCCGGCAAGATTTACCGAAAACCGCACACGTCGAGCACTTACCGGGCATCAGCGCCCGGAGAGCCACCGGCCCTCCGAACCGGCCACCTCCGCGCAAGCTGGCGGCCGTTGCCCATTTCGGAAATGGCCGTGGGCGGCAAGGTATACACTCCCGGCATCCACACGGACGTCCCCTACGCGCCCATGTTGGAGGACGGGACCCCGGAAATGGCCGCCCGGCCGTATGCGGACAAGATCAAACAGGAAGCCTGGCCGGAGGTCAAGCAGATTTACGAACAGCCGTATTTTTAACAGGAAGGGAGGGAGAAGCCAATGGAGCTGTTAAGCACAACAGGCGCGCCGGGCATCAATGCGGAGGCCATCGCCAAGGGAGACCTGATCCGGGCCAAATATTCCGCATGGGCGGAGGAGCGCAACGGGCAGGTCGCGGCCGTGACGCGGGACGAAATCCGGGTCATTTGGCAGCCGAACATCCGCAACGTGACCAACTTTTTCAGCATTTTCGCCGCGGAGATCGCCGACGGCCTCTGGTCCGTGAAATGGTCGCCGGATTTGGAGACCGTCCACGTGTACCCCGTGCCGGAGGAGCCGGGAGAGCCCAGCGGGCCCGGAGACGGCGACGGCGGCGTCGATAGATGAAGCTGGAGGAATTGCTTTATAGCCGAATTTCCGGCGCAGAATACGGCAGCCCAGGGCTGGCCTCCTTCGATGGAGCGCCGGCCATTTTTTTCGGCCCGTGCCCGGAGGACACCGACCAGGGCTGGAAGGACGGGCGGCAATATCCGCGCATCAGTTACAGCCTCGACCTCCGGGGAGACCCGGAGCGGCAGACCGCCGGCACGCTTTACGTTGACGTTTGGTGTACCGAGGACGGCCCGGCCCCGGAGGACGTCGAGCCCGTCCTGCGCGCCGTGTTGTGCGGCGTCATCATGGCCCCGGAGGGGGACAACCCCTGCAGCTTCGCCTGGCAGGCGTCGCAGACGTTCCAGAGCGCACGGGAGACCAAAACGGACAAGGTCATCGGCGTCACCGTGACCTTCGACATGATCGCCTTCCCGGAGCAGATCACCAGCGACCCCGACCCCGTCCTTGCAATGATGAAATTCATCCGGGACGAATACCCGGAGATCACCGTCATCGGGCAGAACACCCTCCCGGACTTCACAGAGCCGTCGGAGGAGCACCCGGCCGTGTATTTCCGGCTCGACGGGTATGAGCTGGGCCGGGAGACCCACACCGTCGCATGGTTGGAGGGCGTCATCGCCTGCCACGTGTTCGCGCCGGGGGCCAGCACCCGGCAGAGGTGGATCAGGGCCCTTGTAGACAACCTCTCGCGCCGCGGTGAGGTCATCATGCTGGACACGTCGCCCATGTTCCTGCGGCGGATCGCCGCAGACAACACCCTGGACCCCCTGGCCGCCGGGCAAATCCGCCTGGGGGCCACCTGGGGGATTTTGAAATATCCCGCATACGCCCACGGGATCAACCACGTGGGCACATCAGCCACAAAACAACAGCAGCAATAAAGGAGGTCAAGAAATGGCAGCGAAAGAAGCCAAACAGGCGGCCGGCACCGCGACCGCGCCGCAGTACACAGCCGCGGAGCTGGCGAACGCCGCGCAAAAGGTTTTCGGCGTCCCCCAGGACGTCGCCACCGCGGCCCTCCGCATGGCCGGCGTTAAGGCCGCCACCATCGAGGAGGCCAAGAAGATCGTCCAGGACTTCGCCAAGAAGGAGGTCAAATAATGGCTGGCACGTTCATCATCGGCGAGAAGAAAACCCGCCCCGGCGTATATCAGCGCCGGTATAAGACGGGCTCCGTCGTCGCCGGCGCCCGCAACGGCATCGGCCTGTGGCTGATCCGGGCCAACTGGGGCCCCCTCAATACCGTTGTGGATTTCACCCCCGACACCAACGTCAACCGGATTTTCGGCAGCGGCAACACCGAGGGCCTCATCACCGAAATGTTCACCGGCGGCATGACGTCCGGCCATTTCGTGCGCGTGGGCACCGGCGGGACCGCCCCCACCATCACCCTGCAGGACGACGCCGGGGCCGACGTCGTCAAGATCACCGGCGCTTATGTGGGCGACCGGGCCTTCACGGTCAGCATCCGGGACAGCCTGACCGGCGCGGGCCGGGAGTGCGTTTTTTATGAGGGCACCACCGAGTTTTGCAAGATCACCTTTGAGGGCGGAGAGAATGAGCCCGACGCCATGATCGCGGCCATGAAGGAGGCCACCACCGACTTCATCGCCACGAAGATCGCCGACGGCAGCGGCATCATGGGCCCCTGCACGCAGACGGCCATGACCCCCGGCACGCAGCCCACCACCTCCCCCATGGAGTACAGCGCCGGCCTGGACGCGCTTTATTGCGTGTTCGGCAATGCCCTTTGTGTGGACACGGACGACGTCGCCATTCACCTGTTGGTGCAGGCGTTCATCGACCGCATCTATGCCAACGGTTACTACGCCGTCGCATGTTTGGCGGAGCCCAAAAGTGTCGCCATCGACACTCGCATGACCCACGCCGCGGCGTACAACGACGAAAAGATCGTTTACGTCCTCAATTCTGCGGAGAACTCCGCCGGCGTCGTATATGAGGGGTGGAGGATCGCCGCCCGCATCGGCGGCATGATTGCGGCCGTGGCGTCCAATATGTCCCTGACCCATACGGTCATTTCCGGCTTCGCCGCGTTGCATGAGACCCTGACGCCCAGCCAGATCGAAAAGGCCCTCAAGCGGGGCTGCCTGGTTTTGACCACCAACGCATCCGGCCAGGTATGGATTGAGCAGGGCATCAACACCCTCATCACCCCAGACGGGGACATGGACGAAGGCTGGAAGAAAATCCGCCGGGTCAAGACCCGTTTCGAGCTCATGCAGCGCGTCGCCGACGGCCTGGACGTGTTGATCGGCAAGGTCAACAACGACCCGGACGGCCGGGCCACCATTATCTCCAACATCAAGGGCGTCATTTCCCGCATGGTAGGAGAGAAGAAGCTCCTCCAGGGCGACGCCTTTGAGGACGAAACCAACCCCCCGCAGGGCGACAGCGCCTGGTTTGTCATCGAGGTCGACGACATCGACAGCGTCGAGTTTATCTACCTGGCCTACCGCTTCCGTTATGCCGCGGAGTAAGGAGGAGTAAAGCATGTATAACAACAGAGGCCCGCAGGACACCCGCTTCGCCGTCACCGGCAAGGACGGGGTCATTTACGACGGCAACGGCAAAATGCTGGCCACCGTCGAGAGTTACCAGGTGCAGGTCAACGTGACCAACGCCACCTACCAGCCCTTGGGCGACGCCCAGGAGCACAGCGTCCTCCAGTCGTACAAGGTCACGCTGACCATGTCGCAGGTCATCGTCGAGGATGACGACCTCATCACCGACGTCTTTGACATGATGCACAGCGGCCAGCAGCCCGACTGGACCTTCCAGGGCGTCGTGTACGGCCGCAACGGCAGCACGCAGCGCATGAACTACCGCGGGGTCGTGCCCGACGGCAACATCGACCTGCAGAACGTCAGCATCGGCGACATCATCAAGCGCGCCTGGAATATGGCCGTCAACGATCCGCCGGAGCTCCAGAGTATGCTGGCGTTGAACGCGGCGTAATTCCCCGGAGGACCGGGAGGCCAGCCCCCGCCAAGCGGGGCCCGGAAAAAGCGGAGAGCCCCTGCCGAAAGTGGGGTATATACAGACGCGGCCGCGCATCATTGCGCGGCCGCGTTGAATTTTATGGAGGTTTGAGTTTATGAGCGCAAGAGTAACGGCCGGACTGCCCGAAGATATGGAGACCAACGTCACCCCGGAGGAGGCGCAGGCGGAGGCCCGCGCCAATGAGGACGACCTGCTGACCGGCCTTTTGGCCGCGGCGAGTTACAAGGACGACGAAGATGAAAACGTCGAAATCGTCATCAGCCGCAGGGGCAAGGACCTCTTTTCCTTCCGCATCCACCCGTTGAGCGAGGACGACTTCAACAGGTGCCGGAAGCGTTGCACCAAGTACGTCAAGAGCAAATCCCAGGCCGGCATCCGCGTCCCGGAGGAGGTCGACACCGTCAAGTATCGGTGCATGTTGATCTACGAGGCCACCGTCCCGGAGGACCGGGCCAAGGTATGGGACAACAAGAAGCTCTGGAAAGCGAAGGACCTGGCCACCGGCATCGAGGCCGTGGACATCCTCCTCAAGGCGGGCGAAAAGAACGCCATCTGCGAGAAGCTCGACGCCATCAGCGGGTATGAGCTGACCGAGGAGGAGGTCGCAAAAAACTAATAAAGGCCGGGGGCCGTGCGACGTTATTACACCAGATTTTTCAGCGGACCGGGATCATGCCGGACGTCGTCTGGAACGCGCCGCGCGGCGTCCGTGCCTTTTGCCTCGCCTCCATGATGGTCACATTGGAGAACGAAGAACACGCAAAGGAGGGAGGGACAAATGGCAGCTGAGACCTTCCGCATCACAGAGGAGCTGGTCGTCGAGGACCGAACAGGGCCCGGCTTTGAATCAGCCCGGCGCAAGGTCAGCCAATTCGACCGCACGCTCCAGGAGACCCAAAGCCGGCTGAACAAGATGACCGGCTCCAGGTGGAATGTTGCCTTCAATGCGGTGGATAAGGCCACCTCCGTCATCACCAAAGTCGAGGGCAAAATACGCAGCGCAGCGGGCAAAGCGTGGAATTTCACGGTCGGCGTGATAGACAAGGCCACCGCGCCCCTGCAGGGCATTTTCAACCTGCTTCGAAATCCGTTATTGCAGGCGGGCGCGGTTTTGGGCATATCACTCAGCGCGTCGGACGCAATTTCCACGTTTGGCGGATTTGAGGCGACCATGTCGAAGGTCAAGGCCATCAGCGGAGCGTCCGGGGAGGATTTCGAGGCATTGACCGCCCTGGCGGAGGAAATGGGCAAGACCACCAAATTCACCGCGCAGGAGGCCGCAGAGGGCCTGACATACATGGCAATGGCCGGGTGGAAAACCGAGGACATGCTGACATCGTTGGCCGGCGTCATGGACCTGGCAGCGGCGTCGGGGGAGGATTTGGCAACCGTTTCGGACATCGTGACGGACGCCATGACGGCCTTCGGCATGTCGGCCAGCGGTTACACCGAGAACGGCATCGCCAACGCCACCCATTTCGCCGACGTGCTGGCCGTCGCGTCGTCCAGCGCCAACACCAACGTCGCCATGATGGGAGAGACCTTCAAGTATGTCGGCGCGGCATCCGGCGCCCTGGGGTATTCCATCGAGGACGTCGCCCTGGGCATCGGGCTCATGGCGAACAGCGGGATCAAGGCGTCCCAGGCAGGCACGGAATTGAATTCCATTTTCACGCGTCTGTCGACCAACACCAACGGGGCGCGGGACGCCATCGAGGAAATGGGGATCAGCTTCTACACATCCACAGGCGACGCAAGAGAATTTGGCGACGTTCTGGGCGACCTGCGGGCAGCCACCCAGGGGATGACCAGAGAGCAAAAAATGAATTTTGCCAACACCGTCGCCGGACAGAGGGCACAGGCAGGCTTCCTGGCCATGTTGAACGCCACCACAGAGGACTACGCCAAATTGACCGAGGCCATCGAGGACTGCGACGGCGCAGCGTCCGAAATGGCCGGGACCATGATGGACAACCTGCAGGGCTCCATGACCTATCTGTCGTCCGCCGTGGACGGCGTAAAAATGGCGTTCGGGTCCAGATTGTCCCCATATTTGCGGGAATTTGTCGACTGGCTCACGTCAAAAATGCCCGACGTGGAGAGCGCCATCAACCGCGTCATGGACGTCGTGGACGAAAAAATCGCCCAGCTCAAGGGCACCATCGCAGAATTTACCAGCAGCGACGAATGGGCCAACGCCGACGTCTGGGGGAAAATCGCCATCGCCTGGGACAAGATCGTCGCGGAGCCGTTCTCCCAGTGGTGGGAGAGCACCGGCAAGCCGTGGCTGACCGAAAAGGTCGCGGCCTTCGGCGAAACCCTGGGCAGCGGGATCACCGCCGGCCTTTTGGCCCTTTTGGGGTTTGACGCCTCCGGCGCCGTCGCAGACGGCGCGACCATCGGCAAGAGCTTTTTTGAGGGCTTCAAATCCGGGCTCGACATGGACAAGATCAGCGAGGCGCTCACCGAATGGGCCAGCGACCACAAGGGCATCGTCGCAGCGGCCGGCCTCATGGCGGGCGGCAAATTGATCGGCGGCCTGGCCAAAGCGTTCCAGTCGGGCAAAAGCCTCCTCGGCGGCCTCACGGGCGGCGGCGGAGGCGGTGGGGGCGGCGGCCTTGGGTCGTTTGTGTCCACCATGACAGTCACGGCCGGCACGGTCATCGTCAACGGCGGCATGGCATCCAACGCCGCCAACGCGGTCAGGACCGCAGCGTCCGGGGGCGGTTTACCGGCCCTGCCAGGCGCGGCCGGAGGCGGGAGGCTTGCCCTTCCGGGACCGGCCGGAGGAACAGCGGCGGCCGGCGGCCTGACATCGGCGGGCAGCTGGTTAAGCAAGCTCCTTACAGTCGGGTCGAAATCCAGCGTTGTCGGGGCCGACGGCACCCTCCTGGCGGTCCAGGGGGGCATCGGAGGCACCCTCGGCAGCGTCGGCGGGGCCCTTGGCTCCCAGGCGGCCACAGCAGCAGGCGCAGCGGCCGCAGGCGGCGCAGCCATCGGCGGCGGACTCCTTGGCGGCGCCGGCATCATCAGCGGCCTTGTGGATATTTACAAGGGCACGCAGACAAGCGGGAAAGAGGCCCAAGACAAATATGTAACCGGCGGCACAAAGATCGGCATGGTGGGCGCCGGGGCGGCCGCAGGCGCGGCAATCGGCTCCGTCGTCCCCGTGGTCGGCACAGGCGTCGGCGCCCTTGTGGGCGCAGGCGTGGGCGGCCTGGGGGCCATGCTGGGCGGCAGCAAGATCGGCAAAATGTTGTCGGACAGCCTGGACGAAGGGGGCTTGCTCAACAACGCGGGCAAGGCAATCGGCGGATTTTTCACCGAGACCCTCCCCAATTTCGTCACCAAATCCATCCCGGCGGCAATATCCAGCGCCGGGGAGGCCATCGGGGGCTTCGCGTCCACCGTGGGCGGGATCGTCGGGGGCTTTTTCACCGAGACCATCCCGACGTTTTTGACCGAACAGGTGCCCTACGCGGTCGGGTATGTCGTCGGCGCGGCGCAGGTATTCTTCACCGAGACGATCCCGGCCAAGGTCGGAGAGCTTCTCACAACCGTCGGGACGTTTTTCACCGAAACGCTCCCGACATGGGCGGAGGGCGTGGCGCAGCGTGCGACCACATTTTTCACCGAGACCGTGCCCGCGACCGTGGGGAACCTGCTGCAGAACGTCGGCAGCTTTTTCACCGAGACCCTGCCCGCATGGGCGGAGGGCATCGGCCAGCGGGCCGCCGTGTTCTTCGGGGAGACCGTCCCAACGTTTTTCACCGAGCTGTTCACCAACGTCGGCACATTCTTCACCGAGACGATCCCGGAGTGGGCGACCGGCGCGTTTGAGGCGGCCGCCACGTTCTTCACCGAGGACGTCCCCCGATTCATCGGCGACCTGTGGGACAACGTCACCGGCTTCGTCACCGAGACGATCCCGTCGTGGGGCAAGGCCATCGGCGACAAAGTCTCCGGCTGGTGGGACAGCATATCCGGCTGGTTTGGCGACCTGTGGGACGGCATTTCCGGGGCCTTTTCCTCCGGCAAAGAGGCGGGCTCCGCAGCGGCAGGGAAGCACGCGGAGGGCGGCATCATGCACGCCCCGCACATGGCCCAGGTCGCAGAGGACGGCCCGGAGGCAATCATCCCCCTGGGCGCTTCGTCCCGTTCCCGCGGCATGGCCGTCTGGGAGGAGGCCGGGGACATCCTGGGCGTCAACAGTCCGGCCCCGGTAGGCAGCAACGACAACGGCCTCGGCGACATCATCCCGGAGGGCAACGGGGGCGCGTGGAGCGCCCCACAGGACGGGGAAAGCGGCAACGACGCCCCGGTATATACCACGGCCACGCCGGGCACCACAGGGCCCGCAGGAGGCCAGGGAGAGCCCGCCGTCACCGTACCCGTCAACATCACCATCAACCCGGAAATCGTCATCCAGGCAGCAGCCCAGGGAATGAGCCCGGAGGACATCGTCGCCCTGCTGAAGGAGCACATCCGGGACATGGTGGACGACATCAGCGACGAAATGGCCGAAAAGCTGGCCAGGATTTTCGCCAATATGCCAGTGAGAGGGGGCGCGTAACACATGGCGGAAATGGTATACATCACGGAATTGGACACCGGCACGCGGGTCGCGCTGCCCCTGCCCCCGGAATCCGTCAAATGCAAGGCCGAAACCAAATTTATCAGTTACAACATTATCAACGTGGGGGAGGTCAAGCTCCCCAACGGGGAGAAGCTGACGAAATTTTCGTGGAGCGGCCGACTTCCGGGGGAGAGCATGAAGCACATGCGAATGGTCAGCGCGGCAGACTGGCGGAGCCCCAAAGAAATCCAGTCGATTTTTTCGATTTGGAGAAACCGCGGGATGAAGCTCCGCCTGTTGGTCACGGGCACGACGATCAACCACGACGTCTACCTGGAAAATTACACCGTCGACAATTCCAGATTGGACACCGTGGAGTACAGCATCAGCTTCACCCACGCCAAGGACATCAAGGTCTACACCACCGCGGAGCTCAACATCCAGGAGGCCGCACAGGTGCCGCAGACCACCAACGACAGGGCGGCCTCTTCGGAGGCCGCCTCGGAGACCCCGCAGAAAACCACGTACACCGTCAAGCCGGGGGACAGCCTCTGGGCCATATCCAAAAAGCTCCTGGGGAGCGGGGCCCGGTACAGCGAACTGTATGAGGCCAACAAATCCATCATCGGGAGCAACCCGAATTTGATTTACCCCGGCCAGACATTCACCATCCCGGCATAAGGAGGGCGGCAGCATGATCGACATTGCAAAGCTGATATATCGGGAATACGCCCTTTTGCCCGACGGGAAGCGGCTCAACATCACCGGCGCCGTCACGGCGGCCGGGTGGAGCGAGGGGGAGGGAGAGATCAGCAAGCGGCTCTCCATGACGGTCGCAAACACGGCCTTCGGGGGGAAGCCGCTTTCCTCCACCATCGTCCCCAACACCATCGTCATCATCACGGCGGACGCCGGAGGCGGTGAAAAAGAGGTCGCCCGCGGATATGTCACGGAATGGGGCCCCACCCGCAGCAGCGGGGGAAAGAGCCTCACCCTGGCGGCATACGACGAACTTTTCAACCTTCAGCAATCCCAGGACGACCGATATTTGCCCGCGGGGACGGGCACAAAGTCGGCCATTACGGCCGTTTTCAATGACTGGGGCATCCCGGTCGGAGAGTACAAGGGCCCCGACGCCGTCCACGCAAAGACCCTTTTCAAGGCGCAGTATTTAAGCGACATCATCCTGGCGCTGTTGGATGACGCGGAGAAACACGGGTCGGACCATTACGTCATCGGAGCGGAGGCCGGAAAGGCGTTTGTCCGTCCCCTCGGGGACAACAAGGACATTTACCACCTTTCGGAGGACACCAACACAACCACCACCTCCGACAAGATCAGCACGGCGTCCCTGGTCACGCGGGTCAAGGTCATGGGGCTGGAAAACAAGGACGGCAAGGCGGCCCCGGAGGCCATCGTGGACGGCCTGACCGAGTACGGCATCCGGCAGCGCATCTACAACCGCAGCGCCGACGACACCCTGGACACCGCCAAGGCGGCCGCCCAGGCCATCATCGACGACCAGGGCAAGCCGGATCGGTCCTCGACCGTCGTGGCGCCCGACGTCCCATTTTTGCACAAGGGCGACAAGGTACACCTGGCCTCGGAGACACTCGACGGGTATTTCATCGTCCGCAGCGTCAACCACGACGTCACCAACAGGTCGATGACCCTGTCGGTCAGGCCGGCGGCGTAACAGAGAGGAGGAACACATGGACGGAGAAGCCAACCTCGGCCTTAACAAACTGGCCCAGGTCATGCAGGAGCGCATGAACAGAACCCAAGACGCCAACAACGGCGCCCTGATTTTGGATTTTGGGACGATCCAGCCGGACATGAGCCTGAAAACCAACACCTTCGCCATCCCCATCCCACAGTCGGATTATCACGTGTGCCGGCAGCTCACCCTCGGCCCAACCCACAACATCCTGGCCAAGACGCAGGACATCGGCAAGCCGCACAGCGGCTCCCACATCCACAACACGCACAGCCTCACCTGCACCCACCACGGCGGGACGCAGCAGGGCACCACGGGAGAGGCCACCGGCGCAGCGCCGGACCCCCCTATCCCATCCCAGCGGACGGCGGGGGGCGACAGCTCGGACGGGATGCACCAGCACCATGTCCTGATCCCGGAGAAAATGCGGCAGATCAAGCCGGGCGACCGGGTTCTCGTTGCGTGGGTACAGAGTGAGGCCGTAATCATTGACATCGTGCTTCCGGGCACAGCGGTCAAGGGGTGACGGCATGGCGGAGAAACAGCTTTTCCCCGTGTTTGACGTGCCGGAGATCGGGGGCACGGCTAAGCCGGAACGGGAGCATTACCGCCCCTCGGTTTATTTCGATTTCGCAATCGGGGACTTCAAGAGAGACGGCGCGAACCGCATGGTCGGGGCCACAGGCAAAGAGGCATATATGCAATGGTGCATGAAGGTCACGGCCACCGAGCGCGACGCCTTCCTGGCCTACAGTACAAGGATCGGGACAGAAATGGAGTACGCGGCGGCCCAGCCGGACCACGCAAGCGTGGAGGCGTCGGTCGAGCGCACCGTCACCGAGGCGCTCATGGTCAACCCCAAAACCGAGTACGTCCGGGGGTTTTCTTTTTCATGGGAGGGCACGACCCTCCACGCCACATATCGGGTCAAGGGGCGCGACATGGACGAAATCGTCCTGTCCCTGCTTGTAAACACAGCATGAAGGGGGTGAAAAAATGGCAGCAGAGCGCCCTGTTTTCACATTACCGGCCTGGCATAGACAGGAGACCGCGGAGCAAATCCAGGCGCGCATGATGACACGGCTCCCGCCGGACATCGACAACATCGAGGGCGGCTTCCCGTATGACTTCACAATGCCGACGGCGTTGGAGGAGGACGAACTCATGAATTTCGTCCTCATCGAGACGTTGAAAATCATGTTTCCAGCGTGGGCATACGGCAAATATCTGGATTACCACGCCGCGGCGGTCGGCCTGACCCGCCGGCCGGCGAATCATGCCGGGGGGTATGTGACAATCACGGGCGTCCCCGGCACAGAAATCCCGGTCGGGACGGTTTTCTGCGTCCCGGCGGTCAATGACGTCCCCGCCATTGAGTACGCGACCATCACGGACGCCGTCATCGGCGAAGCGGCGGAGGGCGACGAATACGGCACGGTCGACATTGGCGTGACGGCCATGGTGGGCGGTATGTCTGGGAACGTCTCCGCGGACACCATCGTCATCATGGCGTCGCCGTTCAAGGGCGTCGTCAGCGTCACCAACCAGGCGGCCATCACCGGCGGCACCGTGGAGGAGAGCGACGATGAACTCTATGAGCGGATCGTCTTTGCAGAACAGTCCCCGGAGAGTTTCGTCGGAAACGACGCGGATTATATCCGCTGGGCCAAAGAGGTCAACGGCGTCGGGACGGTTTTGGTCGACACGCAATATGAAGTCGAGCACCCTAACTGGGTCAAGTTAATCATCCTGGACGCCAACGGGCAGCCGGCCAACGACCAAATCCTGGCGGCCGTGTATGAGCACATCATGGCCCCCGACAACCGGGCGGAGGACCGGCTGGCCCCCATTGGCGCCATCCTTGTCGTGGAGGCCCCGACCGGGTGCAGCCTGACCATAGAGGTCAAGGGTCTGGAACTCACGGACGGGTACATTGCGGCGGACGTGGTCAAGCGATTCAAAGACCGGCTGGAGGCGTATTACATCGAGGCCAAAAAGGACGGGGAAGTCCGCTGGAACCGCATACACGCCGTATTCACCGAGACCGAGGGCGTGGAGGATTTCGCAAGCCTGACCGTCAACGGGAAAACGGAAAACATCGCGGTCGACGCCGACGATTACCCCGTGACCGAGGGGGTGACGGTCGAGTGAGCCTGGACAATTTCGACATCGAGCACTTCCCGACCAACCCGACCGCCCTGCGTATGTTGTCGAGGATTTCCCACATTTATGACCGCTCCTATGTCGGCAAATGGATCTTCGAGGTCATGGGGGCGGGCATGGACGACGTCCGGCTTCGGTTTGAGGAGCTCCGGGCCCAGGCGTTCCCGGAGACGGCCACATGGGGCCTGATTTATTGGGAGCAACGCTACGGGCTCCCCGTCGGCGGGGGATTTGATTATGAAGTCCGCCGGCGCAAGGTGCTGGGCCGCAGACGGTCGCGGGCACCCATGAACCCGAAACGGGTGGAGCACATCCTCTCGGAGCTGACCGGGCGGGAGGTCGTCGTCACGGAAAACGTGGCGGATTACACCTTCCGCGTGGAGATCAAGCCAGGGGACAACTTCATCGACATCGCCGAGGCCATGCGGAGAATCAAGCAGATCAAGCCGTCCCATCAAGCCTACCGCCTGCAGGTCGCCCTCCAGACGACGCAGGTTATAACGGCGGCACTCACCGAGACCCGGCTGACCGTCGAGGTTTGGCCGGAGGCCGCCACGGAAATCAGCCTCCCCCCGGCACGCGTTGCCACGGCCGCCGCAATCCGGCCCAGGATCACAGCCACCGTCCTTCCGGGGACAGTGGAAAAGGTCAGCACCACCGCGGAGGTCGCCTCCAGCGCATCGCCGCAGGTGAGGACCACGGCGGGGGCATGGCCGGAACCGGCCCGGCAGGTGGAGACCACCGCGGAGGCCCGGATCATGGCCGGGACCCATCAGCAGGCCACCGCCCAGGCGTGGCCGGAGACGGTCCAGCGGGCGGAGGCCGACGTGGAGGCCCGCGTCATGGCCGGCACGCAGCAGCAGACCGTCACGCGGATATGGCCCGGAGCCGTGGAGCACGTGGAGACAAAGACCGGTGCCTCCGGCGCTTTCGTCGAGATTCACCAGACAATCGAAATCTGGCCGTAAGGAGTTGAAAAAATGGCTAACGAAATTATCATCAGCAAAGACACCAGGCCGTATAAAAGCCTGATCACGGACATCGGCAACGCCAAGATGACCCTCGCCGTTTTGGAGGGCCGCAAGGTCAACATCATCGAAATGCGCCTGGGCGACGGCGGCGGGGCCTATTACATGCCGACCTCGGAGGCCACCAGCCTGGTCAATGAGGTTTGGGCGGGTGAGATCGCAAGCAAGTCCATCAATGAGGCATCCCCCAATATCATCGCCGTCAAGACCGTCATCCCGTCCAGCGTGGGCGGCTTCACCGTCCGGGAGGCGGCCCTGTTCGACGATGAGGGCGATATGATCGCCGTGTGCAACATGCCCGACATCGGGAAAGCGACCCTGCCGGAGGGCATTTCCTCCAGCTTGGATATTGTCATGAACATCCTCCTGACCAACGTGGACGCCGTGGATTTTGCCATCAACCCCACGCTGGACCCGGCAAGCCGGGAGGAGGTCGCCCAGGCCGTGGCCGCACACAATGAGGACCCGGAGGCGCACCCGAACTTGGCCGGGGAGGCCATGAAGGAGCACAATGAGGACCCGGAGGCCCACCCGGCCATGTCCGCCCACATCCGCAGCGTGGAGACCATGCTGAACGGGAGCGCGACCCTGACCGGGGAAACCGACCCCACCGTGGAGACCGAGGGCAAAAAGGGCCAGCACTACATCAACACCAACACCGGGGCGGAATGGGAATGTACCAACATCACCGAGGAGGGCTACACCTGGACACCCGTGGACCCGTCCAGTGAGAGCTTCCAGTCCATGCGGGCCATGCTGGTCGAGGCGACCGAGACTGCGAAGCAGGCCAAGGACGTCGCCGACGGGGCCGCCCAGGCCATCGCCGCGGTGCAAAACACTATTTCGGTCATCCCCTCCCAGGCGGGCAGCCCGGCATACACCGGGGCCGCCCAGGTGCCCAGCTGGAACAATTACGCCGTGGAAATGATGACCGTGACCTATGGGGACCCCGACGACCCGGAGGCCCGGATCACGGAGGCCGACTTCCAAGGTGAGACCGAGGCCGGGACATACAAGGCGTATTTCACCCCCAAGGAAAAATACACATGGGGCGACAAGAGCACCGGGGAGAAGGAAGTCACCTGGACCATCCAGCGGGCCGTCATCGCCACCGCGCCCAGCGTGAGCGCGCTGCTGACCTACACCGGGGAGGCCCAGACCCCCGCATGGACCAATTTCAACGCCGCCCAGATGACCAAAGCGGAGACAGCCCAGACGGACGCCGGGGTGTATCAGACCGCCTTCACCCCCGCGGCAAATTACCGCTGGGCGGACGGCAGCACCGACACCAAGACGATCCCCTGGACCATCGGCCGGGCAATCATCGAGACCATCCCCACGCAGAAGGGAAGCCCGGCATACACCGGGGCCGCCCAGACCCCCGCGTGGAACGGGTACGACAGCGCCAAGCTGACCATCAGCGGGGACACGTCCGGCACCAACGCCGGGGATTACTCCGCGTCGTTTACGCCGACAAAAAATTATCAGTGGGCCGACGGGACCACGACCGCCAAGACCGCCGGGTGGACCATCAGCAAGGCGGCGGGCAGCCTGACCCTGGACAAGACCGCCATCACGCTGAACGCATCCGTCAAATTCTCCACGATCACCGTGACGCGGGCCGGGGACGGGGCAATCTCCGCCCGGTCCAGCGACACCGGCGTCGCCACGGTCAGCGTGTCGGAGAACACCGTCCTGGTGACGTCGGTGAAGGACGGCAAGGCGACCGTCACCATTGAGGTCGGGGAGGGCACAAACCACACGGCCCCGGAGGCCAAGACCTGCGCCGTGACGGTCAGCATCCCCCGGATTTACGGGGCCCAGTGGGACGGCACCAGCACGACGAAATGGTCCAGGACCGACGCCGCGGCCTCGTTCACCGACCCCGTGCCCGCCGTGAACAACGGGAACGGCAGCTCCCCCTTTGACAACCTGCAGCCGTGGGCGGGGATGACCCGCGTGTCGGACAACGCCGCCGGGGAGCTGGTGAGAATCCCGAAATTCTGGTACAAGTGGACGAAATCCGGGAACACACTCAAGCTCCAGATCGCCGACAAGGCGACGGACGGCTTCCGCGTGTCCCCTGCCCACATGGACCGGGGTGACGGCAAGGGTGAGCGGGACGTGGTCTATGTCGGACGATACCATTGCGGCAGCAACAATTACAAGAGCGTGACAGGTCAGGCCCAGAAATGCAGCATCACCCGGAGCGCCGCCCGCGACGGCATCAAGGCCCTGGGCGCCGGGATTTGGCAATGGGACATGGCCATGCGGGTCACGATCCAAATGTTGTATTTGGTCGAATTTGCCGATTGGGACAGCCAGAAAGTCATCGGCTTCGGTTGCTCCGCATCCAGCAATAAGGAGAATAACGGCAAGACCGACGCCATGAAGTACCACACCGGCACCACGGCGGCGAACCGCACAACCTACGGATATACGCAGTACAGAAACATCGAGGGGCTCTGGGATAACGTGTATGATTGGCTGGACGGTTGTTATTACAACAGCAACGGCCTCAACATCATCAAGAACCCCGCGAGCTTCAGCGACAGCGCCAACGGCACGCCGGTCGGCACCCCGTCCCACGGTTATCCGTCCGCCATGACGGTCGCCACCGCATCGGGCCTGGAATGGGTCATTTACCCGACAGCGGCAAACGGGAGCGACACCACCTACGTCCCGGATAGCTGGGACTTCGGCGCGTCGTACCCGTGCCTGTTCGTCGGCGGGAATTACGGCCAGAACCGGAATCACGGGCTGTTCTACGTGAACTACAACACGGCGTCGAACACAAGCACGAACATCGGCTGCCGCATCCTTGTATAGCAATTTTAGGCTACAACATTTTTTGATGGTAAGGGGGCCTCACCCTTTCCATAAGCGTGGACGACCGCACACCCCATGGTGAAGATCAGCCGATAGGACATGAGTTAGTACACGCCGCCGACCGGCGGCGCGATGGAAAGCCCATGAGGCTACAAGGAGGACAACACCACAGCATGAAACGAGAGAGAAATCTTTACGATCCGATGATTTCAGACGGCAACCTGGAGCGGGCCATCCACGACGTCAACGCGTCCCACCGTTGGCTCCCCAGGCACAAGCCCAATAAAACGGTCGCATGGGTGGAGGAGGACATCCCGGCCAGGGTGAAGAAGCTGCGGGAAATCATCATCGGCATCATCGACGGGACGGTCAGCCTCACCCCGCCGTTGAAAAAGAGACGTTACGACAGGAGCGCCGGAAAATGGCGGGACATCAACGAGCCCCTCCTGTGGCCGGATCAGTACGTCCACCACGCCCTGGTGCAGGTTTTACAGCCGGCCATGATGAAGGGCATGGACCGATACTGTTGCGGGAGCATCGAAAAGCGGGGCATCCATTACGGCGTCAAGACGATCAAAAAGTGGATGAAGAATGACCGCAAGGGGACCAAATACTGCCTGCAGTTGGACATCCGGCATTTTTACGACAGCATCCAGCCGCGCTTCGTGGTGGACAGGATGAAGCGGCTCATAAAGGACCGGCGGGTTTTGACGTTGGTGGAGCGGGTCGTGGAGCACGGCGTCCTGATCGGGATTTATTGCTCCCAGTGGTTTGCAAATACCATTTTGCAGCCGTTGGACCAAATGATCCACCAGGCAGAGTATAAAGTGAGCCATTACCTGCGGTATATGGACAATTTCACGATTTTCGGCCCGAACAAGCGGAAATTGCGGAAGCTCCTGGCGGCAATCCGGGCATGGCTGGCCGAAATCGGCCTGGAGGTCAAAGGGGATTGGCAGATATTCCCCACGGCATCCAGGCTCCCGGCAGCCCTGGGCTACCGTTTCGGCCGGGGGTACACCCTCCTCCGCAAGCGGAACCTTCTCCGATTGAAGCAGGGGCTGGCACGATACCGCAAGCGCAAGCGGCAGGGGCGGCGCATTTCCCGGAGGTTGGCCGCCGGCCTGTTATCCCGGCTCGGACAGCTTCGGCATTGTAACCACGTCGGCGTGTATCAACGCATGAATGTCGAAGGAGCCCAAAGGGAGCTGAAGGACGTGGTTAGAAAATACACGCGAAAGGAGCGCATCACATGGAATATATCTTCGGGGCAAGCGGCCTGACAGAGGAGGAGACCCTCAAGACGAAGGGGCCGGAATTTACCGACCTCGCCGGCTGGCAGGAAGTCGTCCAGGAATTTCCCGACAGCACCCGGACGGACCGCTTCCGGGTCATCCGCAAGGTGGGCCAGGACACCGACGCAGAGGGCAACCATTACACCTGGTATGAGATCGACCGGCACAACACGATCATCGACAAGTCCGCGCCCATTGCGGAGCGGGTGGGTGCCATCGAAACGGCCATTGAAAGGGGGCTTAATCTGTAATGGACAGCAAGACGTTGAACGCGCTTTCCAGCGCGATTTTTATTTCCCGCTGCACCCTGACCGGGGAGACCGTGGACACCGACGACAAGCGCATCCGGGCCTCCGGGCTTTACCCGGATTGGAAGGAGGGCCAGCACGCCAAGGGGGCCATTTACAATGCGGACGGGCAGACGTGGGAGTGCTTCCAGGAGTACGACAACGCCACCTATCCCGACATCCGCCCCGGATCGCCGGCGTGGTACACCTTCAACCGGCCCCTCCACGGCACCAGCCGGGAGACCGCCCGCCCCTTCGTTCCCGTCCAGGGGGCGCACGACATCTACCGGGCCGGGGAGTACATGATCTGGACCGACGGCACCGTCCAGCGGTGCAAATCGGACACCAACTTCTCCCCGGCGGATTATCCGCAGGCATGGGAGGAGGCCCCCGCGGAGCCGGAGGAGCCCGCCCAGGGAGACGCCGGCAATGAGTAACACCGAGCTGGTCGCCGAACTCACCGACATTTGCATCCGACAGGCCGAGATCATCAAGGCCCAGGCGTTCATCATCGAACAGTTTGGGGCGCAGGTACGGGAGGAGGAAGCCCTGGCGGCGCAGAACCGCCTCCGGGAGCTCGTAGGCGACTGGGAAGATTGACCAAAAAGGGGGAGCGCCGGGCGCTCCCCCTTTTTGGATAGTACGGCATCGCCGGGAAAGGAGGACGCAAGCATGGGAAGCGAACTCACGCGGCAGGAGCACGAAGAATTTGCCCGCCGCATGGAGGCCGAAAACAAGCGGCTGGAGGACGAAAACAACCGCCAGAACAAGCGGCTCGACCTGTTGGAGGAGAGCGTGCGCGAATTGGGGGCCCTGACCGCATCGGTCGAGAAGCTGGCCGCCAGCGTCGAGAGCATGGTCAAAGAACAGGGCAAACAGGAAAAGCGGCTGGAGACGTTGGAAGGGCGCGACGGCGAAATGTGGCGCAAGGTCGCCGGGCACGTCATCACGGCCGTCATCAGCATCGTCATCGGCTTCATATTCGCAAAAATCGGTATCACAGGGGGATGACATGAAAATTTTAATTGTCATCGTGGCCTCCGTGTTGGCCGGGGCGGTTTTTTCGCAGCTCCGGGCCCGCCGGATCATTGAGCGGCAGCGCAAGACCATCCGGCGCCTCCAGGGAGGCAACCCCCCGGAGGCGCCGAAAAAAATGGAGACCAGCAAAAAGCTGGTGCTGACCACGGGCATCATCTTCGCCGTTTCGTCCGTGGCGGGAGCCACGGCATCCGTCGCTGGCATGGACATCACCTTTTTTGCGGCGGAAATCGCCATTGCCGGCGGGGTTTTCGGCTCGGCCATCGTTTCCTACGAGATCAAGGCCAAAATGGAGAACGTGGTCAAGATCAAAATGGCAATCATCAAATTCCGCCTCGCTGTGGGGAATTACCTGACCCCGGAGCAAATGGCCCAGGTGGAAATCGACATCCAGGCGTTGGAGGCATCCATCGACGGGAAGATCGACGACGCCGTGGCCCAGGCGGTCAACCAGGACCCGGAAATTCCGATTTATTAGCGTTTAGGAGGGCTTCACCAATGACAGAGCAGCAGCTTCGGCAGAAAGTCGCCGACAAGATGACCTCATGGGTCGGCGCCACCAAAGGGAGCGCCAAACATGCGGAGATTTTGAAAATTTACAACGACCACCGGCCCCTGGCCCGCGGGTACAAGATGAAGGTCAACGACGCCTACTGTGCCGCCACCGTGTCCGCGGCGTGGATTGCGTGCGGTCTGGCCCCGTACACCGGGACCGAGTGCGGGGTGGAGAAATTCGCCCGCCTCGCCCAGGACAAAGGCATCTGGGTCGAGAATGACGCCCACGTGCCCAAATTGGGCGACGCCGTCGTGTATGACTGGCAGGACAACGGCGTGGGGGATTGCACCGGTGCCGGGGATCACATCGGCATCGTCACCAAAGCCGGGGCCACGTCCTTCACCGTCACCGAGGGCAACATGACCGGCGGCAAGGTGGGCACAAGGACCATGTCCGTCAACGGCCGCTACATCCGCGGATTCATCACCCCGAACTATGCGGACATTGCCAGGGCGCTGGGGGGCGCATCCATCCCCACAGACACCGCCCCCGACACGTCGGGCAAGAGCATCGAGGAGATCGCCAAGGAGGTCATCGCCGGGAAGTGGGGCACCGGGACGGACCGCAGGAACCGCCTGCAGGCCGCCGGGTACGCATACACCACCGTCCAGGCCAAGGTCAACGAAATCCTGGGCGGCGGCACCGGAGCGACCGAGGCGAAGCCGACGACCACCCCCTCGGCCTCGGCCGCGAAAGCTGTTGCGGCGGAGAAATTCGACCGCAGTCTCACCGGCACGTACATCGTCACACCGAACATCGGCGCCAACGTCCGCAGCGGGCCCAGCACCGCCCACGGGGTCATCAAGGCCGTGTCAAAGGGCACAAAGGTCAGCAATTACGGCTATTATTCCATCCGGGGCGGCGTCAAATGGTATTACGTCCGCATTGGGGAAACCGTGGGCTTCATTTCGTCCACGTGTCTGAAAAAGGTTTAAGGAGGTCACACCATGAACATCATCCAGAACATTCAAAGCATCATCGCCGTCGCCGCCGTTGTCATTTTGAACATCGCAGCCATCGCCAAGGGTGTCACCGTCATCGTGAAGCGCATCCAGGACGTCAAGGACGCCACGGCGGAGGAGAAGCAGGAGTCCAAGTCCACCGGCATTGCGAACCGGCAGCACGTCATCTTCGGCTGGGTCACGGACGCCGAAAAGGACCTCGGCGGGGGCACCGGCAAATTGAAGTCGTCTAAGGTCGCGGCAATGATTTATAAGTACATCCCGGACGATTTGAAGCCCCTTTTCACCCCGCAGGAAATCCAGGACATGATCGACACCGTTTTGGAGGACGCCAAGAAATACTGGGAGGATAACGGCAAGGCCCGCGAATACATTGAGAGCGGCGCCCAGGCCGTGCTCACGGCGGAGATCGGCGCGGTCAATGTGGCGGACGGCTTCCCCGTGGAGGAGATCGCCCACGCCGTCGGCGCAGGCGTCAGCGCGGCCATTAAAACCGCCGTAGAGACGGCCCAGGGCGCGCCCGTGTCCACGGAGGTCCAGGAGCCCGCCAACGGCGCAAACACCGCCACAGCGGCCCCGCAGGAGCCCCCGGCGGCCGTTCCCGACGCCCCCGGCGAAGCCGCCGAAAATTAACGCTTGACTATTCCCCGGCCGTAAAGTATACTGGCGCAAGGAGGGGGGTCTAAGGGGGGTAAACGCCCCGCCGAATGACCCCCCTCCGACCGCATCGAGAAGCCCAAAAATTTTTTGGACTTCTTTTATTTTTTTGCTTGACTTATAAACCGCCTCTGTTTATAATTGGAGCATGAAGAACAGAACGACACAGGCCACGGGCCTGGAGGTAACACAATGAAGTACGAAGTCATCAAGAACCAGGGCAAGGGGTACACCCTCGTCATCAGCCGGGACGACGGCACCCGCAACGATTACCGTTTCAACACCAAGGCGCAGCTCACCCGTTGGATGAAGCTGGCCGGGATCAAATAAGGAGCGCAACACCATGAAGATGACAAAAACCGATTTCAACATCCAGGTCAACGTCTCCAGCAGCTGGATCGTTTACATCACCAAGACCTGGGAGGAGGCCGAACACCTCCACAAGTTCGCCCTCACCCAAAAGGAGATCATGGGCGGCGATTGGTATTACACGGTCAGCACCGTCGAGGTCAAAAAGGACTGCCGCGTCCCGGAGTTTTTCCACGACCACGGGTATTTCGCCACCGTCATCGAGCACAACAACGGCGACTGGAATGAGGCCCCGAAATACGAGCTTTACATCGTCGAGTAAGCCCAGCCCGCAAGGCCGACGGCATCCGCCGCCGCTGGTGCAAGCCCAGCCGCCGGACA
>ERZ779631.142-NODE-142-length-27499-cov-5.750292_pt1 | contig 27499 bp, 25 predicted proteins | sample MGYA00514193_ERZ779631 | MGnify/ENA primary metagenome ERZ779631 (study PRJEB29562, sample SAMEA4376710) | mouse gut metagenome | isolation source: Cecum | study: EMG produced TPA metagenomics assembly of the A DSS colitis mouse model was used to assess the...
AAGCTGCTTCATCATCTTCTGGGACTGTTCAAACTGCTTGATAAATTTATTGACCACCGCAATATCTACTCCTGCGCCTCTCGCAATCCTGTGTTTTCTGCTCGGATTTAAAAGTTTTGGATTCTGACGCTCCGCAGGCGTCATGCTTAAAACAATCGCTTCCATACGCGCAAGCTGCTTCTCGTCCACCATGGACTCAATGTCACCCATCTTACTTCCCATACCCGGCATCATATTCAAGATACCTGAAAGACCGCCCAGATTACGCATCTGCTTCATACTTTCCAGATAATCGTCAAAATCAAACTTGCCCTTCTTCATACGGGCAGCCATCTGCTTTTCTTTCTCTTCGTCGATATCTATATTCTGCTGCGCCTTTTCAATCAGCGTCAGAACATCGCCCATACCTAAAATCCGGCTTGCCATACGATCCGGATAGAACTGCTCCAGATCGGAAAGCTTCTCACCCATACCAATATACAAAATCGGTCTGCCTGTCACCGCCTTGATGGAAAGCGCCGCGCCACCTCTGGAATCACCATCCATTTTGGAAAGAATAACACCGTCAATTCCGACTTTCTCATCGAAATCCTTCGCCACATTGACAGCATCCTGACCGGTCATGGCATCCACAACAAGCAACGTCTGATGCACTTCCACGCTGTTCTTAATCTCTTGCAGTTCCGCCATCATTTCCTCATCTATATGGAGGCGGCCCGCCGTATCAAGAATCACGATATTATGACCGTTCTTCTGCGCATGTTCAATCGAAGCTTTGGCAATATTAACGGGTTTGTGATTCTCTCCCATGGAGAACACGTCAACCTGCTGTTTCTCACCGTTAATCTGCAATTGCTTAATCGCTGCCGGTCTGTAGACGTCACATGCGACAAGCAGAGGCTTCTTGCCTTTCAGCTTCATTTTGCCGGCAATCTTAGCGGTTGTGGTCGTCTTACCTGCACCTTGCAGACCGCACATCATAATCACGGTGATTGATTTGCCCGGTTGTAACGTAATCTCTGTCGTCTCAGAGCCCATCAGAGAAACCATCTCTTCATTGACAATCTTGATGACCATCTGTCCCGGATTTAATCCGTTTAGTACGTCGGCGCCGACAGCGCGCTCCTCCACCGACTTAACGAACTGCTTCACGACTTTAAAGTTGACATCAGCTTCCAAGAGCGCCATTTTAACCTCTTTCAAGGCAATCTTGACATCTTCCTGTGTGAGACGACCCTTGCTTCTCAAACTCTTGAAAACATTCTGCAATTTATCTGTCAGACTCTCAAATGCCATATTACAACTCCTGTAAAATCTCGGAAGACAACTGCTTAATCCGGATGCCGTACGAAGAATATTCTCCTTCATGTACTTGTTCGCTCTTCTCAAGCTGTTCTGATAACTGGTTTATTCCGGATACTTTCGCTTTAATAGTTTGGAATTTTTCTATCAGCTTAAGCTTCTCTTCATAGCCCTGCAGCGTCTTGTCACACCGCTTAACAATATCATGCACCGCTTGTCTGCTGATTCCCTCTTCCTGTGCAATCTCGCCGAGAGAAAGATTATCGTACACGATGCCTTCATAAATCTGCCGCTGATGTCTCGTCAACAGTTCTCCATAGAAATCATATAGTAAACCTTGTTCTACAATTTTCTCCATGTCACAAACCTTCTGCCGGAAACACTGTAGCCACGTTGTTCCCGACTTATGCATTCTACTATACACAGAGAAAGGTGTCAAGTGTTTTTTCTTGACACCTTTTGCCCACAGATTTTTCTCCTTTCATATTCTACTGCTCGAAAAGGCGTCTGCCATTTCTGCAAACGCCTTCCCTAGATATCTTTATACTAATCACTCTGTAACAACCTCTAAATACCCGACCATCTTCGTCATATCAAACTCCGGCAGCACACCCTGATTCGGTTCATAATATTGCCCTTCAAATCCCACAAGATAGTGGCTGTATCTTCCCATCTTCTCCATAATGATACAGCAGCGCGGCAATTCTACAGGCTTACCTAGCGTATATATAATCTTGTCCGCATGACGGATTCCGAGATATTCCAGCGTAGCAATCATTTTGCTCATATTTGCCTGCCACTCACGGCACTTCATTATATCGCACATCTCATCCAATGTAGTTCCGGCAATCATAGCAACGCAAGCCTGTCCACATAACCCGTCCCATGGCTGGGTTACCAAATCAATACTGTCAATCTTACGAATCGGATGCTCTGTACTGTAAGGGCTGTTGCTGCTCATACTTACCATATTTCCAACTATTTCAATGGAAATTAAATACTTCTTTCCCAGTTCTACCTTAGATAAGGTGTCCTGATTCACGGGAATATCATAATAACCCTGCCCTTTCGGAACAAGGTCGCAGATAAAACACACGTCATCAAAACACACTCTGACCGGTGCATCTCCCACTTTCTCACATACTTCCCATACATTAAACGGTACAGCTATTGTATTCTCATTCTCCCGGAATTCTACCGTACCTTCAAATTCATATTTCATAGATAACCCGCCTTTCTTATCATAGTAGTCTTATTGTACCAATTCAATAAATGCCACCGCGTAAACCATTGTGGCAAGAATTACATAGTAATTCTTGTGATGCAAGCCGCCGGGCTTGCATCTATTGTAGCATATACAAGGATTCAAAGGCAACCTTTGAAGGCGCACTTCCCACAATCTTCTTAAACCGTCTGGCAAACGTTGAATAATCTGAAAACCCGCACTCGTAACACGCCTTAGACGCGGGCATTCCGGACAGAATCATTCTCTTCGCCGCCTGAATCCTCTTCTCATTAATATACTGATGAATCGAATAACCCGTAGCTTCCTTAAACTGACGCATCAGATAGTATTTGCTCAGATAGCAATGTTTTGCCAGCACGTCCACACTGATTTCCTCTGACAAATGCCCTTGGATATAAGTAATCACATCTATAATTTTCTCATGATATGCCGCGGTAGCAATATATGCTTTCGGCTGCCCAATCGCAGTCCTGTTAAACAGCACCATAAACTCTATGAATGCGCTCTTAAGAAGCATATCGTTCATATACGCTTCCCGCTGTGCTTCGATCTGCTCCATACGCAGCAGACAACCGACAAGTTCCTCATAGCTCTCCGGCGAGAAATGAACCACCCGGCTCTGCTGTCTGTCCGCTTCCTCAAAACAATATTTCAGACTGTCGCCTTTCTCATTGCTTCCTGCCAGAAAATCTTCGGACAGATAGATAATATATCTCTCATAAGGAACTGTTTCGTCAATCTCCGGTTTATGGATAACATTTGCGCCTACAAGAACGAAATCATATGGTTTCAAATGATAGGTTTTTCCTTCCACCTTATAATCCACTCTGCCGTCAACAAAATAAATAATTTTGTAAAAATCATGATAATGAAAATCAAACCGCTGTTCTTTGCAGTCGCGCAAATGAAATATTCTGTACGGTTCCGTCAGATAACCTGTCTTTTCATATTGCTCAGACTCTCCGATACGGCTGTCCTTATTGTCCTCCATCAGACCAATCTCCAAAACTGATATTTAAATCTACATTCACATCAATCCCGTCAACTTTACCTTCGTCCGTATACTGCCACACTTTAAAATCATACGGATAGTAAACCTGTTCATCATAGAGCGCAAACCACTTCTCATACTCTTCAAGCTGCTCTAAATCCAATAGCAGCATAAAAGTCTTCAGATTGCCGTAAATCATTGGCGTATATCCCGCATTCTTAATCATTTCACAGAATGCAATACAATACTCGGTCCGTTCCTCTTTCGTCAGTTCTTTCGTCCTTGCATCCGAGTTGTTGACGGCTTCAACGTCAATCACCACCGGATAAGTTACCTTATACGGTTCTATCGTATCAAGCACATACTGCGCTTCCTCTTCCGCCTCTTCCACACTGGTTGCCTGCGTAAAGAAATAGACGCCCACGTCAATATCGTTCTGCCGTGCACCTTTGATATTATCCTCAAAGGTCTCGTCTTCCATAATCTCGCCTTCGGAATAACCTCTGATACCGAGCCGGATAAAGGCATATTCCACATCATCGTCCGCCACTTTCTCCCAATCAATCTCACCCTGATATTTGGACACGTCTATGCCTTTATGCGCGATATTTTCCCCATTTTCATAATAATTCATAATCTGTTCGCCATCTAAAACGAAATTCGCCGGCTCATATGTATGATGTTTTAAACTATCTAAAATTGGGAAAAAATGAAACTCGCCCGCATCCGCCACAATAATTTCATCCGGATAAAAATATCGCAGCATCGCGGTCGTTCCATCACCCGACAGCATGAGTTCTTTGAGCTTGTTCAAGAATTCGCTGCTCACTTCTTCACTTGTCTGACTAACCGCCTCCTCTTTGGCAAGCGCAAGCATCGCATCCACTTCGCCCTGTGTATATGTAACGGTTTCATCCATACGGATTGCTTCCAGTTCGTTCATAACAACCGTATTTTCCATCTGTACCGAACGATACTTAAACACCATCATCAGACAGATTGTAATGGCGGATAATGTTACGATGCACAATATAATTGAGCCGAACAGTATCCCGTTTTCGTTTCTCCTGCGTTTCTTCTTATGTCTCTTAGTTTGATAATTATTTTCCCGCATAGATTCTCCTTATATTTATTTCGCGTTTTTATCTGTTATCTTCTGTCACCGCTATATCCGTTCACTGAAATAACTCTTATAGCCTTCCCCAAAAATCTCCGAAGCGCTCGTGATAATCATGAAAGAATCCGCATCTTCATCCCGGACAATACTCTCCACGCGCGGAAATACCGTTTTCTTCATCGCACACATGATGACCTGTTTATCATTTCCGCTATAGGCTCCCCGTCCGCTTATCAGCGTCATTCCAATATCTAATTCTTCCAAGATTCTCGCCTTAATCTGTTCCGGTTTATCACTGATAATATATAAAAGTTTCGCCTCATCTCTTCCGTAAAGTACCACATCCATCGTAACGGAAGAACAACCTACCGCTATCGCCGCATAAAGCGCTGCATCAATATCTCTGAAGACAATCCCCGATAATGTCACAACAACCGCATCCGCAATAAAGAACAGCTTTCCGGTCTTTAAGTGCGGCAGCTTCAATCGCAGCGCTTTGACTACAATATCCATGCCTCCGGTTGTCGCGCCTGTCTTAAATATAATGCCGATAGACGCTGCAGACAGAGTCCCTCCTGCAATCGCTGCCAACAGTCTATCATAGGTTGCCGCCGGAAAGGAAGTCAAAATATTGGTAAATGCGGAAATGAGCACCGTGGTATAAATTGTCGAAACTGTCAGTCCTATTCCGAATTTCCATATGGCAAAAATGAGAATCGGTATATTCAAAAGCAGTATTAACGTACCTGTACTGACCGGTATCAATCTGTTTGCCAAGATTGCTATCCCCGTCACTCCGCCGGGCGCCATGTTGTTCGGATCGATAAACAGACTGATTCCCACAGCATTGACGAAAGCAGCCGCTGTTATAATAATATATTTCTTTAGCCATTCTGTCTTGCTTTTTTTTAAAAATTTTTTATTTTTCTTCTCTTTTTTTACTTTCATACACTCTATTCCTATATTTCTATACTTTGCTTTCTGATTCTGAATCCCTAATTGTCTTATACCTGTAAACATAGCATATCCTTTTTCCACAAAATCATAACGCAAAAAAGCCAGACCGGTACGGTCTGACTTTCCTGCAGTCCAATCATGAAACAGAAATTATATCCCCACTCGTACAAGCTTGGGCTGATAACCGTTTTGATTCAGTGCTTCAATAATCTGGTTCTTATGTTCCGTACCGTATGCCTCCAGCGTAATTCTAAGTTCCACTGCGGCGTTACGGTTGATTGATACGAACTGGTTATGCTCAAGTTTAATGACGTTACCGCTCTGCTTCGCAATCACGTCGGCCACTCTGGACAGTTCGCCCGGCTTATCCGGCAAAAGCACGGAAACCGTAAAAATCCTGTCACGCAGCACGAGTCCCTGCTGTACCACGGAAGACATTGTAATCACATCCATATTCCCGCCGCTTAAAATGGAAACAATTTTCTTATGCTTTACATCAAGATGTTTTAATGCCGCTACCGTAAGCAGTCCAGAATTTTCTACGATCATCTTATGATTTTCTACCATATCGAGGAAAGAAACGACCAGTTCTTCATCTTCAACTGTAATGATGTCATCCAGATTCTGGCTAATATACGGGAAAATATTTGTTCCCGGCGTCTTTACGGCGGTGCCGTCGGCTATCGTATTTACCTTGTCAAGCGTCAGCACTTTGCCTGCGCGGATAGATTCCTGCATACAGTTCGCCCCAGCAGGTTCTACACCAATCACTTTAATCTTCGGATTTAACAGCTTAGCCAGTGTTGATACGCCCGTTGCAAGTCCGCCTCCTCCGACAGGCACCAAGATATAATCAACAAGAGGAAGTTCCTTGATGATTTCCATGGCGATGGTTCCCTGCCCGCAAGCCACATCCAGATCATCAAACGGATGCACGAAAGTATATCCTTTCTCTTCAGCCAGCTGATATGCCTTGGCACAAGCTTCGTCATATACGTCTCCGTGAAGAATAACTTCCGCTCCATAACTTTTCGTACGATTCACCTTGATCAGCGGAGTCGTCGTAGGCATCACGATCACAGCCTTCACTCCGTAACATTTCGCCGCATAGGCGACCCCTTGCGCATGATTGCCGGCTGACGCTGTAATCAGCCCTTTTTCTCTCTCTTCCTCCGAAAGGGTACTGATTTTATAGTAAGCTCCACGAAGCTTATACGCACCCGTAAGCTGCATGTTCTCCGGTTTTAAATATACCTTGTTACCTGTCTGTGCGCTAAAGTAATCACTGTATATCAGCTTTGTCTCCGAAGCAACTTCTTTGACAATCTCATATGCTTCCTCAAACTTATCCAATGATAATTCCTTCATCTATATCCCCCGTTCCTTTCTTATTGCTCGTCCTCTAACGTCTCTTCCGTAATCTTTTCTGCCATATCCCGATTAAACAAAGCGTCTACAAACTGGTCCGCATCAAATTTCTGCAAATCGTCTATCGTCTCTCCCACGCCGATATACTTCACCGGAATCTGCAATTCTGACTGAATGGCTATCGCGATACCTCCTTTGGCCGTGCCGTCCATCTTCGTCAGGATGATGCCGGTCAAATCAGCCGCCTCTCCAAACTCCTTAGCCTGCATCAGGGCATTCTGCCCAGTCGTTGCATCGAGCACCACCAGATTCTCTCTGTGTGCATCCGGAAATTCTTTGTCTATAATGCGATTGATCTTTTTTAACTCTTCCATCAGATTTTTCTTATTGTGCAGTCTTCCGGCCGTGTCACATAGAAGCACGTCCGCTCCTCTTGCCTTGGCAGCGTTCACTGCGTCATAAATCACGCTGGCGGGATCGGAACCTTCACTGCCACCGATCACATCGACTCCGGCACGATTTGCCCATTCCCCCAGTTGTTCACCTGCTGCTGCGCGGAACGTATCTGCTGCCGCAAGGAGCACTTTTCTCCCCTGCGATTTGAGTTTTCCGGCAAGTTTACCTACTGTAGTCGTCTTACCTACGCCGTTTACGCCGATTACAAGCACCACCGACTGCTCTTTCTCGAAATCATACGCAGTCTCTCCTGCCTGCATCTGTTCTTTAATATTTTGTATCAGAAATTCTTTACAGTCAGTCGGTTCTTTAATATGGTTCTCTTTCACTTGTTCCCGAAGCTTATCCAGAATCTCTTCAGTTGCCGCAACGCCGATATCACCCATGATTAGAATCTCTTCCAGTTCTTCGTAGAATTCTTCGTCAATACTGGAAAAACCGCCGAATACCGCATCAATACCATGAACGATATTATTCCTCGTCTTGCTCAATCCCTCTTTTAATCTGCTGAAAAAACCTTTCTTCTCTTCACTCATCAGTCATCCAATTCCTTATCAATCAAATTAACACTTACCAGAGTTGACACACCCTTCTCCTGCATCGTAATACCGTAGAGACGGTCTGCTTTCTCCATTGTACCGCGTCTGTGGGTAATCACTATAAACTGTGTATTCTTCGTCAATTTATGCAGATACTTTGCAAATCTTCCCACATTACTCTCATCCAACGCCGCTTCAATTTCATCGAGCAGACAGAACGGCGAAGGTTTCAGGTTCTGAATCGCAAAGAGCAGACAGATGGCTGTCAGTGATTTCTCCCCACCGGACATCTGCATCATATTAACCAGTTTCTTACCGGGCGGCTGCGCGATAATACGGATACCCGCCTCCAGCACATCCTCTTCTTCTATCAGTTCGAGCGTTCCCTTACCTCCTCCGAAAAGTTCTTTGAATACTTTATCAAATTCCTTGTTAATTTCCGCAAATTTCTCGTTAAACTGTTTTCTCATGGATGTATCCAGTTCTTCGATAATACCGAGCAGCGTTTTCTCGGCTTCCACCAAATCGTCATGCTGCGTCTTTAAAAAAGTATATCGTTCCATAAGATTCTTAAAATCTTCAATCGCATTGACATTGACGTCTCCCAATCTCTTGATCGCATCTTTAAGAGCGCTGATTTCCTTCTTCATGGATGGCAGATCGTTCATTGCATCGTCCTTCAAAGACTCAGCGTCGGACAATGTGATTTCATACTCATCCCACATATAGTTAATCTTGCTTTCTATGGACTCTTCCATCCGTTCTCTCTGGCTTCCTAAACGGTAGACTTCTTTATCGAGTGCAGTCATCCGTTCCGATAATTCTTCTCTGGATGCAAAGAAATTTTTCTGTTTAGCTGCCAATTCTTCTTTCGCTGCGGTATCATCTTTGAGTTTTTGTGAAGCGTCGCTCTGCGCTGTATAAGAAGATGCAATTGTCTTCTCAATTTCCAGAATACTTGCCCGCTTGCGCTCCACTTCTTCTTTGCCAAGATGCAATCCTTCTTTTACTTCCGTAAGTTCCTCTGTATGTCTGGCAATCTCGCCCTCCACACGTTCCAGATTCTGACGTTTAAACTCTTCCGTCTGGAGCATCTTCTCCACTTCTACGTCCCATTCGGATACTTTGGCTGACTGCTCGGATTCCTCCGCGCGCTTTTCTTCCAGTTGCTGCTGGAACTGTGTAATCTGGACTTCCACATTTTTCTCCAGCGCCTCAGAGTCTTCCAGTTCTCTGGCAATCTCATCTTTTCCTACCTGAATCTCTTTGATTTGAAGTTCAATATCCTGCTCTTCGCTCTTTAACTCACCAAATCCTTCTTCCGTCTCACTCTTCTTATCCCGCGCCTGCATCACATTCATTCTGGCGGTATTCTGTTCGATAAATTTGCGCTGTAACTGTCCTTTGATATCTTCTATATCGAGACGGAGTTTATTACGCCTTCTCTTCGTATCCTCAATATCGTTAAGCAGCTTGTCTATCTCGATCACGTACTGTTTGACCTTTTTCTCCAGTTCCTCCATCTCACGGCGTCTTCCAAGCAGATTAGAATTATTCTTGAACGCGCCGCCGCTGATGGCTCCGCCGGGTACAAGAAGTTCCCCTTCCAATGTAACCATACGGATACCGTAATCAAACTTTCTGGCAATCTTTACTGCATGATCCACATTATCAATCACAACGATACGCCCTAACATTGCTTTTGCCACGTTGCGGTACTTCTTGTCAATCTTCACCAAATCATCCGCCATACCGATGACGCCTTCTTCTTTGAGAGCCTCCGGATTCTTAAATTCCTGCGGATGAGTGATGCTCGTAAGCGGCAGAAACGTAGCACGTCCGGCTCTCGCCTTCTTCAAATACCCAATCATACGTTTTGCCGTCTCTTCATCTTCCGTGACAATATTCTGGATATTACCGCCCAACGCCGTCTCAATCGCCGTCTCATACTTCGCGTCCGCCTGAATGATATCGGCTACCACACCGATAATGCCTTTTTCCTGTCCTTTCTGCTCCATGACTGCCTTGACGCTTCCGCCGTAGCCTTCATAGCGCTCTGTCAAATTCGCAAGCGCTTCTAACTTAGACTTTTCCTGATGATAAAGTACCTGTGTATCTCTCAGCTTCTGGTCTCTGCCCGCCAGTTCTTCCCGCATACCGACAAGCTTCTCTTCCATGCTTTCCTGCTTCTCGTTCAAGTCGCGGATAACAACATTGACTGCCTCAAATTCCTCTTCCAGCTTCTTGATTGTCTCAGTCTGCGTTGCCTCATCAGACTTCGCCCGCAGTAATCTGGAATTTAATTCCGCCTTACGGATGTTGATTTGTTCCAGCATGGTATCATATCGCCCCAGCTTGGATTTAATGGTCGCACGATTGTTCAAAGCATCAATAATCGTATTCTTTCCGCTCTCGATATGATTATTTAACTCCTCAATCCTTCCCTGTGTTTCCTCGAGCAGTTTCCTCGCCTCGGCTCTTGCCCGTTCTAATTGCTCCAGTTTTGTATCAATCTCACTCTTTTCCGTCAAAATCTCATTCTTCTCTGTCGTGCGTTCATCAATCTGTTCCTGAATGCTTCGTATGCGGTTCTGCAGATGTTCCTCGTTTCCCTCTGCGGAATGAATCTGCTCCTTCAAGACATTGATCTCACCCTCCAATTTGGAGCGGGTGACGCCCGTGTCCGTCAATGTCGCCCTTGCCGCCTCAATCGACTGATCCAAAAGTTCAATCCGGCTCACAATCTGTTCATATTCGTCTTTAATCTGCTCATATTTATGCTTTGTATCTTCGAGGTCGCCGTTTGCGATATGTAATTTGCCCTCCACCTCGCTAAGCTGTTGTCTGACGCGTACATTCTCCAAGAGGAATACATTGACGTCCAGAGTTTTCAGTTCTTCTTTTTTCTTCAGGTACACTTTTGCTTTTTCAGACTGTTTCTCTAACGGCCCGATTTGTTTCTCCAGCTCGGCAAGGATATCGTTGACACGGACAAGATTCTGCTTCTCATCCTCCAATTTCTTCTGCGCCGCATATTTTCTGCGTTTAAACTTTACGATACCGGCCGCCTCATCGAATAATTCTCTTCTCTCTTCTGGTTTCCCGCTGAGAATCTTGTCAATCTGACCCTGTCCGATAATGGAATAACCTTCTTTACCGATACCCGTATCATAGAACAGTTCGTTGACATCCTTTAATCTGCATACCGTACCGTTGATCATATATTCACTCTCACCGGAGCGGTATAATCTTCTGGAAACCGTTACCTCATCGTAGTCTATGGCAAGCTGATGGTCCGCATTGTCAAGCGTAATCGCCACATAAGCATATCCTAACGGCTTACGCATTTCCGTACCGGAAAAGATAACGTCCTGCATACTCGCTCCGCGAAGCTGCTTGATGCGCTGCTCTCCGAGCACCCATCTGACGGCGTCCGCCACATTACTTTTACCGGATCCGTTAGGTCCTACAATACCAGTGATTCCATTGTGAAATTTGAAATTGATTTTATTAGCAAAAGATTTGAATCCATGCACTTCAATGCTTTTTAAATACATAATGTACCTCTTAGTTTCTCTCAGTCGGCAATGATATATGTTTTATGAATCAAAGCTTCATATGCCGCTTTTTGTTCCGCCGCTTTCTTGGAATGTCCTGTTCCTTTTCCGATAATCCTATCATCAAGCATGGCATTCACGGCGAAAACCTTAGCATGCTCCGGACCTGCCTCGCAGACAAGCCCGTAATGAAGCACTCCTCTATTCTCTTTCTGTACTTCTTCCTGCAAAATGGTCTTTGCATCGTAAAACAACTGTTTATTCTCTAAATCAGACAAAATAACTCGATGGATGTAAGACTTCGCCTCATCAATTCCGCTGTCCAGATAGATTGCGCCGATAATCGCCTCCATTACATCCGATATAATAGAATCCCGTCCCCTGCCGCCGGTGGCTTCCTCTCCTTTACCGAGAAGAATATATTCCTCTAACCCCATCTCTCTCGCGCAAAAGGCAAGCGCCGGCTCACAGACAATCGAAGAACGCAGCTTTGTCATTTTCCCTTCCGTCATATCCGGATTCTGCTGATAAATATAATCACTGCTGACAAGTTCAAGCACGGCATCCCCCAGAAACTCTAAACGCTCATAATCGCCAAACTTATTAATTTTCTGTTCGTTAGCATAAGAGCTGTGCGTCAGCGCCTGCTTTAATAACAGCTTATTATGAAACTGATAGCTAATCTTTTCTTCCAGTCTCATTATCCTTTCTTCCGTCATGAGAATCCTCCGCGATATAGACATGGAAAAGCCCCTTCTGGCGGAAAGGGCTTTCCTCTGCTCATTTTATGACATCGAATTTTGAATCAGTGCAACTGCTTCACCCACTGTAGCAATATGTTCCGCCTTTTCAGCCGGAATTTCTATTTCAAAGGCTTCCTCAATTCCCATAATAATCTGAAATATATCAAGCGAGTCAGCCCCCAAATCTTCCATAAATGTTGTCTCCGGTGTAACCTCATTGGGGTCAACGTTCAACACGTCCGCTATCACTTCTTTTAACTTATCAAACTCCATATTAACAGCTACTCCCTTCGTTTTATCTGTCGTTGTTCTACTTGTCCTCTTCAGACAAAACTTCCTCCGTCAGAATCATTTCTTTAATCTTCTCGTTGATCTTCTGTTCCTTGAAGGTAATACACTGTAAAATAGAATTCTTAATTTCTATTGCTTTGGAGCTGCCGTGCGTCTTAACCACCAGACCTTTTAAGCCAAGCAGCGGAGCCCCGCCGTACTGTTCCAAATCAAATGCTTTCAGTGTCTGTTTCAATGCCGGTTTCACCAAAAGTGCGCCAATCTTGCTTCGAAGACTCGTCATCATGCCTTCTTTTACCTTTGTAATCAACGTAGCTCCGACGCCTTCATAAGTCTTAAGTATGACATTTCCAACGAAAGCTTCACACACGACTACGTCCACAGCGCCTGCCGGAATATCTCTCGCCTCCACGCTGCCAACAAAATTGATATCCGGACAATTCTTCAAAAGAGGAAATGTTTCCTTCACAAGCGCATTTCCCTTCTCTTCTTCCGCGCCGATATTTACAATTCCCACTCTTGGGTTCTTAACTCCCATTACGTTTTCCATATAAACAGAACCGATTTTGGCAAACTGCACAAGGTGAGACGGTCTGGCATCGACATTCGCGCCGCAGTCAATCAACAGCGAGCATCCCGTCGCAGTAGGAATAAGCGGTGCAAGAGGCGGTCTTTCCACGCCCTTGATACGCCCAACGATAACCTGTCCACCGACGAGAGTCGCCACCGTGCTCCCCGCAGAAACATAGGCGTCACAAGTGCCGTCTTTCACCAGATTCAGCGCTTTGACCAGCGAAGAGTCCTTCTTCTTACGTATCGCCATAACCGGCGGCTCAGCCGTCTCTATAATCTCGCTTGCCGGAACAATCTCCATCTGTTCCTTCTGATATGTATATCCGGAAAGTTCCTTCTCAAGCACATCCTGCATTCCTACCAGATAAACCTTGACCTTGCCGCTCTCGTTAACCGCTTCCACTGCACCTTTGACAATCTCCTTCGGAGCATTGTCTCCGCCCATTGCATCCACTGCTACTTTTACATATTCACTCATGTCAGTAATTAAGCCTTTCTCTTCCTTACGCTGTCCAATGACAGACATCACCGCAGAAAACGTGTCCGTACATTCTCTGCATAAATATCGCATACTAATATATTAATATACTAAATACAGCCGCAAAAATCAAGTTATAATAAAACAAAAAACGCCCTAACATTGCGCATTACCACCAATGTTAAGAGCGCTTCCGTACCGCAAGTACAATTATACTAATAAAACATTTACCGCTTAGTCAACTGCAATAATCTCTTTTTTGTTGTATGTGCCGCATTTCTTACATACTCTGTGGGGTACCATCAAAGCACCGCATTTGCTGCACTTTACTAACGTAGGAGCAGACATTTTCCAGTTTGCTCTTCTCTTATCTCTTCTACCTTTAGAAGATTTGTTCTTAGGACAAATAGACATTGTTACACCTCCTTATTCCCGTTAAAGATATCCTTTATTACTGCCATCCTTGGATCAGGAACAAAGGTATCACAATCACATGTTCCCGTATTCAGGTCTCTACCGCACTGACGGCAAATTCCTTTGCAGTCAGGCTTACACAAAACCTTCATAGGCCAGTTCATTACAATTTCACTGTTTAGTAAGTCTTCCACGTTAAGCTGGCAGCCGTCCATAATATCCTGATCATCCGTTTCGTCAGGTATGGACTCCATCATATCCGGCGCGAACACTTCTCTGTCAAATTGAAGCATAAGCGGCTGTTCTACAGGCTTCAGACATCTGTCGCAATTCATGGCAAATGTTATTTTGGCATCGCCGACAATCCGTACCTTCCCTTTACCGATATTAGTAAAGGACAGATTAACCGGCGCCTTATCCTTAACCGGAAAAACAGCGTTGCCTATCGTGACCTGCTCCAATTCCGATTCCGCCTGCATCGTGACCTGCTTGCCTTCAATTGTAAACACTTCAGTTAAGTTCACAAACATAGCCGACTCCTATCCACACTCAAACAATTATACCCATGGGGATATGGTTTGTCAACCATAAAATTTTGTCCATCCCTTACTGTCCGTCTATGTCAATGCATATTACCTTTTTCTGTCACGCCAGTTGTGCCTGTACTGCCGTAAGCGCCACCACGCCCACGATATCCTGCCATGAACAGCCGCGGGAAAGGTCGTTAACCGGTTTGGCGATACCCTGCAGCATCGGGCCGTACGCTTCCGCCTTACCGAGTCTCTGCACAAGCTTATATCCGATATTGCCACAGTCAAGATTGGGGAAAATCAGCACGTTTGCTTTACCTGCCACCTCGCTGCCCGGTGCCTTGGACTTCGCCACCTGAGGAACCAGCGCCGCATCTGACTGTAGTTCGCCGTCAATACACAAATGCGGGTACTGCTCATGTGCAATTCTGGTAGCTTCTACCATCTTGTCTACCAGCGGATGTTTCGCACTTCCTTTGGTGGAATGGGACAGCATGGCAATAATAGGTTTCGCTCCTACCAGACTCTTGAAGCTCTTGGCTGACGTATCTGCTATCGCTGCCAGTTCCTCCGCTGTGGGATCCTGATTGAGTCCACAGTCCGCAAACAGAAATGTTCCGTTCTCCCCAAACTCACAATCCGGTACATCCAGTATAAAGAATCCGGACACAAGCTTTACGCCCGGCGCTGTTTTCAAAATCTGTAATGCAGGTCTTAATGTATCCGCCGTCGCATGACATGCTCCTGCCACCATGCCGTCCGCATCATTCGCTTTGACCATCATCACCCCGAACGTAAGATAATCTTTCAACAAGGTTTCTCTTGCCTTCTCAGGCGTCATTCCCTTATTCTTTCGCGTCTCATACAAAAGATCGGCATACTCTTGTGTTTTCTCCGTTTTATCCGGATCGATAATCGTAACGCCGTCCAGTTCCACCTCCAGCCAGCCGGCACCATCCATGATCTTCTCTTCATTTCCGACCATAATAATGTTTGCGATTCCCTCTTTTAAAATATTCGCCGCTGCAATCAATGTTCTCTTGTCATTCGTTTCCGGCAGTACGATTGTCTTCTTATCGCTTCTCGCCTTCTCTTTCATCAAATCAATGTACGACATGTTGTTCTCCTTCCTCTATATTATGTTAAAGATTTGAATCAAAACTATATGCTCTTTATATATGCAAAATTATACAAAATTAAGCGAAACCGTACAAGATGTATTCTCTCATTTTGTAGCAAAAATTTCCCTGCAATTATTGTACTGAATTTTGTACCTGCTTTTTGTATTAAATATAGATACAATATAATCTTTTTATGATAGACTGGTAACTGACAGTCTGTGTCGGGTGTTGTTTAAATATATTTACTATCGTTGCGAACAAAATGCGTAAATCTAAAGGGGAATTATTAAAACATGAAAACAGTAGGTATCATCGCAGAATATAATCCGTTCCATAACGGGCATACATATCATATTGCCAAAGCCAAGGAAATAACCGGCGCAGACTACTGCATCGTTGTCATGAGCGGTAATTTCGTACAGAGGGGCGCGCCCGCTATAACAGACAAATACACGCGTGCAGAGACGGCGCTCTTAAACGGTGCTGATCTCGTATTAGAGCTGCCTGTCTGCTATGCTCTTAGCAGTGCAGAATATTTTGCTTCCGGTGCGGTAGCTCTCTTAGATAAACTAGGCGTCACAGACACTCTATGTTTCGGCAGCGAGTGTGGTGATTTGTCCATTCTTTCAGAATTTGCCCGAAAACTGTCGAACGAAGACGAGCAGTTCAAACAGGTTATCAACCGACACCTCAAACGCGGATTAACCTATCCGAATGCCCGAAACATTGCGTTAGAAACTTGCGCGCCTCATCTGAATGCACATTTAAACGTATTGACAACTCCCAATAATATCCTCGCCATCGAATACTGTAAAGCCCTTTACAGACGCGGGAGCCGCATACAGCCGTATACGCTTCATCGTGCCGGTGCTTCCTATCACGATGCGAGTCTTAGCAGTTCCTACTGCTCCGCTCTGGCTATACGTGAAGCCATATCCTGCTCTGGTCTTCTTTCATCCGGTTCCGGTCATTTTGACGACATCCGGTCGTTAATGCCGCAAAGCGCCTATGAGCTTCTTGCAGAGCAATATCAGAAGACTTTTCCCATTCTGCCCGACGATTTCTCTCTGCCGCTGCACTATCGACTGTTATCCGAACAGTCAGCCGGTTATACGGATTATGCCGACATTGATTCGAGTCTGTCGGCACGCATCTCTAAGAAACTGCCGTCCTACCGTAGTTTTACTGATTTTTGCGAACTGCTCAAGACTAAAAACAGAACCTACACTCATATATCGCGCAGTCTGATGCACATTTATCTGGGAATATGTAAGGAAGATTTTGAGACATACCAGTCCGAAGACTACATATATTATGCGCGTATGCTCGGTTTCCGCAAAGGCGCAGAACCGCTGTTGACCGCCGTCAAATCGCACAGCAGCATTCCGCTCCTGTCCAAACTTGCCGACGCTGACACTCTTCTTACCGGAAACGGACAAAAGATGCTTGCAAAGGATATCTATGCCGGGCACCTCTACCAGAGCGTCGTGCAGCACAAGTTTCCGGATTATGCAAGTGCAGATACCGAATATACAAAACAGATACGCAAAGTGTGACTACTCTGCGTATCTGTCATCGTATGTCTATCATGTTTCATGCAGTTATTCGCTTATGCCATGCTGAGCACTTCACTGATTTTCCCGACAATCTTATCTCGTACCATATCGGCAATCTCCGCTGTCGTCATACCCTGATACTCTTCATAACAAATCGCTTTGAGGAAATGTACCTGCGTTTCCACCGGCATTAAAGACCATTCCTCAAATGCTTTGTAAGAATCTATCAGTGCTACCGGAACAATCGGGACTCTGGCTTTCACTGCACTCTTAAAACTTCCGGGCTTAAATATCCCAACCGTATTGTGATTTCTGTAATATCCTCCCTCCGGAAAAATAATAAACTTACGTCCCCGCTTTGTATCCTCAGCCAATTCCTTGATAATCATCACAGATTGTTTCAGATTATCTTTCTTCATTCTCTTGCCTTTCACCAAATCAATAAACTGTTTTACCAAAATCCCGTGAGATTTCGCGTCATCAATCACAACCGAACACGGCTTCTCATGTGCATACATGATTCCGAGTGCATCATACTTTCCCTGATGATTCGGAAACATCATATAGCCTCCCTCCGCGGGCAGATACTCCATGCCATATCTTTTCGTAGTAATATGTCCGGCCCTCATCATACGTCGAATGGCAAGCCTCGCATATCTGTAACAGTCTTCTTCCGTGTACTTTTCTGTGTGTCGCGCCTTATATGCCATCTTAGGAATCATATAAATTCTCGGCAGATTACACACGATAACCTGTACAAAACGTATCATAATTTTCTCTTTCTCCCTCCACTCACAACGCTATAGCAGCGGTGAAAACAGTTTTAGGATTGGTCCTATTATATTTGTTTTAACAAATTTCTTCCTGCACCACTCCAATGTAATCTGCTCAGAAACTGCAAAAGTCTCCTCCATGTCTTTCTTCAGTCCTTCTATCGCGTCCGCCTGATACAATAAAACACCACACTCAAAATGATGGTAAAAACTCCGGTAGTCAAAATTAATCGTACCTACCGTCGCCGTATCGTCATCGCAGATGACGCATTTGGAATGGATAAATCCCGGCATATACTGATAAATCTTAACGCCCGCTTCTATCAAATTCTGATAATTGGACTGCGTCAGCCAATAAATCATCTTCTTATCCGGTACGCCGGGCGTCACGATGCGCACATCCACCCCTCGTTTGGCCGCCAGCTTCAGCGCTGTCCACATCTCATTGTCAGTGATCAGGTACGGCGTATAGATATAAACATATTTCTGCGCATATCCAATCAGATTTAAATATACATTCTCGCCAACGATTTCATTATCCAAAGGCGTATCCATGTAAGGCTGCACAAACCCTTTTGCTTCCGGTTTTGTATCAAAATGATAGCGGTATCTGTCATACTCCTCTTCCGTATAGCACGACATATTCCACATCTGAAGAAACATTACCGTGAAGTTCCACACGGCCTCTCCTTCAATACGAATACCCGCGTCTTTCCAATGTTCTCCATAAGGATGCGTATAATTGATATACTCGTCCGACATATTGATGCCGCCGGTATAGCCGACCTTGCCGTCTATTACCACGATTTTTCTGTGATCCCTATTGTTCAGAATGAGCGCCATAAAAGGAACCAGCTTATTAAAAGCCACACATTTAATTCCTTTTCTCTCAATTGTCTCATAATACTTCTTAGGTAAGAGAAATGCGCTTCCCACATCGTCATAAATCAGCCGGACTTCCACACCCTCTTTGACTTTACGCTCCAGAATATCGAGCACCGTATTCCACATACTGCCTTCGCATAAGATAAAAAATTCCAAGAAAACAAATTGCCTTGCGTTTTCTAAATCCTCTAGCATTTTTCTCCACCAAGGCTCTCCGTCAGAATAGTAAACCGACGTCGTGTGATCCCATACCGGTGTTGCCGCATAATCCATAATATACCGGCTCTGGTTTGCCATTCGTGGATTATCCTGCATTAGTTTCAGAAAGACCTCTTCGTCCTGTTTGAGGCACTTTTGAATTTGAATATCCGTCCGATCCATACCTGCGCGCAGTTTCTTAGGTATAAAAACATGTCCGAACGTCAGATAGAGCACACCGCCAAAAAGCGGAAAGATTAAAATCGGAACAATCCATGCTAATTTTACGGCAGGATTATTCGGCTTCCATACAATATAAAATACCGCACCAAAACTCAGAAGTCTCAACGCAAAGGCAATTGCCACATAATAGTTGCCCCATTTGAAAATCTCCAGCATGAAAAATCCGATTTGAAACAGCACGATCAGCGCTGTGATAACTACTCTGTTTAGTGCGTAATGTAATATTTTTCTCATTTCAAAAATCCGTTTACAATCTGTTCCTCTGCTTCTTTCTCTGTGAGTCCCAGCGTCATCAGCTTCATCAACTGTTCTCCCGCAATCTTACCGATTGCCGCCTCATGTATCAAGTTTGCTTCTATATTGTTCGCAGTCAGTTCCGGAATAGCACTAACGCTCGATTGATCCATAATAATCGCATCACATTCACTATGCCCGTGGCATTTCCCGTTACCGATGATTCTACTCTTAAAAAGCTGCTCGGAAGAGTCCTTGGCTACCGAACGTGACACCAGATTAACACTGGAATCATCTCCGTTCATTTCAACCGTAAAATCAGTCTCGGCATATTGACTGCCGTGCGTCATAATTTTCTCACGAATCACTAAAGACGCTCCCTCCGCCACCTCAGCGCTGGTCACTCTCCTCGTGGAGTCAATGCCTTTAATCTGTACTGTCTCCATCTCCAGAGAGGCGCCTTCGGCAAGATGAATCTCCGTCGTAGGGTTCATAATGCGCTCCCCGTTGCCATCTCCTGCGCCATAATGCTTCTCCACATATCTTACTTTAGCATTCTTGTCTACAAAAAATCTGTGAATCCCGGAATGCTCCGACGCCGCAGCGCCGCCGTTATGAATACCGCATCCGGCAATAATCGTCACATCTGCATTCTCTCCCACAAAAAAATCATTATACACACTCTCCTTAAGTCCGCTCTGACTGAGCACCACCGGAATGTGTACACTCTCTGCTTTCGTGTTTTCTTTAATACGGATATCGATTCCCGACTTATCCTCTTTGGTAATAATATCAATATTGGCCGTCGTGTTTCTACCAGCCATCTCCCCGTTTGCGCGGATATTATAGGCGCCGGCAGGAATCTCGTGCAGCCCTGCTACCTGTTCTAATAAGTTTTGTTGTATTGCGTCCATCTGTTCATCACCTCTGTCTATGTCTGCAACCAAATTTGTCCGGTTTACTTATAATTTATCAGTTAATGTCTTGCACGGCTGACCGCATCCAAGAAGTTCCGGCATAACCTCTTCTTTGCTTCCAACCTTCTTAATCTGTCCGTCAGAGAGCAGAATAATACGGTCAGCGATATTAAGTATACGCTCCTGATGGGAAATAATCAGAATCGATCCTTTCGTCTCCTCATGCATCTTCTCAAAGACACGGATCAGATTTTGAAAACTCCATAAATCAATGCCTGCCTCTGGTTCGTCAAAAATAGATATTTGGGTCTTTCGCGCCATAATCATGGCAATCTCAATTCGTTTCAGTTCACCGCCGGACAGCGATGCATTCACTTCACGGTTAACATAATCTCTTGCACATAACCCGACTTCGGAAAGCATCCCACATATTTCCGTGATTGTCGCGTCTTTGCCTGCCGCTATGGACAATAACTCTTTGACGGTAATCCCCTTAAAACGTACCGGCTGTTGAAATGCAAAACTGATCCCCATATTTGCCCGTTCCGTAATCGACAAATTCGTAATATCCACACCGTCAAGCAAAATCTGTCCCGCCGTAGGAGTAAGAATACCCGCTATGATTTTTGCCAGCGTAGATTTACCGCTGCCGTTAGGACCCGTCACCGCTACGAACCGGTCGTCAATTGTCAGATTAATATCATTCAAAATTTCTATTTCCCTGTTTTCGTCCTCAGCCGAAAAGCAGATTCCTTTTAATTCCAGCATTTTTTCACTCCTCATTTAACCGATTAGATTATCTTAACACAAAACCGGTTACTTAGCAAATCTTTAGCACATACTCAATGAAACTCAATGAAACTCCATGAAACATCTTTGTTTAATCAACTAATTCAGCAATTTCAAAAACTGCCGGCATACGATTTCTCATATACCGACAGCTCCCCTCTTTGTCTCTTATGTTCGTCTGTTATTCCTGTACCAGATACGGCGCAATCGCCGCCTCCACTTCAGAAATCTTATCGTTGGTCTCCAAAATTCTAAATTCAACATGCTTCGACAAATCCATGGAAAAAATTCCCATTATGGATTTTGCGTCAATCACGTATCTGCCGGATGCCAGATCAAAATATCCTTCAAAACTCTCTATTGCATTCACAAATCCCTTCACTCTTTCAATAGAGTTCAAATCTAACATATAGCTTTTCATTTCATCCTCCCCGTCCTGCTTTCATATCTTTAAGATATGCATATCGTTTCCACTGACTCTAGTATAAAATCATACAAGGCTTTTTGTAAACAGAAAATATCTTAGTTCCGCATAATTATTTCTTTATCCTGCGAATCAATATACCGTTTCGCAGAAGCGTCGTGTCAATATAGTGTCTGGAAAAAAGGATTTCACCCTCTCTGGCAATCTCGATATCTTCCTCTTCACAGTTAATAATTACTTCCACATAATTGTCTACCCATCCCATCTTATTGAACTCAATCACTCTTGGTCTGTTAATCTTGTTCGGGAAGTGGAAATTCCGGTTGCGAAGCAGCGGCTCTTCCCTACGCAGGTGGAGCAAGCTCCTGATGATCTCTATCCGTTCGTCATATACTCCCTCGTCGATATCCTCCCACGGCATACATCTTCTGCAATCCGGATCATGACCGCCCTCCATGGCGATTTCTGTCCCGTAATAGATACATGGTGAACCCGGCATGGTAAATAACACCGCAAGCTGCTGGAAATACTCGTCCAGATTCTTCACATCGCTTCTCAGTCTCTTCGTATCGTGAGAATCCAGCAGATTGAAGAGTACATCATTTGTCTGCTGCATATACCCTGTGTAACATCGGTTAATCGTAAACTCGAAATCTTCGTTGGTCAGGCTCTTGTCAATCCAGAAATCTTTGATGCTCTCACCGAGCGGATAATTCATGACCGCATCAAATTCATCCCCTCTAAGCCACGGCATCGCATCATGCCAGATTTCTCCCAGAATATAGATATCCGGTTTAATCGCCTTAAGATGCATGCGAAGCTCTTTACAGAAAGTGTGCGAAATCTCATTGGCAACATCCAGACGAATGCCGTCCACATCATAATTCTTCACCCAGTTCTCACAAACTTCGATCAGATATCTCCTGACTGCCGGATTATTCGTATTGAGCTTCGGCATCTTATCAAAGAATGCAAATGTAAAATATTGCTTTACATAAGCGCAGCCTCCTTCTTCCTTAAAAGGCCATTCATTCACCATAAACCAGTCCCAGTACTCTGACTGCGGACCTTTTTCTTTCACGTCAAGCCACGGCGCAAACTGTTCGCCCGTATGGTTGAACACACCGTCAAGCATCACGCGAATTCCTCTCGTATGCGCCTCCTTCACGAGCGTAATCATTGTCTCCTCCGAGCCGAAATGCGGATCGATCTTCGTGTAATCGGTTGTGTCGTATTTGTGGGACGTGGGCGCCTCGTTAATCGGTGTAAGATACAGCCCCGACACGCCTAAATCTTTAATGTAGTCAAGTTTATTGATAATCCCTTGCAAATCTCCGCCAAAGAATTCCTGATTCGTCACCGCACCCTTGTTACGCCAAGGAAGTGTTCCTTCCGGATTAATCGAAGGATCACCGTTACAGAATCTCTCCGGAAAAATTTGATACCAGATTGTATCATTGACCCAATCCGGAGTCACCGGAATATCCGCAGGATTCATCCATGGGAATACAAAACACTGCCGGCTTCTACCCTCAAGCTGCATCTGCGTCTCCGACACAAAGCCGTCTTCGAAATAAAACCATTTTTCATTCTCGGTCTGCAATTCAAAATAATATTTCAGCCTCTTATACTCAGGTTTGATAGTCGTTGTCCACCAAAGCTGATTCTTCAACCGTTTCTTAAAAGGAATATTGACAGCGTCCCCGCTCCAGCTCTCACCGCCGCCTAGTATTCCTGCCTTAAAAGGGTCCCCCTGAATCAGGTTCACATATTTCACATCATACCCGGTTCTGATATTGATAATCAGCTGATCTTTATCGAGCGGATAACAATAATTATCATTTGCTCTGTGATATACCGCATTAAAGTCCATATGAACACCTCCGTTTCGGAAAACGTTTTCCAACACATCATGTAGTAATCATACTACTATTCTATCCGAAATGCAAGCAGAAACTCGCCACTTGATAAAATAAAAATGCTGCCAGCCATGCCACACAACACTGCATACATACGATGCCGACCGTCTTCCACACCGAATTCATCTCTCGTTTGATTGTTGCCACTGCTGCCACACACGGCGTATAGAGCAGCGTAAAAATCAGGTAGCTTCCTGCGGTAAGCGGCGTAAACATAGTCCCCAATGTATCACTCAGGTTACTCATGCTCGTTCCGGTCAACACACTGAGCGTACTGACTACGGCCTCTTTCGCACTGAATCCGCTGATCAGCGCTGTTGCGGCTCTCCAGTCATTAAAGCCAAGCGGTGTAAATAAAGGCGCAATCAATTTGCCGATCATGGCGAGAAGACTCTTTCCGGAATCCGTCACTACATTCAGTCTCGCATCAAAAGTCTGTAAAAACCAGATAATCAATGTTGCAATAAAAATAACCGTAAAAGCGCGTTCTATAAAATCTTTTGCCTTATCCCACATTAAGAGGAACACACTCTTTGCCGACGGAAAACGGTAATTGGGTAATTCCATCACGAAAGGCATCGGTTTGCCGTGAAATAATGTTTTCTTCAAAACAAGCGCACATAGCAGTCCCACCAAGATACCAAACACATAAAGCGCCATCATGACAAGCGCCTGATGTTTCTTAAAAAAAGCTGCCGCAAACAACGCATAAATCGGTATCTTTGCCGAACAGCTTATAAAAGGAATCAGCATGATAGTCATCTTCTTATCCCGCTCCGAAGACAGCGTTCTGGTAGACATGACCGCCGGCACACTGCACCCGAATCCTATAAGCATCGATACAAAACTCTTACCGGAAAGTCCGATTTTACGAAGCGGTCTGTCCATCACAAAGGCTATCCGTGCCATATATCCGGAATCTTCCAGAATCGAAAGGAAGAAAAACAGTACGACGATAATCGGCAGGAAACTGAGTACACTTCCCACTCCCGCAAAAATTCCGTCTATTACAAGACTTTGTACTACCGGATTGATACCGTATGAAGTGAGCGCCCGGTCTGTTACTCCCGATAATGCATCGATACCCATACTCATCAAATCGCTTAAGAACGTCCCGACTACCCCGAACGTCATCCAGAATACCAGCAACATAATTGCAAGAAAAGACGGTATCGCCAAATACTTATTTGTCAGGATACTATCAATTCTGACGCTCCTCTTATGTTCCTTACTCTCCTTACATTTGATCACCGCCTGCGCGCACACTTTTTCTATAAAAGCATATCGCATATCCGCCAGCGCCGCATTGCGGTCCATTCCACTGTCCCGCTCCATCTCTACAATACTGTGCTCCATCAGATCAAGTTCGTTATCTGACAGAGACAGGCTGCCGATAATATCGTTATCTCCTTCTACAATCTTCGTCGCTGCAAATCTGGGCGACATACCGATGTGTTCCGCATGGTCTTCCACCTGATGGCTTACCGCATGAATGCATCTGTGTACGGCTCCTTTCTCACAAAAGTCCGTCACTTTCGGATAAATACGCCGTTCCGACACATCTTTGATTGCATGTATCAAATCTTCGATTCCTTCATTCTTCGCAGCGCTGATTGCCACCACAGGAATACCAAGTTCCTGCTCCATTTTCTCGATATCAATCGTACCACCGTTGCTTCGCACTTCATCCATCATATTAAGCGCCAGTACCATCGGGATATGCATTTCCAGAAGCTGTAAAGTCAGATACAGATTACGTTCAATGTTCGTAGCATCCACGATATTGATGATACCGTCGGGATGTTCTTTCAAGATGAACTTGCGCGTCACAATCTCCTCATTGGAGTACGGACGTATCGAATAAATGCCCGGCAAATCCACTACCGCGCACCCTTTTTCCCCACGAATCTCTCCCATCTTGGAATCTACCGTCACGCCCGGAAAATTTCCCACGTGCTGATTAGATCCCGTCAATTGATTGAACAACGTCGTTTTTCCGCAATTCTGATTTCCTGCCAAAGCGTATATCATCGTACCATCCTTCTCTCTCCGGCAGATATCTTCTGACCGGATATACATCATGTCTTCTGCATATGTGCCATGCCTTGTGTCTACACATTTGTCACTTCTATCTTACCCGCGTCTTCCTTACGGATTGTCAGTTCATATCCTCTTAAATGGATTTCAATCGGGTCTCCCATCGGCGCCACTTTCTGTATTCTGACAACCGTCCTCGGAATCAGTCCCATATCCAACAGACGACAGCGCAGCTCCCCGTCTCCGCCCACTTTCGTAATCTTTACTTCTTCTCCGATTGCCACCTGATCTAAAGTCATAACGCCACTTCCGTTCTTATGTTATATGTTATATGTTATATGTTGTACATTGTACTCTATTTTGTGTTTCCTTAAGATGATGATATTTTATGAACCCACAAACACATGCTTAAATGCGCTATATGTTCTGCGCATCCCCTCTTCGAAATCTGTGTACTCCATCCCCAGTTCCCGCTTACTCTTCTCATTAGAACATAACAGCATCTCCTGTGCTGTCGCCGGAAAAGGAACCGGGACCTGCTGTGCCATGGCACTGTCCACAGTAATCGGAACTTCCTGTAAATCCCGCAGCACTTCCGGTTCTGCCGCCGCTTTTAATGTCTGAAAGAAACCGTCATAAGTCACTGTCTCATCCTGACAAAGATTATAGGATTGTCCGAAAGCCTTGGCATTTCCTAATACTTTCAAAACCGCCTGCGCCGCATCCTTCACATAGACAAACTGGAACCTTCCATCCGCATCGATAAAATGAGGCAGCGCATGATTCATCAGCATCATCTGAATATATGCGGACTCCCTCGGCGCGTAATTGTACGGTCCGTAAAGAATCGCCGGACGAAGTACCGTATAAGAAATATTCCGTTCATCACAGGATTGTTTAAGTTCTTCCTCCACGGCAACTTTACCTGCAATATATGCGCCGGCTTCCCCTGCAAATCGTCTGTGGTCCAGCGCATCTGCCTCGGTTCTTACCGTCCCGCCGTCTCTCACATAAGCATCCACCGTACTAATCAGGATATACTGACCGATTCTGCCTGCCAGATTCTCTATGACGCACGACACATCCCCTACTTCATACGCGCAGAAATCAACGACCGCATCATAATTTCCCTGACATTCTTTATAGACATCCGCATCGTGCCTGTCTCCCCGAATCTGCGAAACGCCGAACTCTTCCATGGAATAAGTCCCCCGGTTCAACACAGTAATATGGTATTCGCTATGTTCACGAACAGCCTCCATCACAAACACCCTGCCATAGAAATAGCTGCCGCCTATTACCAGAATATTCATCGTCACCCTCCTACACGAACGGATTATAATATCTGCTCCCGTCCCAGAATGTCACCACCAAGTCGAGCACCAGCACCGCTGTGACCAGTCCTACCACAATCCAGTCATTCCTTTTCATTTTACGCAGTCTGTACCATGTCCGTTTCTTATTCTTCCCGAATCCTCTCAGTTCCATCGCATTACTGATCGTCTCAATACGATTTAGGCTTGACAATACAAGAGGGAGCAGAATCGCCACAGAGTTTTTCATTCTCGTAATCAGTTTATCCTTTCCGGACAGATCAATTCCGCGCGCCTGCTGCGCCTGACTGATATTATGATACTCCCTTTGCACATCCGGTATGTACCGGAGCGCCAGACTGACAGAATACCCGATACGGTAACTAACCCCGATACTCGCAAGTGACGCCGCAAATTCACTCGGATCCGTACATGCAATAAACAAAAGCGCCACCGGACCGTATACGATCACATTACAGCAGTTGTTTTATCACTTGAACATGACCATGAAAGTAATCTGTGTAGTTC
>ERZ779631.143-NODE-143-length-27402-cov-5.828208_pt1 | contig 27402 bp, 27 predicted proteins | sample MGYA00514193_ERZ779631 | MGnify/ENA primary metagenome ERZ779631 (study PRJEB29562, sample SAMEA4376710) | mouse gut metagenome | isolation source: Cecum | study: EMG produced TPA metagenomics assembly of the A DSS colitis mouse model was used to assess the...
GGGTGGTGCCCGCCGCCTCGCTCTTGGCCGCGTCGGGGATGGCGGAGATGGGGGCTTCGTTGATGGTCCAGTCCTCGGAGCCGCCGTACATGATGGCGCCGCCGCCGCGGGTGTAGGTGGCGTGGTTGTCGCTGTAGAACTTCCACAGCGCCTCGTTGATGGAGAAGCCCTGCTCGGTGAGGGCGGTCTTCATGTCGCTGGAGATGGTGGACACGCCGGAGCCGGTGCCGCCGGCCAGCAGGTCCACGGAGGAGGCGGAAAACAGGCTCAGCTTGGAGCCCCCCGCCACGGGAAGGCCCTTGCCCTCCTCATTGCGGTTATACAGGAGCACGAAGCCCTCGGCGCCCGCCTTGCGGGTGTAGGCCTGCTCGTCAGCCTGCAGCTGCTTGGAGTCGGTGATATCGCGGGTATAGTAGGTGGCGTCCACTGCGTCGGTGGCGTCGCTTCCCTTGTTGCTGCTCTCCGCCTCGCCGAAGATATCGCGGAGCACCAGGTCAAACCGGGACGTGCTGATGACGGGCAGCGCGATGGAGAATGCCAAAAGGATTGCCAAAAGGGGCGCAACGATTGCGGTAAACTTCTTTGCACTCATTTTCTTCTTCTGTCCCTTTGCCACAAAGATCCCTCCTAAATCATGATCCTGTTCCAATTTTGTGGGTGAAGCCCCTTGCTTTTGCGCACAGCGCCCCCGCCGCCGGAAAATGCGGCGGGGGCGCCTGTTTTATGTAATGTTTTAATTACTGCTGGGGAACACGGTCGGAGTTGTCGGTCTCGGTCCAGGTGAGCTCAGACGCGGCGTTGATGGTGATCTTGTCCACGTTGATGCCGCCCTGGCCGCCGTTGTAGCCCTGGGAGGTGAGGACGATGACGTTCTCGCCGGCCTTCAGGTCGATCTTGGCGGTAGCGGTGCCGTAGTTCTTATAGTAGGAGGAGACAACCTCCCAGTCCATGGGGGCCTCCAGGCCGGGGAGGACGCCCTCCAGCTTGCACTCGGTGCCGTTGACGGTGAGCTTGGCGTGCTCGCCCTTGGACAGATCCACCTCTTCAAAGATCATGGGGTCAGCGAACTGGGCCACTGCCGAGGCCGCCCGGAGGGTCAGGGTGGCGGAGCAGGCCTTGGACGCGTTGATCTTAAAGGTGATGGTCTCGCCGGCGGCGGTGAAGTAGCCCACCTGGGTGGCCTCGGGGCCGGAGCCCTCGGCGGAGTACTCGGGGCCGGTCTCCACCATGCAGGCCGCGGACAGCTCGGCCTTCTCCGCCTCGAACACGTAGTCCTGGGCCTTGCCGCCGCAGCCGGCCAGGGACGCCGCCAGGGACGCCGCCAGGGCAAGCGAAGCAATCGCCGTCAAAGTTTTGTGTGCCTTCTTCATACTCTTTTCCTCCTGTTTTTTGAATCATTTTATTTGCCCCGGCGCGCCCCGGGAGGCTCCCCTCCCAGGGACGGCGCCGGTCAGCAACGCTTTCAGGTCCCCCGCCTTACTCGGCAGCCTGGGGGAGGCTCTGCTGGGACATCCACTGCCACAGGTTCACATCGGTGACGGTGCAGTTCTCGGGGGTAAGGTCGGCCACAGAGGCCACCTTCGCCGTGTCGATCCGGGTGGTCACCTGGTCGTTAAAGGCATAGATCCAGCTCCAGTGCCCATCGTAGGTGCCGGTGCCGGTCCAGCTCCAGGGCTCGGGATCGTCGGTGCCCCGCACGTGGTCGGACAGCGTAAACCAAACATTCTGCGCCCCGGCCTCCAGCAGCCGCACATAGGTGGGCAGGCCGTACTCGGCGGGGTTCACCGTGCCGTCGTCGGCGGACTGGACGAACCAGATGTTATAATCCTTCACCTGCTGGACCATCTCATCGGAGACGCAGTCGTTCAAATACGCCTCGCAGATGGGATAGAAGGCCGCAAAGTAGCCGCCGTGCTCAAACATCATGTTCATGGTCATGTAGCCGCCGTTGGAGCAGCCGCCCACATAGATCCGGCTGGTGTCCACATCGGGATTGCCCTCCACATAGGAGGTAATGGCGTGCCAGAGGGCCCCGGTATACCAGGACTCCTGCTTTGCGGGCAGGGTCAGGTTCTCGTTATTAAAGGTGCTGTTGCCGTCGATATCCATCCACATGGTCGGGGTCTGCACCGCCAGGACATAGGCGCCGGCCAGCCCGTCGGTGGCAAAGTACTTTTGCACGTTGGTCTCGTTCTCGGTGGTCAGGGCGGTCACCTCGTTGCCCAGCAGGTCGATGTCGATGTCCGTGCCGCCCTCGCCCATGCCGTGGAGCCAGATGATCAGGGGGTTCTTGCCGCTGTCGCTGTCCGCGCCCTCGGGGGCCCAGGCCGCCCGGGTGAGGGTGATATCCTTGCCCTCCTCGTGGTACTCCACGGTGTCCTTCACCCAGCTGGCGGTCTGGGGCACCTTCCGATCCGCCGCCGTGGCGGAGTAGGAGCACAGGTCGCCGCCCTGGTAGGCGGTGCCGCCCACGCTGAAGGACTTGCCGGAGGCCACGGTCACGGTGAAGTCCACCTGCTCCGCCCATGTGTTGACGTTCTTCTCCATATTATAGGCAAACGGGCTAGCCTCGCTGGACTTCACCGCCATCTCGATGGTCAGGTGCTTGCCCGCGCCCTCGGCCTTATTGCCGTCCTCGTCGGAGCTGTACACATCTTTCACGGTGCGCTTGGTGGAGCCAAACGCCACCTCAAAGGTATCGCTGGCAAAACCGCTCACGTCCTCGGCAAATTCCAGTACGATCTTCGGAATCGCGGGGCCCCATTCATAGCCCTGGACGATGATGTACGCCTTGGACAGGGCGATCTCCGTGGCCGGCGGCGCGCTGGGGCTTTCCTGCGCAGGGGTAGGCGTAGCCGTAGGAGGGGGAGCAGACTGGGTGCATCCGCCCATCACGCCAAGGAGCAGAAGTGCTGCAAGCAAGAGAGAGACTTGTTTCTTCATTAGGTTTGCCATCCTTCCTCTGTTATTGGGCGCGGAGCGCAGCGGATATGCGCCCTGCAAAACAGTGTCCGGCTTTCCCCATGCGCCTGTTCCGCGCCTGTTTCGCCCCATTTTACCTCCATGCTGCGGGGGGTTCAATGCGGCAAAACTTTTTTGGTTTGTTTTACAACTTTTCCTGCATATAAGCAGAGGAGTGCCCGTCAATATAGGCACTCCTCGACATTTATTATCCTCCTTTTTCCATAGATCATACAATTGGGAACAGGATGGACAGCCGGTAAATTCCGCCGCTGGCCCGCAGGCGCAGGTCGCCCCCGTACTTTTCCGTCAGCATCCGAATACTCTGCATCCCGAAGCCGTGAAACCGCTTGTCCTCTTTTGTGGTCATGGGCAGGCCCCGGTCCATCACCAGGTCGCCGCTGTAGTAGTTCTCCTCGCTGACGTGCAAAAAGTGCTCCCTCACATGCACCGACAGGGAGATCAGCCGTCTCTCCTCGTCGTCCAGCTGCTCCACCGCCTCAATGGCGTTGTCCAGGATGTTGCCGAACAGGGCATAGATATCGGCGTCCTCCATAAAGGCCAGCCGGCGGCCGTCCGCCATGCACGTCAGCTCAATCTGCTTGTTCAGGCACATCAGCGACTTGCTGGCCAGCACCACATCCAGCGCCGCGCACTGCGTCTTCAGCCCGCAGTCGTAAATGTCCACCAGCCGCTCGATCTCCCGCAGCTCCCGCTCCCGCCCCACGTCCCCCAGGGCGGCGATCTGGTGCTTGATATCGTGGCAGCGGATATTGATGGCGTCCACCGCCTCCTTTTCCAGGGCATAGCGGCTGCGCTCGGTGTGGAGGAGCTGCGTGGCGATCTGGGCCTTCTTTTTCGACTCCGCCTGGCGCATCTGGCACATGCTCACCACCATGGCCAGCACGGAGAAGAGCACCGAGATGACATTGAGGTAAATCATCCCCCGCTCGTTGAGGGTCAGGCCCAGCTCAATGCGGATCAGCGGCTCCAGCACGATGACGGCGCCCGCTGCGGCCGCCGCCGTCAGCAGCATCACGTCGCCCTCCCCGTTGCTGTAGCGGTCGTACTCCGAAATGTCATACCGGTTGCGGAACACCAGCACAAAGCACAGGCAGATCAGCGCCGTGCACGCCGCCAGCAGCAGCTTCTCCCCCCAGCCAGGCGGTATGCCCAGCGCCGCCTGGGCAATCTCCGTGATCCGCTCCGCGCAGTGCTGGAGGATGTAGCCGGTGGTGCCTCCGTACAGCGCCGCCGACCAGCCGCAGCGCAGGCACAGCCGGAACGTGCCGATGGTCAGCAGGTAGGTGCCCAGGTATTTGCAGATCACAATGCCGCCGGGCTCCCAGAGGGGCGCCTTCGCCAAAATCCACTGGTAGGTCCACACGCCGGCCCACAGGCACTCCACCGCCGCCGCCACGGCCAGGCGCAGTCCGAACAGCGGCCTGCGCTCCAGCCCGTACCCCGCCACGATGCAGCAGGCCAGCAGCGCCAGCAGCATGTAAGAATCAAACCAGATCAGCAGCTGCAGCCCGCCCGGGCCGATCATTGCCCGTCCTCCCACTCCGCGCCGGAGTAGCGGTGCAGCTGCGCCAAAAACGCCTTTTTCCTCATACGGCTGATGGGAAATTCCCGCCCCTCCACCACCACGGTGCTGCCCTCCAGCTTCGACACGTAGCGCAGGTTGACGATACACTGGTTGTTGCAGCGGAAGAAGCTGCGGGACGGCAGGCGCTGCTCCACCGACTTCAGCGTCCCATAGGCGTCGTAGTTGGCCTGCAGGGTGTGGTATCGGATGTGGTGGTCAAAAATCTCCACGTAGCACAGCTCAAACTCCTTGAGCTGGATCGCGCCGGAGTTGGTGTTCAGCAGCAGCCACTGCTCGGCCCGATGGGCGCAGCGCTCCACGGCCCGCTGCATCTTCAGGGCAAAGGCGGCGTAGCTCACCGGCTTGAGGATGTAGTCCAGCGCGTCCACAGAGTAGCCCTGCACCGCGTACTGCGCCAGGCTGGTGATGAAGATCAGCTTCACCGCGCTGTCTATCTCCCGCAGCCGCTCTGCCGCCGCCATCCCATCGATGCCGGGCATTCGGATATCCATAAAAATCAGGTCGTACTGAAACTGATACTGCTCCAGAAACGCGGAGGCGCTGTCCCACCACTTATGGCTCAATTCAGCCCCCGTCTCCTTGGAAAAGCGGTCCAAAAAACTGCCCAGACGCAGCGCTTCCTTTTCCTCATCCTCAACAATGGCGATCTCAATCATAAAATCACCCCCGTTCATGATATCGGAAACTCTGCCGGGTGTCAATTTTCTTTGAATCGCCGCAACGTTTTTGGTCGTTTTCACCACGTCATTTGCATTTTGCGCCGTCAGCCCCTTAAAAAAGCCGTCCCGGCAGCCTCCGCGCACCCCGGCTGCCGGGACAGCTTGCTATCCCTTCCTATTCCCTCCGCCCGCTTGCAGGAGCAGATCCTTCAAGAAAACCATCTCGGGCAGCCGCCGGTACGCGGCCAGGCAGATTATGTTGGGCGCCGCCATGCACACCAGCAGCTTCCACAAAAAGCCCGCCGCGCCCTCCGGCGTCATCCCGCACAGCAGCTTTGTCACCGCCCCGCCCGCAGCGGTGACCGCCAGATAAAAAAAGTAGCGGGCAAAATACTCCCCGGGCGGCTGCTCCAGCCCATGGCGGTACAGCCCCAGCGGCTCAATCCAAAAGGGCATGGACACCGTGCTGACCAGCGTCCCGGCCAAAACCCCGGCAATCCCCCACCGCTGGGCCAGGGCGGCGGACACAGCCAGATTGACCAGCGCCTCCAGCACCGACTTATAGCGCTCGTCCCAAAACAGCCCCATGACGCTCTTGGTGTTTGCCACCGGCACCCGCATACTGGTCACGTAAAAATTCGCCACGATCAGCGCCACCGTCTCCGGGGGGAGCAGATAGCCCTCCCCCAGCCAAAGGCCGATGAACGGGTCGTAGAGGCACAGCAGGCAGATGCTCATCCACCCGAACAGCCACGCCGCGCAGAAGTTGAGGCGGCGGAAGGCAGTCCGCTTTTCCTCCACCGCCGCCGTGGCGCTCAGCTTCCCCAGCGCGGGCATGACGGCGTTGGACAGGGCGCTGATTACCATATTCAAAAGCCCCCGGATCATCACATAGTTGGAGTACAGCCCGGTGGTCTCGATGCCCACAAATTTGGAGATGAGGAGGTTGTCCGTGCCGAACACCGCCACCGCCCCTACCCGGTGGAGGACCATAGCCCCCACGTTCCGGCGGATCTCCCCCAGCACCTCCGCCGGAACAGGCCGGACATCCCGCTCCCGCAGGAAGGGGTACAGCCGGTCCGTCCAGGCCGACACCACGGCGTTCTGCACCAGGGTGGCGGCGATGGCGATGCCCAGGTAATACGCATAATTGTGTGTCAGCAGCAGCGCCGCCGCCTGTGCCCCGGCGGCGGCCAGGGCCACGGCGGCGCGCACCGCGGCGTCGATGTATTTCCTCTGGTACACAAAGAGCAGCGTGGACTTATAGGACCAGAAATAGGACACGCCCGCGTTGACCACGCTCAGGGCATAGAGCAGCGGGATGTCGGGGATACCCTCCGGCATTTCCTTCACAAAAACGCCCAGGAAGGGGGTCAGCGCCAGCCCCACCGCCAGCACCGCCCCGCCCACCGCCTGATAGACCCGGCGGTAGAGCCGGACCAGGGACTTGATGAGCTGCGTATCCCCCTGGGCCGCGGGCCGGTACAGGCTGTAGGTGACGGACACGCCGAACCCCAGCTCCGCCAGCGAGAGCATAGACAGGATATCGGTGAACAGCCCGTTCAGCCCCAGGTATTCCTTTCCCAGCGCGATGACGAACACCCGGCGGGACACGAACTTCAGCCCGGCCAGGATGAGCTCGCTGGCCAGGATAAACTTCAGGTTTTTCGCCACGCCCTTCGCCGTGTCCATCCGATCCCCTCACTCCGTCCCCGCCTTCGGCGGCTTGATCCGGCCGTACAGGCAGGCCGCCGCCCGGAATATCCCAATGTGGGCCCGCAGCGCCAGCACCGCCGCCGCAGTTTTTTTCTCCCGGCAGCAAAACAGCGCCCGCCAGCTGAAATGACGGCGGATGTTGCCCTGAAACCGCTTCAGATACTCCCCCACGGGCCCGTCCGCGCCGCCCTCCACCGCCTGCATGGCCAGCCGCGCCCCGGTGTCCAGCGCCACCAGCTCCCAGCAGCGCACCGCCTTGGGGGAAAACCGGGCGGGCGCGCCGGCGCAGATGCCGTCCAGCACCGGCAGCACGGCGCACCGCTTTTCATTCACGCCGCTGTTGACCAGGCTGCCCATGCGGCAGGTATAGTGGTACAGCCGGTCCGGGATATAGCTGACCCGCTCCACCCGCTGGAGCAGCTGATAGAAAAACAGAAGGTCCTCGCTGTACAGCACCTCCTCCCGGAAGGGCGTCTCCCTCACCAGCCCCATGGGGTAGAGCTTGCCCCACGCCGTCCACAGGAAGGGGGCGCGCCGGGCCAGGCATTCCACCGCCTCTTCTGCGGAGTAGACGGCGGGGGGGCCCTCCTCCAGCCCCATCCGCTCATTCCCGCACGCGCAGATATCCGCCCCGGTCTCCCGCCAATTGCGGTACATCGCCTCCAGCAGTCCAGGCTCCACCCAGTCGTCGGAGTCGATAAAGACGGCCAACTCCCCCGCCGCCCGGCCCACGCCCTCATTGCGGGCGGCGGACGGCCCCCGGTTATCCGGCAGGGCCGCGTATTGAAACCGTCCGTCCCGCTGCGCGTATCCCCGGCACACCTGGCCGCTGCCGTCGGTGAAGCCGTCGTCCACCAGAATGGCCTCCCAGTTGGGATAGGTCTGGGCCGCCAGGGAGTCCAGGCACCGCTTCAGATACGGCCCGGCGTTATACACCGGCACCACCACGCTGATCAGCTCCATTCCCCCGCCCCCTCTCCCGCCGCCTGGCGGTAGTACTCCGCCAGCCTTCGGTGCATTTCCTGCACGCTGAACAGCGCCTCCACCCGCGCCCTGCTGCCGGCGGATATGCGCCTGAGCGCCGCCACATTGCCGCCGTATTGCAGTAGGGCCTGCGCCAGGGCGATCACGTCCCCCGGCTCCACCAGGGTGCCGTTCTCTCCCGTGACCACCTCGGGAATGGCGCCCACGGTGGTGCTGATGATGGCCTTGCCCGCCGCCATCCCCTCCAGGATGGCCATGGGCAGGCCCTCGTGGTAGGAGGGCAGCACCACGGCCGCGGCGTTTCTGAGCAGCTCCAGCTTTTTTTCGCCGTCCACCCAGCCCAGCACCGCAACGCGGTCTTCCAGCCCCCTTTCCGCCACCCTGGCCCGGACCTGCTCCACCTCGCCGTCCCCCGCCATGGTCAGGCGCAGCGCCGGGTTGCGCTGCGCGGCCAGCGCCGCCGCCTCCACCAGGTCATAGGAACCCTTCCGCATCCCCATGCGGCCCAGCATCACGAAGGAATTGGGGTGCTCCGCCGGGTCGGAGACCGCCCCCCGGCATTCCTCCGGGTCCACGCCGTTGTGCAGCACCCGGCAGGTCCCGGTCTCAAACCGCCTCTCCAGCTCCTGCCGCCAGCGCTCCGACAGGGCCAGCACCAGGTCCGCCCGGCGGAAGAAGCGGTCGATGATCCCCTTTCCTCGGGGGCCCAGCCCGTCGTAAAAGTCCAGAAACTCCGCGCAGTGTACGTGTATGACCGCCCTTTTCCCCGCCCGCTTTATTGTTCGCAGATAGAGCGCCTTGCGAAACGCGCTGCCCTTTTCCGCGGTGTGTATGTGAAACAGGTCGTAGCGCTTATAGCAGCGCAGAAAGCGGAAATAGGCGAAGATGCAGTACAGCAGCCGCCGGGGCAGGCTGCCGTCTATGTAGGAGGGAAAGGTGTCGATCTCAAACTCCCGGTTGAGCGCCTCGCCCTCCCGGATGCTTCGGATGACCGCAGCCATCCCGCCCCGGGAGCCCGTCTCGCTGGGGCCGATTACCAATATTTTCATGGGATACCTCCGTGCTTACAGCGAGTTGAGAAAACCGTCCAAAGACGCCAAAAACGCCTCCGTATTGGAGCAAAACGGCGCGGGCCGATGGCCCCGGACCCACCGCAGGGCCTCGGCCAGCCCCTCCGTCTCCGGGCAGGCATAGACCAGCTTCAGCGCGTGGAAGCGTCCCGTCAGCTCCAGCTGGTGGTCGTCCACATGCTCTGCGTACCGGGCCAGCCGGGGGACCGCAACAATCCGTTTCCCCTGCTTGGCCGCCTCCACCATGGTGCCCGCGCCGCCGTGGGTGATGAGGATATCGCACCGCTCCAGCAGGGCGCCAAACTCCTCCCGGTCATAAAACGCCCGGCCCCGGCAGAAGCGGGGGACATAGCCGCTGTGCCCTGTCTGGACCACCACCTCCCCCGTGATGGTCCGATCCTCCGCCATGCGGTCCACCTGCCTGATCAGGCGGTCAAAGGGGAATTTCTGGGACCCCACCGTCACAAATATCATGGCGCCCCCTCAAAACACGCCGCCGGCGTACAGGGCGTTCGGGTAGTGCTCCTGAAGCTCCGGCCACTGGATGTAAAACCGATGGGCAAACCGGTAGAGCAGCCGTCCCGTCCGGGTGGGGGTGTTCACCTTGGCATAGGATTCAATGAATACCAGCCGGGCCCCCAGCGCCCGGGCCAGCAGGCACAGGGGAACGGTGGCCAGCGCCCCGGTGCACACCACCGCATCCGGCCGCTCCGCCAGGCAGATCAGCAGGGAGTGCGCCGCGTTGAGCGCCATTCTGGGCAGGCAGGAGCGCTGCCTTCGGTTGACCTGGAGCAGGTAGCGGCACCTCACGCCGTTCAGCGCCGCCGTATACGCCGTTTTTTCCGTGACGATAAAGCTGTCATACCGCTCCATCAGGGGCCGGAGCATCAGCAGCTCCTCCAGATGCCCCCCGGAGGAAGCGGCAAAGCAGAGCCTGGGCCTTGTTCGCCTCATGCCGGATCATCTCCTGTCTTCGAATCGGTCCGGGGCGGCGGCGCCTCCCCGCCCCGGCGGCTCCACTGGGCGCACTGCTCCTCCAGGGCCGCCCGGGCCTGCCCGTCCAGCCCCTGGGCCATGGGGGCCAGCGCGCAGGCAAGCAGCGTATAGGGATAGTAGATGCTGTTATCCGTGGCGTACAGCACAAAGCAGTAGGCGCATACGCCCAGGAACAGGCAGCCCGCGTCCCTGCCCCCCTGCCGGAACCAGTAGCGCAGGCGCACAATCAGCCATCCCCACAGCCACACCCAATCCCCCACGAAGCCGATGTTCAGATACATGCGCAGAAAGTCGTTGTGAATCGGCATGAGATCCTGGCGGGGCGTCTGATAGACCGCGCCGGAGGCCCAGTCCACAAAGCGCTCAAACCCCGTCCCCCTGCCCATAAAGGTGAACGACATGTCATAATAGGGCTCCAGGTTGGCGAACATATTCACCCGCCCCATGGTATTGATCTGAAGCCGCTCCTCCAGGTACTGGAACAGGCCGTACCGAATCCCCGCGATGTACAGGAAGCTGAACGCCATCATGGCCGCAGCGGCGCACAGCGCCGCCTGCCGCGACGCCTTTTCCGGCAGCAGCCGCAGGAGAAACGCCGCGGCAAAGCCCAGCGCCACGGCGGGGATGGCGATCCGCTTCAGCCCCACCAGGAAAAAGAAGGTTACCGCCGCCAGCCAGAGCAGCGGGCGGGGGGAGCGCTTCCAGTTCAGCAGCAGGTAGAGCAGAAGCGGGCCGAAGGCAAAGGTGATATCGTGGCTCTCCAGACGCACCATCAAGGGCCCGGTCTCGCCGCTGAAGGTGATCAGCAGCTGGTAGAACTCCTGCAAAAACTGGCCCAGCCCCCCCTCCTGGACCACCACCAGGACGCTGAGAAAGTTTGCCGCGCACATGGACCCCAGGCAGTACCAGATCCCCTTTCCCCCAAACAGGTACAGCGTGGCGGCGGCAACCAGAACCGAGAGCAGCTGGGGGACGATCATGCCCACGCCGTTGACCACCGCCGCGCTGTCCGCCCCGGTGGACACCCAGATGGCGGCGGAAAACACCAGGGGGATGAGAAAGGGAAGGGCCTGAACCAGGGCGTGGCGGACCAGCAGCATGAAGCGCCCCAGGCGCACGGTGGCGATGAAATTCAGCAGCGCCAGAAACACGATCCCCAGCGCGCAGGGGTTTTTCAGGCTGAGCTCCATGCCCCCGATGGAAAAATAGGCGTCCTGCAAAAATAACATCGCCGTGGCCAGGGCCGTATAGATCGCGGGAACCAATCCTCAGTGCCTCCCTTCCGCCGGGCCGCTCACCACGGCACGGGTTCGCCTGCCCGCTCGGGCCGGGCATTGCCCACCCGCTTCATGGCGATGGACAAAAGCTCGCGGATGTAGCGGCACTTCTCCTCCCCCGCGCAGGCAAAGCCGTGGCGCAGCTCGATTTGACCGCCGCCGTTCCCGGACTTTTCCTCCAGCATGACGCCCATCTGGGACAGGGCGGCGCTCACCTGCCCCTTATCCAGGGCCTCGGCGAAGACCAGGTACTGCCCCGCGCCGTTATTGCCCACAAACAGGCTGCCGGAGGGCGGGAACACGACGCAGGCGAAGCTCTCCGGGATGGGCCGCCCCTCCCGGGCCGCGATGAACTGGTCGCACTTGGCCCGGTTGGGCAGGCCGTCCACCTTGTTGGTGAAGGCGTAGTACTCGATGAAGTCCTCGATCCTGCCCAATACCGCCGCGCCGGCGCAGCCCAGCGCCCCGAAGATGATCACCACCAGCACGGTGAAAATCAGGATGGGGAACCGCTCCGTCACCCTCACGCTGGACAGCATCACGATGTTCTGCGCCCCCAGGTACTCGTTATACTCATCGTTGGTCTCATAATAGACGGCCTGGAGGCTGTTGATCTTTTCCGCCAGGCGCTGAATCTCCTCCTGGACCCGATCCTGGGCGGCCTGGGAGGAGCTGGCGGGGGCCCCGGCAAACACGCTGAGGATATAGTCGTTGTAGTCCATGTCGATGAGGGCGTGCTCGTAAAGGGTGCGGTCCTCGATGTACTTCATCAGCAGCTTGTCGTACTCCGCCGTGCGGTCCACGGAGGTCCAGTTCCCGTCCGGGTCCTGGTCCCGCTCGTCGTACACATTGGGCAGCACGTTGTTTTGCAGATAGGGGAAGATGAGCTGGCGGTAGGAGAACTGCTCGGGATGCTCGCGGATGTAGGTGAGCAGGGTGTCCCAATCCACGCCGTCGACGGTAAAGGCCAGGGTGTGGGGCTGGATATCCTCCCGGCTTACGCAGTCCATTTGGCACCCGGCCTGGGCGGCCACATATCCCTCGCCGGTGCAGTCGATGACGATTTTGCCCCGGATCTCATTCCGGCCGTTGGCGTTTTCCACCGTGATGCCGGTGACGGCGCCGCCGTCCTTGGTCACGCCCACCACCAGGGTGTCCAGCAGCAGCTCCACGCCCTCCTCGTCCATCATCTCGAACATGAGCATGGTCCACCACTCGGGGTCCACGTAGGAGAAGGAATAACCGGCCTTTTCCCGGACGGGATAGCGCAGATGGGGCAGGGCGTGGCCGGTTCGGAACAGGCGCTGGTAGGTCTCCTCCACAATGCCGCCGATATCCCGCTTTCCCTGGGGGTTGAACAGCCGGGCGTAGGCGAAGCCCGGAGGGCCGGACAGGCTCATCTGCCCGCCCATGGTGCCGGTGCGCTCCACCAGCAGGGTCTTTGCGCCGGTCCGGGCGGCGCCGATGGCCGCGGCGACGCCCGAGGTGCCCGCGCCGCAGACAATTACGTCATAAATCGTATCATATGCCATGGTAAAAAACCTCCAAAAGTAAAAATAAAAGGAAAGGGATGGGGCGAACTAGTCATTCCTGCTGTGCGGAATGGCGATTTCTTATTTTTTGAACAGACATTTTCATGTCGGGGAACAGGAGAACCGTCAGGGCGGCGGCCCCGCACGCGTTGACGATCAGCGTGGTGGGCCAGAGCATCACCGCGCATACGGCGCATATGGCCAGGCGGATGGCCATCGGCACACTGCGCTGCCAATAGCCCGACAGGGCGATGCACACGCCAAAGATGGCATAGGCGCACAGGATGGCGTCCATGATAATGGCGCCGGCACTGCCGATCATGATCAGGGTTGGCTGGAAGCAGAACACGAAGGGGACGATATAGGCGGCGATGGCCAGGCGGAACGCCGTCGTCCCGACCTTGGTGGGGTTGGCTCCCGCCAGGGGCGCGGCGGCAAAGCAGGAGACCGCCACCGGGGGCGTGATGTTGGAAATGACGGAGAAATAGAACACAAACAGGTGGGCGGCCATGGCCGGAATCCCAAACTCAACCAGGGACGGGGCCACCAGTATGGCCACCAGGGAATAGGCCGCCACAGAGGGCATGCCCATGCCCAGGATCAGGGAGGCCACCGCCGCGCAGACCAGCAGGAACAGCACGTTATTGGCCCCCAGCCGGGTCAGGGCAAGGCTGAGGTTAAAGGCCAGGCCGGAGGCGTTGATGCAGCCCACCACGATGCCCGCCATGGCCATGACAACGCCGATGCCGATCATCAGATCGCCGCACTCCCGCAGCGCGCCCACAAGTCGACGGCGTGGATTGGGACACCCTGCTCACCTACGTGCGGGCGCACCCCGACCAGTTTGCCTTCAAGCAGCTCACCAACCCGTATACGGACAACACCCACGAGGCCGTGATGGATGTTTACCGCAAGTGCCATGATATCACCGAGCTGGGCGAGCTGATGGGTTTCTACCAGCTGCGGGACATGGGGCTGAAAAACGGCGACTGGCATCCCTACTCCGGCGCGGGCTTCTTCCTGACCCCCAGGGAGGGCGGCCATATCCAGGCCCATTTCCAGCACTCCTCCCAGGTGGACCACGCCCTTCCCACCGACGCCTGGGATCTGACCCGCTGCATGGTTGAGTGCCGCAGGCAGAACCTGATTGCCTGGCGGTTCTTCAAGAACTATGTCCCCGGCTTCAAAAACGCCTACATCACCAAGGTGTGCACGGAGCTGCGCCTGCGGGAGGGGCCCCGCATTGTGGGCGACTACATCCTGACCCGGGATGACGTGGCCCAGTGCCGCCAGTTTGCCGACACCATCGGCAAGAGCTCCTTCAAGGCGGGGGGATATCACGTGACCAACGTGAACACGCTGAACGTGAACGTGGACGATCCCCGCATGTCCTGGCCCAAGGGGGGCGGCTCCTACGATATCCCCTATCAGATTATTTTTACGGCGACGAATCCGAGCAATTTGTATTCTTCAAAATCCCCCGCCAGCTTATCACCGACCCAAAATTCAAGCACGTCTCCACCGACGCTAAACTGCTATATGGTATGCTGCTGGACCGCATGAGCCTGTCCGCCAAACACGGCTGGTACGACGATACCGGACGTGTCTACATCTATTACACCGTGGACGAGATATGCAGGGACATGGTATGCGGGCGGGATAAGGCTATGAAGCTGCTGGCCGAGCTGGACAACAAAAAGGGTATTGGCCTGATCGAGCGTGTCAGGCAGGGCCTGGGCCGTCCCTCGAAAATCTATGTCAAGCGTTTTACCACCCGGAAAGCGCCCCCAAAGCCGACCTCTCTGCCCCCTGAACCTTTTGCGCCCATCTCTGAGGTCGATTTTTCCGACGTTCAGAAGTCGGAAAATCCGACCTCAAAAGGTCGGAAAAATCCACGTCAAGAGGTCGAAGAAATCGACCCAAGTTATACTAAGAGAATCCAAACTGATTTTATCCAGCCTTATCCATCCATCTCCCCCCGACAGCCCCCCGAGAGGCCAATAGGGATAGATCGATACGAACAGAGAGAAACCATCAAAGAAAATATCGGCTATGAACAGCTCCAGCGGGAGATTCCGTTTGACGATGTGGAAAGCCTTTTGGAACTGATCGTAGATGTAATATGCAGCACCGCCGCCACCATGCGAATCGGCGGAGAGGTCCTGCCAGCGGAGACTGTCAAGCGGCGGTTTCAGCAACTTGACGGCGGGCATATCAGATATGTCATTGAATCCATGCGGCAGACCACCACAAAAATCAATAATATCCGGGCCTATCTGTTGACAGCGCTCTACAATGCGCCGGTGACGATAGGCCCTTACTATACCGCCGCCGTGCGGCACGACTTTGGGTGAATGAAATCCCACCGTGGGACGCGATTCCATCCCAAATCATAACTTTGTGTTAAATATTCAAATCCCACCATGAGACGCCATTCCAATCCAAATTTTGCTGTTGGAAAGATAATGAAATCTCACCGTGAGACGCGAATTTTAACAAAATAAATGCCATAAAGGAGATAAATTGAATGGCAAACGAAAACAGCAAGCCCCAAGCGCAGACCATTCCCCTGGCAAAAATCCATGACCTGCCCGGCGTGTTCATCAGCAAGCAGCCGGACAAAGCCTACGGCGGCCTCGTCACCAGCATCCAGGCAAACGGTGTCAGAGAGCCGGTAATCCTTCGGATCCGTGAGGACGGCGAGTACCAGCTTGTGACCGGCTATCGCCGCTACCGGGCCAGTGAGTTGGCAAAAAGACAGGACATCCCCGCGCTGGTGTATGAGATGACCCCGCAGGAGGCCGTCAACTACCGCCGTCAGGCGCAGAGCAAGCCTGATCTTCCGGTCCCCGGCAAGCTGGTCGAACCCCCTGTTTTGGACGACAAATCGCAGAAATCCGACACCAAGGGTGCGGAAAAACCGACCACTGATCCCCAGAAAATGCACACCCCCGCTGACCCCGCCAAGGACGGCAAGGCCCAGGACACCGGAGCCAAGGCCGCAGATAAGCCCGCCGCCGTACCCGGCCATGTTGCGAGAGGCCCCGCCGGGACTGCTATTTCCCAGATTTTCGACGAGCGTCTGACGCCCCCGGACGAAAAGGCCAAGCATGATATTCCCAGCCCCAGGGATGATGATTCTTTCTTCATTCTCCTGCACCCCGCCTATCTGCAAAAGTCCAAATACAACACCGTTTCCGTGGACCAGCAGAGCGAGGACTATAGGGAACTGAAAAAATCCATCGAGCTGAACGGCGTGAAGGACCCCGTTCTGGCCCGGATCGGTGACGAGGGCACACTGGAAATCCTGTCCGGCCAGCGCCGCCACATGATTGCCACAGAATTGAATTATCCCGTCCCCACCATTATCCAGAAAATTTCCGACGCTGACGCCAAAATCCTGGTAGCGGACGGAAACCTGCACCGCCCCCACATCTCCGCCTATGACCTCTCCCGTTCTCTGCGGATGAAAATGGAGGGCATGAAGCAGAAATCGGGCCGCCGTAAGAAGGGCACATTCAAGGCTGAGGAGCTGGACAGCGATGTGAAGCTGGCCCAGGAGATGGGAATGAGCGTCAGCAAGCTGAACCGGCTCATTCGTCTGTCTGAGGCCACCAAGGATGTGTGCGCCCGAGTGGATGACGGCTCCTTGCACCTGTCCATCGCGTCGGCCATTTCCTTCCTCAAGCCTAAGAGCCAGGATGAGGTACTTCACCTGATGGACATTGGCTACAAGGTCACAAATGAGCGGGTGGAACGCATGAAAAAGGCGGAGAAGGCCGGGAAACTGGATGAAATGACTATGCGGAACATTTTGGACGACAAGGACCTCAAGCCCAAGCTCCCGCCCACGCCCCCGGCGCCCACTCCGCAGCAGCCCACACAGGTCAGCGGCCAGACTTCTACCCTCCAGGGCGGCACAATTCCCCCGTCCCCGGACGTGAAGCCCGCACCTGATACCGCCACTCCCGCTGTACCGGGGACGACAGCCCCCGCCGCTGATCCTCCGGTACAGCCTGGCCCTACCGCCAGTCCCGCGCCTGCCACTGAAACCGGGCAGGAGGAGAAGGAGCCTTTTAAGGGTGAACAGGAGCGGCCCGAGATCACCAAGGTCATTCTCACCGGAGACCGCCTGCGCAAGTATTTCCCCGATGTCTCCATGACGCCCCGTGAGATTGAGGAGAGCGTCTATGAGGCGCTGGAGGAGCGCCGCCAGCGGCAGATCAAGGCCCAGCAGAAGGATGCTATTTTTCAGCGGGGAAAGACTCCGGGGCGATAATGGAATTTCACGCCAATATCGCCAACCTGGGCAAGTATAGCGCTGGACAGCTGGCCGAAACTATTTTATCTTTTCCCGCCACGACAGAACAGGTCCAGGCGGCCCTACGGGAGATAGGCGTGGACGGCCTTCGGTATCAGGAGATTATTATTCTGGAGTGCCGCACCAGCATCCAGGGACTGGCCGACAAGATAGGTGACTTTGACCACATCGACGAGCTGAACTACCTCGCCTCCCGGCTTGCGGAGCTGACACCGGAACAGTTCAAAAAGTTTTCCGCCGCCGCCGAGCATGACGAGTACGGGGGCAGCTTGCACGATTTAATCAACCTCACCTATAATCTGGACTGCTACGACCTTCTGCCCGATGTGAAAACGGATGAAGATTATGGCCGTCATCTGGTGGATACAAGACGAGAATTTTTCCTGTCACGGCAAGCCCGGCTCTATTTCGACTATGAATCCTACGGACAATGCACCGCCATCAATGAGGGCGGCTGTTACACGCCCCAGGGTTACATCTTCAACAACCGCCGCACACCGTTCAAAGAGATTTACGACGGCCAGCACATCCCTGAGCAGTACAAGGTATTCCAGTACCCCATCCAACAGAAGATCAAAGCGGCCCGGTCCGGCAGGAGCCGGGACAGTCCCGCCCGCAAGCGTCCATGAGGGAGCTTTTTTTGTGCTCAGAAAGGGGGTGATTCCTGAGAAGAAGCCATTTCGCGTTGTTTCATTCTCAGGCGGGGAAAGACAGCACGGCCATGCTTCTGCTGATGATAGAACAGGGTATGCCTATTGATATGGTACTGACCGCCGATACTGGAATGGAGTTTCCCGAGATGTACCGGCATTGGGACTGGGTGGAGCAATATCTACTGAGGAAACGTGGTCTAAAGTTGAAAATTCTTCGCCATCCAGAAGGTTTTGAGGGGATGATGTTTGACCGCCCCGTGACCCGTGCGGAGGAATGGCAGCACGTCACACCGTATGGCTATGGCTGGCCCGGTATCCAAAAGGGCCGCTGGTGTACCGGCCAGCTTAAAACACACCTGATTAACAAGGCCGTGTCACAGCTGAGAAAAGAATACCGGATTCTCCACTATGTCGGCATTGCAGCTGATGAACCGGAACGAATCAAAGGCGAACAATATCCTCTCCACGATTGGGGCATCACCGAGAGCCAGGCGCTGCAAATCTGCTATGATCGGGGCTTTGACTGGGGCGGTCTGTATGAGATATACCACCGCTGTTCCTGTTGGTGCTGTCCCTTCCAGCGAATAGATGAGCTGAGGAAACTTCGCCATCACCACCCGCAGCTCTGGGCCAAGCTGCTGGATATGGACGACAGGGCTTTAGCCCAATTCGGGCACAACGCCCTGGGGCGTTTCAAGGATCACTGGACTGTAGCGGAGCTGGAAGAACGCTTCGCCGCTGAGGACCGGGAAATATCCCTTTTGGATAATGACAAGGAAAAAGGAGTTGATTTAATGGATGTTTTAGTAGTAGAGCCCGGAATGGCCCCCTACGAGAAGGAAATCAACGGCCTGGATGAAATGCAGGCTGTTGTGGGCGGGCCAATCACCGCCCTTTATCCCTTTGAGGAAATGGTTGCCATCGTCGCCAACGACGAGGCCCTTAACATGGGGCTGGAATTTAACCGCAGCGTCGAGGGTGGCTATGGTGGTGTTTTCGGTACGTTCTTCGTCTGCGGACTGACTGAGGAGGATTTTTGCTCCCTTCCCCCGGAGCAGATGGAACTATTCAAAAAGAAGTACCACCATGCAGAAATCCTTATAGGGGCCAGGGGCAATGAGCCTGTTACATTGAAGGTGGAACCCCGCAGGCCGCCCGGCCAGGAACCGCCCAAACGTCCGCCTAAAACACCGGGGCGGTGAACCATGTCCCCCGTATCAGATGAACGGCTGGCCGAGCTGACCGACCGGCTGGAAAATGGGATCAGGGATTTGTACGCCAGTGGGCGCTATGCGGAATATCTGGCCGCAATGTCCAAGTTTCACCGCTACAGCCTTGGGAACGCCCTGTTGATTTTGCTCCAATGTCCCACAGCAAGCACCGTCGCTGGTTACAACACCTGGAAAAAAACGTTTGGACGGCAGGTCAAACGGGGTGAAAAGGGTATCCAGATTTTGGCCCCCTGTCAATTTACCTATTTGGTGGAGTACCAGAAGATCGACCCGGCCACCGGGCAGCCCCTATGCGGCAAGGACGGAAAACCCCTGGTAGAGCGCCGGCGGGAAAACGCCACCCGTTTCAAAGTCGCTACCGTGTTCGACGTGAGCCAGACTGAGGGCCGGGAGCTGCCTAATATCGGTGTTTCTGAATTGACCGGAGAAGTTTCCGATTTTTCCGGTATTTATGACCGCCTTGCCGCTCTGTCTCCGCTCCCCGTGGAGCAGGACCATGTTCCCGGTACGGCTAAGGGCTACACCAGTTTCATGGAGAACCGGATTGTCATCAAGCCTGGCATGAGCCAGGTGCAGACCATCAAAACGCTGGTACATGAGATCGCCCACGCCAAACTCCACAACCCGGATTTTCTGTCTGAGGAACAGAAGAAGGCCCGGCGGGAGAAGGAGGTAGAGGCCGAGAGCGTGGCCTATGTGGTCTGCCAGCACTTCGGCATTGACACCTCCGACTACTCCTTCGGCTATGTGGCCGGGTGGAGCAGGGGCCGGGAGCTGGCAGAGCTGAAAGCCTCCCTGGACGTAATCCACTCCACCGCTGGGGAGATCATCAACACCATCCAGCCACCCCCACCTGAATTGGAACGTAAGGCCCCGGAGCAGTCGCAACAGCAGAAATACAAAACTAAAAAATCGGTAAGGAAGTGATTTTTTGAGCAGCTATGACCCTTTCGAGCGCATGAGGGAAATTGAAATCTTCGGTGTCCCCGCCCTGTTCACCGACAAGGCCATCCCCCTGGAGGCCGTCCATCCCGGCATGAGCCGCTATGAGCTGCTGGCCGGGGACGGTGGCCCGGAGCAGCCCCGGTATGCGGCCATCCAGCCGGGCGGCAAATTCCTGGGTACTGTACTTGCCCCTGTCCCGATTTTCCTTCACGCTCAGGATACGCAGCGGGAAATCGGCCCCGGCGACCTGATTCTGGACACTGAGGCTGGGAGCTACACCCCCGCCGAGTTTGAGGAAAAGTATCTGTCCCCAGACTATGATCCCCAAACTCAAAAAGAACGGTATGGCAAAGAGGAGTGATCAAGTTATAGCTTTTTAAGTATATAGGCATCACATTCATTGCTTAACATCTGTATGTGTTTATTAAGTTCATTCAAGTATATTACAGCTGATTCACGATTTTGGGCTGATAAAGCATCTCTTAGCTTGTTGGTACAAATAAGAGTATCAGAATTTATATTTTGAAAATTCTCTAATATTACTGAGTGTCTATCAAAATAGGGAAATAATTCTTTTGCAGCAACAGCAAACACTTGGCTCAGTATCGTGTTTTGCTCTGTCTCATCCAAAGAGTATGTAAAGTTTTGTAAGAGATCGCTGATTTTTTCAGCAAACAACTGGTATTGTCTAACAATAGTAATTATTTGTGTTGCCTTCCCCTGTTTCTTTTCTAACTTTTTACTAAAGAGGCTTTGAAACAGGTAAATAAGTATTCCATTTGTGATAATCGGAACCAGTAATTCTATCCAATCTTTCAATTCCATACATATACCCGCCCTTTAACTGTAGAAGTAATCTCATTATAGGCTAGCTGCTTTGAAAGTCAAGTTCTCTTATAAGTAGCGCCGCTTTGCGGCGCTGTCCCAGCAAGTATGTCATTTGGTAGCACAAATGACCCTTGTTAGGGGCAAAGCCCCTAAAACCCCCACGAATAATGGCGTCTCACCGTGAGACGCGAAACATAGCGGCTCCATCGTCAGGAACCATGCCGCCGCTTAAAATGAAATCTCACCGTGAGACGCCAATTCAAATCAGAAAGGAAGATGCCATGCGAAAGCGAAACCGCCATATCAGTGTATGGATGAATGAACAGGAATACCGACACTTAAAAGCTCAGGCAGGTAAAGCGGGACTGGGTATTGACCCGTTCATCCGTACTTTAGTCGCAGGTGTCCAACTCCGCCCCCGTCCGCCCGACACCTACGCCGCCTTGCTCCGGGAGCTGTCCGCCATCGGCAACAATGCCAACCAGATTGCTTATTGGGCCAACGCCCAAAAGAGTATCTCCGAGGCCGACATACGGCAGGCCGCCGCCCTGGTCCGGGAGGCGTGGCAGCTGGTCAAGGAGACGCTGTAGTGGCCTATGACAAAATCATCACCATCCGCAGCCGATTAGACCACTGTCTGGACTATGCGCTGAACGAGGAAAAAACGGCGCTGTCCCAGGCCATCGACTACGGTATGAATCCAGGCAAGACCCATGATCTGGTAACGGGGATCAACTGCGGCCCGGATACAGCCCACCGGGATATGCAGGCCACCAAGCGCCGCTGGGACAAACGGGGCGGGGTGCTGGGCTACCACATCATCCACTCCTACGCTCCAGGCGAGGTCACCCCGGAACAGGCCCACGCCGCCGGGGTGGACTTCGCCCGCCGTCTGTTGGGGGACCGCTATGAGGCCGTCGTCTCCACCCACACCGACAGAGAACATCTGCACTGTCACATCGTGTTCAACTCCGTGTCCTTCGTGGACGGCAAAAAGTACCGCAGCGATTTTCAAAGCTATTTCGGCACCCTGCGGGAGACCTCCAACACCGTCAGCCGGGAACACGGCCTGTCCGTCATCGACCCGGAGGGCCAGGGCAGGCACTACGCCGAGTGGGACGCCGAGCGCGGCGGCAGAGGCACCGTCCGGGGGCTGGTACGCCAGGACATCGACACCGCCATCCGGGAGAGCTTCACCTTTGACAGCTTTCTGGTTGCCCTTCGGCGGCAGGGCTACACGGTGAAGTATGGGGCCAGCGTCAAGCACACCGCCGTTACTCCGCTGGGCGGCAGGCGGGCCTTTCGCCTGGACAGCCTGGGGGACGGCTACACCGAGGCGGACATCCGGGCACGGCTGGCCGCTGTCCGCAGCGGCCACACGCCTCCGCCGCCAGCGCCACAGCCCATTATCCCCAGGCGGTACACCGTCAAAAGGCGGGTGTCCCGGCAGGGCCAGCGGCGCAAGCTCCACGGCTTTCGGGCCCTATATGTGTATTATCTGTATCTGCTGGGTGGGCCGCATCTTCGGAGGCGGAAACCGCCCTCTTTCGCTGTCCGGGCGGATGTGGCGAAACTGCGGCAATACCAGCGGCAGTTTTCTTTGCTGCAAAAATACCGCATTGACAGCGACAGCCAGCTTGCCACGCTGGGCGAGGCCCTGCAAGCCCAGATTGACGCTCTTACCGACAACCGCAAAGACCTTTACGCCAGAAAGCGGGGTGGCGAGGACATAGAAGCGGAAATTGCCGTTTTCAATGCGGAACTGCGCCGTCTGCGCCGGGAACTGAAAACCTGCGGCAAAATTGAGGCGGATATTCCCCGTATCCGGGAGCGGACAGCACTTTACCAGGAGCAGCGGACCCAGGGCGGTCCGGTAAGGGACCGTCCGACGATAAAATTTGAGAGGAAGTGATTTATTTGGACGTGAGCGCCGAGGCCGCCGATCTGGTGGTCAGAGAGGGTATCCAGGCCACGGAGAGCGCCGTCAAGCTGGCCGGGGCCGGGCTGAAAAATGTCGCCGCCCTACTGCTGGCTCTACAGCGGCAGGACAACAAGGTGGTGGGCAAGACCAACGCCCAACGGCTGGCCCGTGACCCCGCCCCCGCCGTCGTCGTCCCGCTGAAGCAGGAGGACGTGAAGCGGTTTCAAAAGCTGGCTAGAGAGTACGGAATTTTGTACTTTATCGCCCAGAAAAAGGGCAGCGATACCGGCTACGTCAATATTGTGTCTAATCAGAACTACGCCGCCCAGCTCAACGCCGTCATGGAGGCCATGCAGTACCCCACTCCCCAGAAGGCCCAGGAGGGTGAGCCGTCAAAAAAAGCGGGCCCCCGTGCTCCACAAGAGAGGTCCTCGCCCGAGCGCGGGAGTGGCTGGAATCCCTCCCAACCGGAGGGGGCGGATATTGAATCCGTCCGGGCCCGGCTGGAGGGGCTGAAAGCAATGTAGAGGGGGACGCAGACCAGGGAGAGGACTCACGAAAAAATCAGATAAGGAGGAATTTATTTGGCAAGTATCAGCGACATCATCAAGGGGAGGGCGGACCGGGATCAGGCCCGGACGGAACAGCTCCGGGCAGACCGGGAGAACCTGTCCCATATGCGGGACAGTGCCCTGGAGGACATCACCACCAAGCCGGACCGCTACCAGCATTATCTGACCTTGCAGGCGGATAACGTCCGGTGCAGCGTGGGCAACGTGGCCCTGACCATGTATCAGTTGCCGGGGGCCACCCGGATCGGCTCTACCGACTTCTGGCACCAGCAGGGCCGGTACGTCATGGACACCGCCATGAACAGCGGGGCCAAGGTGTTCGTCCCGCCCAGGGACCCCAAGCGCCGGGGCTACTTCATGGGCAGCTACTACGACATCAGCCAGACCACCGGCAAGCCCATCATTCCCCCCGCCCCGCTGGAGGATAAGACGCCCCGAATGACGGCGGCCCTGGCCGCCCTCATGGATCAGACCCCTGTGGCGATAGCGGCCGATGAAGAAATTTCGGCGGCCGCCTACTACAACGAGGCCGACTTTACCATCTACATCAACCCGGCCCACACCGACACGGAGATTTTCAAGGCTCTGGCTACGGAGATCGCCTTTGCCCGAGCCCATGACCGGGGCTACAACAAGGGCTACCGGCGGGAGGCTTACCGCCTGGATTCTGAGAGCGTAGGCTATATGGTTTGCCGCCGCTTCGGGGTGGCCTGTGATCCCCCGGACGCCAAGATGGTCCGCATGTTCTATGACGGCTATGACCCCTCCAGCCGGGCCGAGGCCCTGGAACAGCTTCGAGGGACCGCCCGGAGCATTGGGGACGGCCTGGACCAGCAGCTCAATCCCCGGCAGCAGGAGCGCCAGAATAACCGCCGTCACGGGTCCAGATAAAGCGGCACTATCCGGGGCGTGTCCCCTTCCGGGAGGGTACGGCGGGTGCCCCTGCCAGTCAAGGCCGCATGATTGCTTCGCAATCATGCGCGAGCCGGCCAGTCCTCCGACTGGCCGGGCCTTGACAGTCAGTGTCTCCCGTCGTTTTTGTTATGAAAGGGGACACACCCCAAAAGCCGCCTTTCGGCGGCTTTTGCTATCCTGGGAGGCGGTTTGCCTCCCACCGTCCAGCGGGGCCAACGGCCCCGCTGGACTACCTTATATTAAAACTGGAGGTTTGCACATGAAACGTAAATGGAGGCGCTTTGCCCCCGCACTCGCCGCCCTCATGCTGACACTGGCCCTGTGCCCTGCTTCGGCGCTGGCCGAGCCCGCCGCCGTCTATCCCGCTGAGGTACGGGAGAGCGAGGAAAACGGTGTTCACCGGATCGAAAAAGTCTATGTTCTGTCCATCCGGGACGACCCCGCCGCCATCCCCACCGCCGACTTTGAACGGGAGGACCGCAGCTACACCCTTCTGGACGTGATCAAGAACGACCAGACCGAGACGGACACCAAGGATCACATTGAGGTCGTGACCGTAAACACGGATACCAAGGACGTGGCCGCCATCATCCAGCAGCTGGAGCCCGCCCTGGAAGTGACCACCGAGGACGGCTATACCGGCACCCTTACCCCGGACTATCCCGGTATCACCGTGGAGGCGGACGGATACAAAACCAGTTCCCGCACCGTCACCGCCACCCGCAGCTATCCCAATCTCTCTGACGCTGACGCATCCCTGATCCCCAAGACCACCCAGGAGGGTGGGCGGACGCTGACCCTGACCGACGTCCAGTGGCAGGAGGCCGCGGGCTTCTACAACGCCACCGCCACCTACAGCGGCACCGCCACGGGGAAGTATGCCACCGGCTACACCGCCACCGTGGAGTACAAGGGCGAGGTATCCAGGACCAGCGGCGACACCGTGATTTACACCGCCATATTCGCGTCTCACGGTTAGACGCGAAACTCGCCCGGCCCGCAGGACCCCTCCGCCCCGGCAGACCAGAATAGCGGCGGAGGTATGAACAGGGCCCTGTTGGTCCTTCCCCTGGCCGTGCTGCTGGGCGGCGCTGGCTTCGGCGGCTGGAAACTGACCAAATATATGAAAGATAAGAAACGGGGGTATGTAAAATGAAAAAACGCTTGACCATGCTGCTGGCCCTCTGCTGTCTGCTGGGGGCCTTCGCCACCCCTGCCAGCGCCCTGGAGTACACCTTTGACAGCCCGCCCACCGGGGACTTCGGCGCTCCCACCAGCGACGACACCATCTATGAGCATAAGGACCCTAACGTGGACCGGAGCAAGAGCAACGCCCTGATCCCGCCCGGCTTCGGGACGCCCACCAGCTATCTCCCCGGCTCCGGCGAATATTTGACGCCCAATCTGGCGGCAGGCGGGCCGATTAACAGCCCCTCCCTCAACGGGACCATGACCGGCTCCGCTGGTGGGGGGACGTTGCTTCTCCCTGGGGCGGTTGACATGCCCACATCCAGCTACCCCACCACCGGCAGCACCACGGCCACCGGCTTTACCGACGTGACTTCTAATCTCTACTACAGCAATGGCAGCCTGGGCACTCTGAAAATCCCCGCCATCGGCTTGACAGTGAAGGTGGTCCAGGGGACGGACAGCAAGGCTCTTGCCAAGGGCGCGGGCCATTTTACCAACACCAGCATTTGGGACGGCAATGTGGCTCTGGCCGGGCACAATCGGGGGGTGACGAACCATTTCGGGAAGATCCACACGTTAAGTACCGGGGACACCATCACTTTGACGACCAAGCTGGGGACCCGGACCTATTCCGTCACCAGCGTGATGAAGGTGGGCGAGACAGACAACTCCATGCTGGCCGCCACTTCCGACAACTGTATCACTCTGTTTACCTGCGTCCGGGATGAACGGGACTACCGATGGTGTGTCCGGGCGGTGGAGGTGTAGAAACAAATCCCACCGTGAGATTTAATTTTGACGCTGAAACTGTGTGGATTTTTGACAGTTTCCCTTAATTTTGATACAATATTATCAGGAAATCATTTCCGAAATAAACTTTGGGAGGTATCGAAAGTGAAAGGAAAATTCGTTCAGTTTGTGGCTGGCATTATTGCCGGGGCCGTGCTGGTCCCCACCACCCATGCGGCAGTACAGCAGCTCGCCGCCACCTCCAGCGCCCAAAAATTCTATGTGGACGGCACACCTGTCCAACTGGAGGCTTACGCCATCAACGGCAGTAACTATGTGAAGCTCCGGGACATCGGCGAGGCCGTGGGCTTCCATGTCTCCTATGACGGCTCCACCAACAGCGTCTACATCGGAGAGCGGCCCGCCGCCGTCCAGAACACAGGCACCGGCTATTTGACCAACGGCCAGCCTGTCACCGAGGAAAACGTGTTGGCACTCCTGCGACAGATCGAACGGGACTGGCCCACCGGCACCATCTGGGGGACGAACAAAACCCCAGGCACCCATAAGAACGAGGTCCCCAGCACGGCCAGCGGAACAATCATGCGCAGCTACCACGTCAGCAACACCTACGCTTGCGGGGCCTATGCCAGTATGTTGAGCTCCCTTATCTTCGGGGATACCGCCAACCCCGGCCGCAGGCTGGAGGACCTGTCCCAAATCAGGCCGGGAGACATTATTTTCAAAGTGCGCAACGAAAATAATTCGATATGGCACATTATTGTTGCTCTGGAGTCACCCAGCGACATCAACGCATTTCGTTTCACAGACGGGAACGTGGGCGGTACGATCCAGTGGCCGGACAGCGAAAGCCCCTACAGCAATGCGGACAATCTGGACTGCTACCGGGGAGAACATAAGGATTATCATCTGGAAGTCTGGACCCGCTACCCTGAGAGCGTCCCCTATACCGGGGCCAGCGTGGACGCATGGTTTACCCCAAATCAGAAATAGGAGGCAATGAAATGCACTTGAAACCGCCCATTCCCCGCATGAACAGCCCCAATCATAACGAAATAATCACCCTACCCAGGGCCGCACGATGATGTGCGGCCCTTTTCCATTCCAAAAATCAAAAGGAGGAATTTTTTAATGCTGAAACGTATGAAAGCCCGTTGGAAACGGGCTTTCTCCGGGCTGCTGGCTGTCATTATGGCCGCCGGTATGCTCCCGGCTTCGGCCCTTGCCGCTGACACAGGCGGCAACTCCAACCCCTACGCCCCCACCGGCA
>ERZ779631.145-NODE-145-length-27318-cov-5.458057_pt1 | contig 27318 bp, 27 predicted proteins | sample MGYA00514193_ERZ779631 | MGnify/ENA primary metagenome ERZ779631 (study PRJEB29562, sample SAMEA4376710) | mouse gut metagenome | isolation source: Cecum | study: EMG produced TPA metagenomics assembly of the A DSS colitis mouse model was used to assess the...
AGAATCTGATTGTCACGTATCAGCAGCGAGAGTAATTTCCCGTTTAGTTTTAGAATTAAAATCTTACCTTTAGACGACATAGATATCCTGCTTCCGTTAAAAAAATATACTAAATGTAAATCTGTGTCCAGTATACCACAAAGCAGGAAAAATGCAAAAAACGTATCTCTTACAATTCTTCTTTCTTGATTCTGTGCATAATATAGAACCCCGCCGCAATGGTCGGTATAAACGGAATGAATCCTGCATATGTCGGGCCAAGAAGCGTATTGTATTCACTCGTATTGACAAACGTAAGTCCTATCGCCGCCAATCCGTTAACAGCGCTGTGGCAGATTGCTGCCGGAAGGACGCTGTCTGCGCGCAATGTAAGGTAACTTTCAATAATACCGATAAATACACAGAAAACAACCATCAGCAAAATACCAACCACCGGGTAACCGGGATAGTCTGTTCCGTAATTATGACCCATGGCAATCATCGGTGCATGCCAGAACCCCCATATGATACCCGTAATCCAAACTGCTTTTACACTTCCGCAGGAATTCTTAAGTCCGTACAACAGATATCCGCGCCAGCCGATTTCTTCCCCAAGCGTGGGTATCACATTAATCACCGGTGAGATAAGAGTGCTTACAACAAGACTGATACTCTGCATAAGCAGCAAATTTTGTCCCTCTGGGGCAGGCTGATACATAATACCGCCTGTCAAAGCAAACTGCTCCCTATAAATCAGATAATAAACCACTACTCCCAGATAAATTAGAATGATAAAACCAAAGTAAGCTAACACATAATTCTTTCCGTTACCTTTAAACTTTGGCGCAAGCTTAAAATCAGAGAATCCCTGTTTTGTGACGAGTCTTGTTAGTATATTACCGATTGTCGGCATAAACATACACGCTGATACAATAAGCATAGATTCAATGCTGGTGCCATAAGGATATCCCTTCAGCGGAATAACCGCTACCAGAGACCAGGTCAGCACAAAAGTGATGACACAAAATATAATTGTGCGCTTTGGCGTTATTTTATTTTCCATCTCATGATTCCTCCGTTATATTTAATAAAGAGGATGCCAGTCTCTTTCCGTCACCGAACATCCTCTTCCCATGATATCGTCAATTCATATATTTTACCGCTGTACCGTATGCAATGACTTCTGCCGCCCCCTGCATTACGGAAGAGGATGCATATCTTACATTGACAACCGCATCCGCTCCTAATGCCTGCGCCTCATCTACCATACGCTTCACGGCAATCTGGCGGGCCTGATTGAGCATATCCGTATATTCTTTGACTTCGCCGCCGACAAGCGTCTTAATTCCCGCCATAAAATCTTTGCCGAAATTTTTGGTCTGTACAATGCTTCCTTTCACGATTCCTAACATTTCCAATTCTTTTCCTGTAATATAATCAGTATTTACGAGCAGCATCTTCTTCTCCTCCTTCAAGTTCTTTTATTCGCTGTACCAGTGCAATAATGACTGCCATAATCACCGCCACCGGAATAAAAACAAACACGCCCCAAATCCATAACGGAATCGGGTCTGTCAAGTAACCCCATATAAGAACGCAGATTAGAAATACCATAAAAATGATAAATGTCCCTGCCGCAATCATGGAGCCTCGCTTCTTTTGAATAATATCGTTTTTACTCACATTCGCGAACTTTGTTCCTTCCTTCTCCATCTCCACCATCCTTTCCAAATATTCATCAGGAATCAGGCTTAGGTATTTGCAATTGTCTTCCATCAGGCTATGACAAAGCCCGGAAGTTTCCTGCAAATTGATTCTTTCTCGTTCCAGAACGATCAACTGTCTTTGCAAGGCATCTTCAAGAAGTAAGTCTCCATGCTGTATCTTACGGATTTCTTCAATCGGAAGTGAAAGCTTTCTGAGCAGCTTAATCTTTTTTAACTCAGCAATGTCTTCCGGTGTGTAATCCCGATATCCGTTTTCCATATTTCTCTTAGGATTTAGAAGTCCCTGCTGTTCATAGAACCGGATGTTCTTCTTGGTAATGCCTACCTGTTGTTCAACCTCGTTGATTTTCATGTCCCGAGTTCCTTTCTTCCCTCTCCTGATGTCGTCATCATAAGGCTTCCATAAGGTGGAAGGTCAAGAGTTTTCATGAAATTTTCTCAATTTAAATAAATATTTTCTGCTATCCGACTTCGGCAAGCGGAATAAGCTTCCGTTTTTCTTCGCTTGTTGCAATATTTGTATACGTTTCCAGCCTCGTCACCTGACATTTCTCTATCGGAATCTCCACATCCGCAAATTCATAGAATTTTTCCAAAACCATTGTCGGTTTAATATTGCCGCTGCTGCTGGCATTGACGAGCATATAAATGGCGCCGCCGGCTTCACTCCGGAGTTCATAAATCCCCTGTTTTAAATCCAGTTCCACAGTACTCTTTTTCGTTTCTTTTGTGTAAGGGATCTTATCCTGATCATAGAAATCCCTTAACTTTTCCTCTAAATCATCAATCGGAAAAATCCTGTCTTTCATTCTGATACTATATGAAGCTGCCGAAACGCTCGCCATCGCATTCTTTACTTGTTCCGGCAGTATTGTGACGGAAAGCACCTCGATGCCTTCTACCATAACCTTGTTAAGAGCGTCTTTGATATCCTGCGTAGATGTCATAGAAAGCACCTCGATATCCATGTACTCGCCGTAACTCTCGATTCCTACACCTAGCGGAGCTGCAAAAGACATAATCTGGTGGGGGCTGAATCCTTCCGAATATTTGATGTCAATATCCGCACGCCTGAGTGCTTTCTGGAAAAACCGCATCGTATCCAGATGTCCGATAAATTTCATTGTGCCATATTTGGCAAATTTAATTCTGATTTTCATATGGGTTCCTCTTCAAAATAATCTATTTTTAATCAGCGTACTTAACGCTCATAACAGATTCCCCCGCCGAATCGGTTCGCACCGCAGCCCTGACACTGAACCTTACAGTTAGGGGATACCGTTTCACTCTGCGCCTTCTTCCACTCACGCAGAAGAAAGTCCTTCGTCACACCGCAGTCTAAGAAATCCCACGGAAAAACCTCGTCATCCGCCCGCTTCCTCGTCGTATAAAAACCGATATCCACGCCGCAGTCTTCAAAACACTGCATCCACACATCATTATGGAAATACTCGCTCCATGCGTCAAATATGCATCCTCGCTTGTAGGCTTCCAAGATTACCTTGTTAATCTTACGGTCACCTCTGGCAAACACTCCCTCTAACACGCTCACATCAGCTTCATGCCAGTTGTATTTGATACTCTTTTGATTGAGCTGTTCCATGATACCCTGCTTCGTCTGATATGCTTTCTCAAGAAATTCTTCTTTCGTGCACATAGGCGCCCATTGAAACGCCGTAAACGGCTTCGGAATAAAGAAAGAAGTACTTGTGACAATCTGTACCTTACCGTTTACGCGCTTGTCCTTTGGAACGGTGTCAAAGAACGTCGCCGCGATTTTGTTGGAGAGATCGCCGATGCCCCGGATATCCTCCTCCGTCTCCGTAGGAAGTCCCAGCATAAAATAAAGTTTTACTCTCGTCCAGCCGCCTTCAAACGCCAATGCCGCGCCTTTTAAGATTACCTCTTCAGTCAATCCTTTATTAATTACATCTCTAAGTCTCTGGCTTCCAGCCTCCGGGGCAAAAGTCAGGCTGCTCTTCTTCACATCCTGCACCTTACTCATTACATCCAGAGAAAAGGCGTCTATACGAAGTGACGGCAATGAAATATTGATATGTCTTCGACTGCAATCTTCAATTAGGAAATCAAGCAGGTCATCCAAGCGGGAATAATCGCTTGAACTCAAAGAACTTAAGGAAATTTCCTCATGCCCGGTGTTCCTAAGCATTTGCACTGCGTACTCTTTCAGCTTGTCCGCGTTTCGTTCGCGCACGGGACGATAAAGCTGTCCTGCCTGACAGAACCGGCATCCTCGAATGCATCCCCGTTGGATCTCAAGTACCACTCTGTCCTGCGTCACCTTAATAAACGGCACTACAGGCTTTAACGGATAATGCGCGTCTGTCAAATCCATCACAATCTCTTTTAAAATCATATCGGGAATATCGTCATACAGCTTCTTACGCCCCTTAATCGTTCCGTCTTCGTGATATATTTCCTCGTAGAACTGAGGCACATAGATCCCCGGAATCTTTGCAGCACCTCTAAGAAAATCCATACGCGTACCGCCGTTAGCCCGATTCTCAATATACCAGTCAAACAACCGGCGGTACTGGGTTTCCCCCTCGCCTATATAAAACAAATCAAAGAAATCCGCTATCGGCTCGGGATTATAAGTGCAGGGACCGCCGCCGATGACGATTGGCATATCCTCCCCGCGTTCAACGGCCTGAAGCGGTATCTGCGCCAGTTCCAGCACCTGCAGGATATTCGTATAGCACATTTCATACTGAATCGTAATCCCCAGAAAATCCATATCTTTCACGGCATCCTGCGACTCTAAGCCAAATAGGGGAATCTGCTCCGTGCGCATAATCTGGTCCAAATCAACCCATGGGGAATAAACGCGTTCGCACCACACATCCTCCCATTCATTCAGCATACTATAGATAATCTGGATGCCAAGATGAGACATGCCAATCTCATACACATCCGGAAAGCACATAGCAAACCGGACCGCCACCTGTTCCTTATCTTTCATGACTGAGTTCACTTCATTTCCAATGTATCTTGCAGGTTTCTCCACCTGCATTAAAATATCGTCGCTTAATGCCAGTTTTCTCATATATTCATTTCCTTGTTGTTTATCATTCTGTATCGTATTTCGCCTGAAAAGGCACGTTCCCTTTTCCGCCGGGGAGAATGCATGGTTTACGCATTTCTTCCAGACAAGAACGGCTTGCCATGCAAGCCGTAGAATTTCTTTGTCGGCGTACTTAGGCGCCTTAGAAATTCTACTTGTCATAGTATATAAGAAATATCACTCAAAATCAAGCAATGACGCAAGCGCCTCCATCGTATCGTTTCCTTCCCCGTCATAGAGATGGAATGTATCCGCCATAATCAATTCATGAATATCTCCTGTCGTATAACTGCCGATTTTATCACCGCCTGTGTCACAAAGCAAAAAGCCCACAAACAAAACAATTGCAATAATCATGCGATATTTAAAGGTACTGACCGAAAACGGCTGGATTACCCCATTTTCTTCCGGATTGCCTTCATATTGCTGCTCAGGCGAGGGCAGTCTGCCCTTATCATAAAGCGGCGGCTGTGTGTTCGTACCGTAAAGAATGTTCTCTCTCTGTCTGATTTTCATACGGTTTCCGTGATTTTCCGCCCTTATGTACTGTGCTAGTGCCATCTTCTTTTCCAAGGGAATTTTATGTTCCATAATATAACTGCCTATCTGTTATCAATTGTTTGCTTCATTTTATGACCCTCGCTGTCAAAAAAGAACAAGCAACATACTATATATTGTATTATGCAAATTGACGAAAACATCCGTTATTTATTTGCCAATGTACAGACAGAGATTATGATACATGTGTTATTATTTTCCAAATTATTTTTTCATAAAGAAATTGTCTTTTTTCATTTGCAGGAAATCTTGTAAACCATTTTTTTGAAGCAAAAAATAATTAGAAAATTTAGAAAAAATGCAATTTTTATGAAATTCAGTTATTTTTTTGTCATATAGCGCAATAACTCTTTCATATGCATCATAATTTTATTTAATTCGTCAAAATGTCTAACAGTAAGAAACCGACGTGAAAATTCACGCCGGTCAGTAGACTATTTTTTCGAGTTCGCAAAGCGAAGCTCGTAAAGTTAATTTACAAGGCAAATTAACTTTTTTTACCGCTGTGCCAGTTCTGTAGTAATTTCCTCCCACGTCACATTCTTTTCCGCCATCAGTACCATCATATGATACAAGAAATCTGAAATCTCATATTTTACTTCATTGGCGTTCGGATTCTTGGCAGCAATTATAATTTCTGTCGCTTCTTCGCCCAGCTTCTTGAGAATTTTATCAATTCCCTTATCAAACAGATAATTGGTATAGGAACCTTCTTTCGGGTGAATTTTCCGATCCTTAATCACGTCAAAGACCTGTTCAAACACTTTCAGAGGATTCGTCTCCTCATATTCTTTCGCCATGATCTCATTGAAGAAGCAGGAATGCGCTCCTGTATGACATGCCGCGCCAATCTGGGAAACTTTGGCCAGAATCGTGTCTTTGTCACAGTCGGCCGTCAAAGACTTCACATACTGATAATGTCCGCTCGTCTCACCCTTAACCCACAATTCCTGACGGCTTCTGCTGTAATAAGTCATTTTGCCGGTCTTAAGCGTCATATTGTAGGCCTCTTCATTCATATAAGCCACCATCAGTACTTCATCTGTCTTATAATCCTGCACTACCACGGTCACATGTCCGTCGGAATTTAATTTAAACTCTTCCCATTTAATCGCCGGTTCAAATGTATTAACCGCAATCCCGTTATTCTGACAAAGGGATTTAATCGCCAGAAGTTCTTTTACATTCTCGTTGATGGCATAACCGGAAATACCACAGATGTTGTCCTTTGACAGCAATTCCAGTATTTTATCCAGAGAGACCTCCGGAACGGAAGCGATTATCGGAAATCTCGAGACAGAAATTGCCTCTTTTAATTCCTTTTCTTTCACCAATATAATTTCTTCCACATAAAGTTCCAGAAGTTCTTCATTATTTCTAATAGAGTCTGCATCCGTTATACAGGCAACTATTTTATCCTTACCGAATTTCTTGGACACTTCTTCCGTTATTTCAATGTTGCCTGCTTTGGAATAGTTGAGCGCTGCTTTCTTACATCCAGCATAGAGCAGCTTCTTGACATCTTCCATGCGTTTTACATTGCCGGCACCGATAACTGGAATTTCCGCTTCATTGCAGATTGCTTTGATAAGATCAAGCGCTTCCTCATGTTCCGTGTCCCCTTCGGACATATCATAGACGATTAGTTCATCTGCATTGTTATCGCTGTAGAATTTGGCAAGTGCCACCGGATTGGTGTCAATAATGGTATTGTCCGCAAAACCTTTGACGGCATCGCCTTTATATAAATAGATACATGGTATAAATTTCTTGTATAACATAGTAATCACCCGAGCGCCCCTTTTGTGCTGAGCACCCCTTTCACTCTTTCGTCATAGGATGTCGCCTCATCAAGAGACTTGCCAAAAGCCTTAAACATCGCCTCGATCATATGATGCGCGTTGCAGCCGTCTAACATCTTGATGTGAAGATTCATTCCTGCGCTGTAACACACCGCATAGAAAAACTCTTTCACAAGTTCCGTGTCTAATTCTCCCACTCTCTGCACCTTAAACTCACAATCATAGGCAAAATATGGTCTGCCGCACAAGTCAACGGCGCACAAGCAGAGCGCGTCGTCCATCGGCAAAATGAAAGAGCCATAACGTTTAATGCCGGTCTTATCGCCGATTGCTTCGCGTATCGCCGTACCGAGCACAATACCGGTATCTTCCACCGTATGATGTCCGTCTACATCCAGATCTCCATTGACTTGTAAAGTCAAATCAATAAAACGATGTTTGGTAAATCCTGACAACATATGATCAAAAAAACCAATTCCGGTATATATCTCACTGCTTCCGGCGCCGTCGATACTCAACGACAGCGAAATATCCGTTTCCTTTGTCTTTCTGTTAATATTTGCTGTTCTGGTCATGTATATCCTTCTTTCCGTTTGTTGTCAAAAAAACATTTTATCACAAAAATATTTTGTCAAAAAACATTTTCAGTCAGAGAAGCGAACTTTAATCGAGTTGGCATGCGCCGTCAATCCTTCTCTTTCAGCAAACAGTTCAATGTCCTTGTGCGCGCTCTCAAGCGCTTCTTTGGAATAAGAGATGATACTTGTCTTTTTCACGAAATCATCCACACTAAGCGGTGAGAAGAATCTTGCTGTACCGTTGGTCGGCAGAATATGATTCGGTCCGGCGTAATAGTCTCCCAGCGGCTCTGATGAATACTCTCCAAGGAAAATCGCTCCTGCATTCTGAATCTTCGTCATAACATTGTACGGATCTTTCGTCAGAATCTCCAAATGTTCTGAGGCTATCGCATTCGCCGCATTTACAGCGTCTTCCATGGAATCAGCCAGCAAAATATAACCGTAATTATCGAGTGACTTCCTAATAATCTCTGCTCTTGACAGTTCCTGAACAAATCCTTCAATTTCCCGGTTCACCGCTTCAGCCACTTGTTCATCCGTTGTGATAAGAATTGCGCTTGCAAGTTCGTCGTGTTCTGCCTGCGAGAGCAAATCTGCGGCTACATAACGAGGATTCGCCGTTTCGTCTGCAATCACTAGGATTTCACTCGGTCCTGCGATGGAATCTATACTCACATAGCCAAAGCATGCTTTCTTGGCAAGCGCCACAAATATATTGCCCGGACCGGTAATTTTATCTACTTTCGGAATACTTTCCGTGCCGAACGCCATAGCCGCAATTGCCTGTGCACCGCCCACTTTGTATATTTCATTGACGCCCGCTATTCTTGCCGCTACCAGCGTGCCGGGATTTACTTTACCGTCTGCGCCTGCCGGGGTTGTCATTATAATTCTGGGCACTCCTGCTACTTTTGCGGGAATCACATTCATCAGAAGGCTGCTCGGATATGCCGCCTTGCCGCCGGGCACATACACACCGGATATCGCAACAGGTAATATGCGCTGTCCGAGAATACTGCCATCCGGTTTCGTGTCAATCCAACTGTTACGAAGTTGTTTCTTATGAAACGCTTCGATGTTCAAAGCAGATTTCTTCATTACTTCCATCAACCGGCTGTCAACTTCGCTAAACGCCTCTTCAATCTCCGCTTCGTTCACGCGGACATTCCCTGTATTAATGTCCCACTTATCAAATTTCTTTGTGTAATCAAAAACAGCGTTATCGCCCTGTTCCCTCACATTTCTGATAATATCCGCAACAATATCTTCATATTCTGAATAATTGTTAGGACTTCTCTTTAATAAAGTTCCTAACAAATCTTTCTGCGTATCCGCAGTTAACCTGACTGTTCTCATACACTCCTCCATTCGGCTTCCCATCGTCTCCTTACAAATGTCTTCTCAGATCATTGATCAGCTTCTTAATCCGTTCGGGTTCCATCTGCATACTGACCTGATTAACAATCATCCGCGCAGACAGCGGACAGATTTCTTCCAATACCTTCAAGCCGTTTTCTTTTAATGTAGAACCCGTCTCCACGATATCCACAATCACATCGGCAAGCTTCACAATCGGTCCTAACTCTACAGAACCGTTTAACTTGATAATATCTACCGTCTGATGTTTTTTATTATAAAAATAATCTTTGGCAATATTAGGATATTTGCTCGCTACGCGAATCATTTCGTGGTGCTGTAACAGTTCCTGCGCGCTCTCCGGACCGCACACGCACATCTTACACTTACCATACTTTAAGTCAAGCACTTCATAGACGCGTCTGTTTTCTTCCATAATGGTATCTTTGCCGACCACGCCGATATCCGCCGCTCCGTATTCTACATAAGTCGGCACGTCAGGACCCTTTGCAAGAAAGAATTTGAGTTTCAATTCCTCATTCACAAAAATCAGCTTGCGGGAATCCTTGTCTTTCATCTCCTCGCATGTGATACCGATTTTTTCAAAAAGTTCCATTGTTTTATTGGCAAGCCGCCCTTTTCCGAGGGCGAACGTTAAATATCTGTCTTCACTCATTTTACTCAAACACTCTTTCTTTGAAACGGTAATAATTCCACATTTTTGCCTGATGCCCGAAGTTTCCGGCTTTCCTGAAGTTTCTCCTTGAAATCCGCCTCCGTATAATAAATCTTCACATAGCTTTCCATTCCGGAGACAATCACTCCTTGTCTGTTCATTGCGGCAAGCAGATCATCTACTACGATTACAAAACCGATGGCGGCAGCTTGTTTGCCGAAACGCTGAAGCAGATTATCGTAACGTCCGCCTTTGACAATTGCATCACCAACACCGTAGGTATATCCCTTGAAGATAATACCCGTATAGTAATTATACTTACTAAGCATTCCAAGGTCAAAAGAAACATATTTCTCAACGCCGTAATCACATAGTACCTGATAGACTTTCTCAAGCCTTTCTATCGCCTTCTTGGAACGATTGTTAGATACTGCCTTCTTCGCGTCGTTAAGAATTGCCGCCGTGCCGAATAAATCGCTCACCTTGAGAAGCTGTTCTTTGACTTTATGATGCACATGAGTCGCATCAAGCAGCTCTTCCGCACCGAAATAGTTTTTGCCCGAAATATATTCCCGCAGTTCCAGCTCCGTCTCTTCATCAAGCCCTGCTTCGGCGCATATTCCTTTGAAATATTCCAGATTGCCAATGCTGATTTGGAAATCGGACAGCCCCGCATGGTACAATGCCTCAATCGTCATGGCAATCATCTCTGCATCCGCCTGCACGGAATCATCCCCAATCAACTCCGCACCCATCTGCGTTGCCTCTTTGAGTTTGCCTTGCAGCTCGGACGTATTGGTAAATGTATTGCCCTGATAACAGAAACGGATGGGGACATTCTCTTCCATAAAATATTTGGCCGCGCATCTGGCGATTGACGGCGTAAAATCAGGTCGAAGAACAAGTGTATTACCTTCTTTGTCAAAAAATTTATAGAGTTCTTTCGACGGTGTTGTTCCTACTTCTTTGGAAAAAACATCAAAAAATTCAAAGGTAGGCGTCTGAATATCCCGATAGCCGTATCCCTTTATTTTTTCATGCAAAAGCTGCTCTACGACAGTCTTTTTCGCCTTCTCGTCACCGTATATGTCTCTTACGCCCTCCGGTGTATGTACTAATTTTCTGCTCATAACTTCCTCGCTTTGATACTTTATCACTTTAAAGTGTTAATTCGCTAATTTGATAGCGCAATAAACTTTCTATACTATATCTTAATTAATACATTTTGTCAACCGCTATTCGACTCTGTCATCCAAGTCCTTCTGCAGCATATCAAGATACGGCACTAAAACGCCATGCTTTTTTGGAAGAATATATTCCGGATTTAACTCATCATAACGAAAACTTTTTCTACCGCCTTCTTTTGCCCTATCCCAGAAGAATCGCAGCATTTCGTAAGGAAGATAATAGAAAATATCTTTGTGAGAATAGTAAATCAGGAAAAAGGCGATTCCATTCTGTTTCTCAAACTGTCCCATGAACTCCACCTGATGCTCATGTATATTTTGAAGGGAAAAGGTATCTACGGCGCATTCCTTAGCATCGAAACAAACCGGTATTCCCTGCACTACTCCGATATAGTCCACCGTACTTTTCTGGTCAAAATAGGCAAGCGTAATGTGCCTGCTTTCTTTGTCTATATTGATAGGCGTAATGGGCGTCGGAACTTTCTGAATAAGCGCCAGACCGTTTTCCAGATATTTTTCATTCGTTCGGTTTATTAAATCTTCCAGTGTCGAACCTCTCAGTCCGCGTGAATTCCATGTCGCCATGTCTGTGTTCCTCGCTCACTTCATAGAAAATATCAGGCAAACCGGAATAAAAAGTCCTGCCGCTTATGTCTGCAAAAGGCTCCGCCAACGGCGGAAACACTACCTTATAAGCATGCAGAAGCTGTGATTTTACATGATATTTATTACGATACTCCTCGTTCCATGCTTTATCGCCGTACTTATAATCTCCAAGCAGCGGATGTCCGATACTTGCAAGATGCGCACGAATCTGGTGAGGCTTTCCGGTGATCAGTTCCACTTCTAAAAGAGTCTTGTCTTTTTCAACCCTAAGTGGCTTGTAAGACGTCCTGATATAAGAAGTCTCTGCTTGGTCCAAAAGCCGGTTCTTCATATCTTTATCTGCCGTTTGCTGCGATACGTTAAGCGTAACAGATACTTTATTATGCTTCTCATATTTATGAAGGTATCCTTCCACAAGCTGCTCTTTCTTTATCACACCTCTTACATAGGTCTGATAATACTTGTGAAGTGTTCTGTTCTTTAATAATTCTCCTAAAATCTGCGCGCCTTGAAGCGATTTCGCACACAGCACGATACCGCTCGTATTGCGGTCGAGACGGTTACATACAGACGGTTTATACATAGTAAGTTCCTGTTCTGTCATAAACCCGCTGTCAAGCAGATATCCAATGAGCCATTCGTTCAGAGACCTATCCGTTGGCTTTGCCTTCTGTGACAGCACACCTGCCGGTTTATCCGCAAGAAGGATGTACCGGTTCTCATATAAAATCCGGACACTCGATATTTTATGGTAAGCTGCAAGATAATCGTTTGTAATATTTTGCGGCTGTTTTTCCGGACCTTCCGCATGCAACGTGTGTTCCGAAGCGCTTGTATCCGTTAATCCTCTGAACTTCAGGAGCGTCTCCTCGGCAAAATAAATCTTCACGCTGTCATCAACGGCAATTTTCTCACTGCCATCGGCCTTTCTGTCATTGAGCGTGATATTTTTCTTGCGCAGCATCTTATATAGGAAACTGCTCCCGGCATTCGGTAAAATCCGATGCAGGTATTTGTCGAAGCGCTGTCCGGCTTCTTTTTCCGTGATCTTAGTCTGATACATTCCGTTATCCCTGTTTTATTGGCACATTTTACTGACACACCAAGCCGAACCTCTGCAACAAATGTTTCATTCACATCTCAAATTACTCAGATGGAAATAGAAAATAATAAACTGATAATTCCGTCTTTTTTCTTGTGTTCTTCAGCTGTTAACATAATTATCTGACTCAGTCGGTCAGTATATTTACTGGTCTGAGAATAAATCTTAACCGTCATATTTTTGATACCTTCCTGCGTAAGCATTTGTTCCAGATGTTTCTGCGCCTCGTTACAGTCACATTTCGGACTTTCAATAATTCCGCACAGTACATTTCCTTTCAACGTCATGTGGCTGATGGGGAAATTCTTCTGATAGGAAGTAAAATACATATCATAGAAAGTCGTAAGCTGTTCATCATAAGCGGTCAACTGCTCTCTGAGAGATTCGCTACAACCCTTCGCTTTCAAAAACATAACCAGATTCACCAAACTTTTGCAGGAGGGAAGGCAGCCTAATACTGCGACAATTGTCAACAGATTCTTACTGGTTCCCGTTGTAAGATATCCCATAATATACAAGCCGATGCATACTACGAAAAAAAGTAAGGTTCTGAGCGCCGTTACCACTTTACGATTTTCAATATAACCATAAGAACCTTTTTGAACAATTATTTTCTTCATTTTTAATCTATTCCTTCATTTGAAATCGTCGTTCACGCTAACCATTGACATTCGTGTACTAAATCGACTCACTATTCACGCATCTTGCAGACATCCACCCATTCCGCATAACCGGAATACCGTTCCATCTCCGAAATCGACAGTTCAATAGCGCTGTTTGCGCTGCCGCATGCCGGAAACACAGTGGTAAATCTTCGCAATGATTCGTCTAAATACACCGTCACTCCCTCATTGATTCCGAATGGGCATACGCCGCCGACAGCATGTCCTATCAATATTTGTGCCTGTTCTGCTGTAAGCATCTTGGCTTTCGCTGCAAATCTCGCTTTATATTTGGCGTTATCCACCTTTACATCTCCTGCGCAGATAATGAGGATCGGTTTCTCGTCTACCATAAAAGAAAGTGATTTTGCGATACGAGCCGGTTCACATCCAAGCGCCTGCGCCGCCAGTTCTACGGTTGCGCTGGACTCTGACAATTCAATGATTCGTTCCTCCATATCATATTGTCTGAAATATTCTTTTACCCGTTCGATTGCCATGATTACGTCTCCTCACTCTCTGTATAAGTCCCTGTTACATCTATTTGTCAGCAATAAATTTTCATGAATTCAATACATACTTACCAAGAAACTACATAAATATCTGCATCACATTCTGCACACTCTGCGTCACAACATACAAAGCCTTCATGGGTAATCCGCACACAGAAACTGACTTTCCCATCTTACAGTCCGCGATTGCTTTAGCCACCACGCATTCTGTTTTCGCCATTGTAACCTTTTTGATTCCTCTTATATGGGATAAATCCCCGTAAGCATGCTGTAGAAAAGGCGTATTCACGGGCCCGGAACATACCGCTGTCACGGTGATTCCCATTCCTTGCAGTTCCTTTGACAACGCCCTGCCAAACGAATATACATAGGATTTCGTTGCTGCGTAAACTGCGAAAGCCGCTTGCGGTACAAATGCCGCTCCCGACGAAAATTGGATGATTTTGCTTCCTCTGTGCATGTATGGCAGACAAATACCGGTCATCTGCGTCAGTGCCATAATATTTAGACGAATCATCGCTGACACGTCTTCACTGCTCTGCTCCGCAAAGGCTCCATGGCTCCCCACTCCCGCGCAATTGACTAAAACCGTAATCTTCGGATTACTGATTGCAAGCACTTCCGCAAACTGCGCCATTTCTTTTTCACATGTCATATCGATCACAATGGTTTTGGCTTTCGTCCGCATCGTCTGCGCCAGCCTTTCCATTGGCTCTCTTCTGCGGGCAAGCAGCCAGATTTCGTCGGTTTTTCTTAAGTTACGGTCTAACTGCTTTGCAAATTCCATCCCCATGCCGGAAGACGCCCCTGTAATGATTGCAATATTCATGTTCTGCTTCATCCCTTTCCGATAAATAAATAAGCTGAGAAATGCTTGGCGGAGTTCTTCGCAGTCAAACATAACTTGGACGCAAGCCGTTCAACCTGCGTCCATTGCCATAATCGCATCTTTATTCTTTAATTTATAACAAAATCACATTTTTTATATCTTCATTTTACACTAAAAAAGTATTTTGTAAAGAGGGTTCCATACTTCCTTCCAGCTAATCTGCCTGTTTTTTTCCGTTCCTTTTTATACCTGAGACAATCAATGCGATTCCGGCAAAGGTACAGCCTAGCAGACCAATCCACTTCACATTGCCGTCAACCGTATCTACGTTCCAGATAAACGGTCTGAAAACAGGAAACGGCTTATTAATGCCTATCCATCTCTCAATATAATAATCCGCAGCAAATCCGAAACCTCCGACAATCAATGTGCAAATTCCGGCTTTCAGCAGTCCGTTGCATTTCAAATATCGGATCAGAAGAAACAGAATCCATATAAGCGCTATACAAGGAACGGATACCGCCTTCGAGATTTTCCCGAAAGCTTCTGACTGTGTATAAAGTTTGATGCTGATCATCATAAATGCATAAAAAAACGTGCAGACCGCCATTGCCGTCAAACCTTTCTTCCTGCCAAGCCATGTTTTTATCGGCTCAGCATATACCACAAACGGAAGGAAACAGACCGAAAGCCCGAATAATACCGCCGGCGATGCGATAAAAACCCATGTCTGATGTGTATAGATGCAGATAACTCCAAACAGCAGAAACAAGCTTACCGTAAATGTACCCATTGTCCAGAGCATTTTATGATCCGGCACCATAAGCGGCACAACCGTCAGGGACGTCGCCGTAAGCAGGGACGCAAGCACGATAAAGAACCAGTCAAGCGCCGCTCCGGTAGCAATATTTACGATCAGACAGACCAGAACCGGAATCATAAAAACACCGGCGATTGCCGTCCCTATCACGGCGGATTTCTGTTTAAAGAAGTGTGCCTGCCTGCGAAGTACATTCACGGTTTCTATTTCCAGACAGTTCTCCACTTCTTCGCTGCGCATCTGCCTAAAAATCACGGAACAATCTTCACATTCTGCCAGATGTTCTTCTACAAGTTCCTTGCTTTCTTCGCTGCATATCTGGTCTGCATAGAGCGGAATTAAATCTCTTATTACATTACAATTCAGTTTCATGAATATCCATCCTTTCCGTAATCTTCAATTTGGCACGGTGATATGTAACTCTTGCCCAGCTTTCTGTCTTGCCGCAGGCGCTGCTGATTTCCTTAAATGACATCTCTCCAAAGATTCGCAGTTCAAACACCTGCCGATAAGGTTCTTCCAATTCATTCAATACTTGATGAATCTGATAAGAAGTGTCCTTATCCTCCACTTCACGTTCAATATTAACGCCGCTGTCAACATCCGTATCAACCGGTACGGATTCAGATTTCCTTGACTGTCGACGCATTTCATCGACAAACAGATTTCTGGCAATGGTGCAAAGCCATGTCATGGCGTTTGATTCCCCACGAAAGGAAGCTTTTGTAGTAAAAGCTTTATAAAATGTTTCCTGTGTAATTTCTTCTGCTATATGCGTCTTTCCGGCAAGTGTCATAACATAGGAATACACTCTCATATAATACGCTTTATAAAGTTTTTCAAACGCCGCTTTCTCCACCATTATCACCTCTTCTTCTGTGATTTCATTGGTTAGACGGATATAACACTGTTTTGTTACAAAAAATTTTAATTTATTGTATCACTACAAATTTAGCACGCTCTCTGCTCCTGCCGTGCTGACCGAATTTGTATAATACTGTGCCTGCACGTTCCACAGTTCATAATATTTCCCACATGTATCAGCCACCAGTTCCTCATGACTTCCAAGCTGCACAAGCTCACCTTCATGAAAAACCGCAATTTTTTCACAAAAACGGCAGGAAGATAAACGGTGCGATATATATACCGCTGTTTTCGTTCCCGTTATCTTATCAAAATTGGAATAAATCTCATATTCCGCCAGCGGATCAAGCGCGGCTGTCGGCTCGTCCAGCAGTATAAAAGGCGCTTCCTTATAGATTGCCCTTGCAATGGCGATCTTCTGTGCCTCGCCGCCGGAAATCTCAATTCCCGAATCATCGTAATCTTTGTACAAGTAGGTGTTAAGGCCATCCTCCAATGTCTGCAGCCGCGCCCCGAAATCAGCATCTTCCAGACATCTCTTAACAAGCATACTGTCATAATCGTGTGATACCGCAATATTTTCCGAAAGCAGAAACGGATACAAGGTGAAGTCCTGAAAAACAACTGAAAAAAGTCTGCAGTACTCTTCCTGTTTAAATTTCTTAATATCCACACCGTTTAGCAGTATTTCTCCTTCCTGCGGGTCATACAATCTGCACAGGAGCTTAATCATCGTCGTTTTACCGGAACCGTTCATTCCTACGATTGCCAGTTTCTCCCCGATTACCAGTTTCATGGATAAATTTTTCAACGCATACCTCTCCGTGCCCGGATATTTGAAAGATACATTCCGAAATTCGATACTGTATGCGCCGTCACTGCGTTTCTCAACAGGGATGGTTCCCTTATACATTTCGTCCTGCATATGGATCAGTTCAAGCGTACTCAATTGTTTTCTCGCTGTCAACGCCAAATTGGAGCATCCGCGGATGAGTCCCGTCACCGCTTCAAGAAATTTACTAAGACACCCGGCAAACCTCACGACATTTCCAACCGTGACTGTCCCTGCCAGAGCGATGACTGTCACGATCAAATAAGAAGCGCCGTTTACCGCGCCGTTCATCCAAGCGGCAAAGAAACTGGACTTACCGTCGCCGAGGGACGCTTGAAGCAGTATGCTGCGAAATCCGGTATGCCTTAGCACTTCTGTGGTCCATCGCTTCATCAGACCGTAACTTCCGTATATACGGATATCCTTGCCATTTTTGTAGTTAAAGGATTCCTGATTTGCAAAGTCCCATGCAAAGCAGAATAGTTCTTCTTTCTCTTCTATCGTCTTTGGGTCATGATAGCGCAGGTAATCCCCCTGTTTGCGATAGTAGACCTGTAAACGCATGGATACGCCCAGAACAATGATCAGAACCGCCAGAATCACCCAGCCGGCCGCCGTCCCGGATTTGATCAGATATCCTGCCGCCGGCAGACCGATGGTCACTGCACCGATCAAGTTAAAGATATTGCCGATGATTCCGTTGACATCCCAGAAAAGATTGTTGATTCCCGCACCCCAATTCCTGTCTTTTCTGATACGGTCCTTCAATTGCTTAACTTCCGGGCTGTCAATCCTCGAATAATCCATCTCAAGTATCTTGGTGTATTTTTCACACTCATATGTATAAAAGGCTGCTTCCCTGTGCACCTCCATCCGGTTATGAATCGTGCCGGCAGCAAACTGTACCAACATGATCACCGGCACAGCTATAGCAATCACCGTAAGAAGTTCCCCGATATCCTTATGCATACTGATTCCGTCCAGAATATATGCAGACAGCATAAGTTCCATATATGGAACCACAGTTCGAAGAAGCAGCGATATTCCCATCACCGGAAAATAACATTTGTCCATCGCATAGACATATTTAAAAATCTTTATGATATTCTTCCGATGTTCCCGTAACGGGAGTTTTGTCATTAAATAGTCTGTTTCCATGATTCCTCCTGTTGATAATAACTGCTCTGTATTTCATACATCTCAGAATATTTTCCGCCAGCCGCCATCAGTTCGTCATGCGTACCGATCTCAGCAATTCTTCCGTTATCCAACAAAACAATCCGGTCGGAAAATTTAGTGCTGGCAAGTCTGTGTGAGATAAAGACTGCTGTTTTTCCACGACTGTACTGATTATAATGCTCATAGATTTCGCTCTCGGCAATCGGATCGAGAGCTGCCGTCGGCTCGTCCAGTATCATGACCGGCGCATCCTTATATAAAGCTCTTGCCAGTAAAAACCTCTGTTTCTGTCCACCGGACAATTCCACGCCTTCTTCCGTCATGGTCTTCGTCATATAACTATGCATCCTGATATTCTTTTCCTTGAAAACATCCTTTAACCCTGCTCGTTCAAGCGCCTCCCAAGCTCTATTTTCATCTACCCGCTCTACGCGGTCCATGGCCAGATTCTCTCCTACCGTAAACGGAAAAATGACCGTCTCCTGAAACACCGCTGAAAAAAGCTGATACAGCTCTTCCCGCGGAAACTCATTTCTGTTGATCCCGTTTATAAGAATTTGTCCCGCATCTGGCTCATACATACCGCACAAGAGTTTCACGAGCGTCGTCTTACCCGCACCGTTTACTCCCACAAGGGCAAGCTTCTCTCCACCGTGAATCGTCAGGTTCAGGTCTTTAAATATCGCTTTGCCCTCTTCATCCCCGCTGCTCTGATAAGCGAAATCCACATGCTGAAATGAAATTTCTAACGGAAACGTAAGCTGATCGATATGTCTGTTACCGCTCTGTCTGTTTTCTTCCGCAAGCTCCAGATACTGTCTGATATAATCCGTATTGTTCGCCGCCCCGCGCAGTACAGCAAAAGCCCCCATAATACTGTTGATGAACTCGGAGAATCCCGTAATTGCACCAAAATACAATACAAACTCCCCCACACTCACACTTCCTGCCGCAGTCTGGTACAGAAGATATACATAGGCGCCCAAATTGCGCACTGCCGATAAAATCAGTCCTACTCTTTCATAAAAATCATCCTTTTTCTTGGATTTCTGCGCCAATTTTCTCAATTCGCCGATTGCATGATCTCGCAGACCAAGCATCCATTTCTTCATACCGTAAATCCGGATATCCTTTGCTCCGTATACATTGCCCATTGCATTCTGTACACAATAGAAATGCTTCTGCGCCGAAGCGCGTTCGTCTCTAAGCGTTTCCTCATATTTGATATGGCACATGCTGATTCCGTAGTTTATAAAAGCCAGCACCAACAAGATAATGAACATCGGGATACTCAAATAAACAAGTACCGTAGAATATAATAAAAAACTTAGTATATTGATACATAAATTTACCGTATCATTTACCATCTGGGAACTTGGCGACCAATCCCCGCCCTGCATTGTACCGCACACTTGCCAGTACAGCTTCTTAATCTCTCCTGCTTCTTGATCAGAATACTTAAGGCGCAGACTTTTTAAGAAAAAAATCCCCAGTATATTGGACCTCTGCGTATTATAAACATTGTATTTTCCATCTTGGATTCCACTTTTCAGCCCAAAGACAAACATCATAAGCAGACTGTAACCGCCTAAAACAAACACTGCCCTTCCTATGTCTGTTCTCTGTTCCACCAAATCTATGGCAATCTTTGGCAGATAGATCATAAGTAACGGCATAAACGCGCCAAGTATGATCTCTATTGCACAAAGCAGCAAAACAAGCGGCTCTTCTCGTCTGTAAAAACGGACAAAAAACCAGATATCGCTTATTATGGAATGATGTTTGGGTTTCGTTTGTCTGTTTTCTGTTTCCATATCGTCCTCTCTTGTCATGAATCTTCTTCACATTTATTATTTCCCGTCAACATTTCCTATAAATCAACGAGCATTCAATATTTATATATAAAAATATGCCACAACCATTCTGTTACATGAAAAAAGTGCATGAGCGGTCATGCTCATGCACGAATGGTATTTTGCTCAATTTATAGAGGAAGCATAATTTCCGTGGCAAACACCCCCTCCTCATGCTGGCGTTCCAGATAGCCATGATACTTATCTACCACCTTATCGATGCGCATCAGCCCAAATCCGTGATGTTCCTGATTCTTGGTAGAGATATAGCTGCCGCCGGCCTTTTTCGGGTTTTCTCCGATTGCATTCATGATATAAATATAGAACTGTCCTTTCAGAATATCCATGTAGACGCGAATAAACCGCTCGCTCTCCTGCTCAATCTTCATACATGCCTCTATCGCATTGTCTATCAGATTTCCCACGATCAGGCAGACATCCACTTCCGTAATAGAAGTGTCTAAATCCTTCGGCACAATTGCTTTTGCCTCCACCGCAATCCCTTTCGATGCTGCTACGGAAATCTTACTGTTGAGAACTGCGTCCACCATCACATTTCCCGTCTTAATGACGGTGTCCACCGTGGACAAATCCGCATCCAGCTTATTCAGATATTCTTCCAGTTCTTCCGTCTTCCCCATTGACAGATACGCCTTCATAGTCTGTATATGATTATGATAATCATGCCGCCATCCTCTCGTCTGCCGGTACATGTTCTGTACTTCCTCGCAATGTTTCTCTAATAGATCGCTCTGATAGCGCAGTGTGCGTTTGTCCACAAGACCATAGACCAGATACCTAAGAAAAAGAATAAGCACAACAAGCATACCCACGATTCCGACGAACACTAAAACCCATACGAGCGATATTTCTTTTGTCATGGCATTTTCCTTTCTCTTGTCATAGTCTCATTACAATTTTATACCTACTACATTGATCGCCAAAGCTTATAAATTGCGGAAATGCATAATAAACGCCCGGTTCATCTCTGCATACGCCCGACGGCTTACCGGAATCACACTCTCGCTGTCAAGCGTAATCTCTGTTCTGCCAATCTGGCGGATGCTGCCGATTCTGCACAGATAGGAACGATGGCATCTGGCAAAACCATATTTTGTCAGCATGTTCTCCATTTCAGAAATGTTCTCACTAATCTCGATAGTCGTCCGCTCTCTGCTATCCGATCTCTCATATACTTCCATAAGACTGCCGTGTCCCTGCGCTTCAATATAAGTGATTGTATCAACCGGTATCCTGATTATCTCATCTTTACCGTGCACAAGCACATATTCCTGATTATGACTGCGCTTTAGCACTCTATCCATACATTGTACGATTTTTTTCATACTGATTGGTTTCAACAAATAATGAAGCGCCTCCACCTCATAACCGGTTTCTATATAATCCGTAATACCTGTCGTAAATACGATTGCAATATTTCCATCCTCTTGTCTGACTTTCTCCGCCATCTCTATTCCATTCATTCCCGCCATCTGGATATCCACAAAGAGCACGTCAAAATCTTTCGTTTCCGCCCAGATAAACAGAAAGCTTTCCGCACTGGGAAATTCCCGTATGGAAATGCCTTGTCCGCGTTCTTTACTCCAAGTGTGAAGATAGCCTGATAATAATTCCGTATGAATTTGTTCGTCTTCAATAATGGCAATATGTAACATAGCTGCCTCTTTCATTTACAAATCCAGCTTCATATAAATCGATGTGTCCATAGGACTGTCATTATAGCTGGAAATTTCATAAAATCCGTATTTGCGATACATATGGATGGCATTTTGCAAAAAGGGAAGTGTATCCAGCAGCATACAAGAATATCCGATTTCCTTTGCCTCACGAATGATCTGCTCTACAAGATACTCCCCGATATGCTTTCCTCGAAACTGAGGTCTGACGTAGAGTCTCTTTATCTCACAGTTTTCCTCATCAATTTTCCTAAGACCAATGCACCCGGCTAGATCCTGCTCGTAATACGCCAGATATAGTCTTCCGTACGGCAAGCCATACTTATGCTCAAGGTGTGTCAGTTCTTCATCATAATTTTGGATATCCAGATATTTCTTAAAACCGGGATCTCCTTCTATCAGCATGTCTGTATACTCGGAAAACAGTATTTTTACTTCATCTTTACTGGCATATGCCGGTTTTAACTCAATATTCATTTCTAACCCCTTATACGCATCCAAAATATTGTGATATTTCATCTTTTAATAATTTATCATAGATAATATTCTCTGTAAACTGTATCGCTCGAAACATCCGTATAGCAAAAACCTACCGCTGCCGGAAACCCACATGCTTTGCTCATCTCTTCATTCATCTCAAAATGAAACTTATTGCGAAGCAGAACGCAATGTGGGATAATAGAATGAAGAATAATTTTGTCAGGCACAGCGAGGTTATATTTTAGATGAGGGACAATCAAAATGAACATAATATGGGAGAACAGATTATGGCCGCTCTGTCGGACGCCTTGCAGGGCGGCGACTTCAGCCATTTAAACAGACTGGTCTCTCAAAGCGTGAATAATGTCATAAATGAAGTCGGCCGACAGGCTCAGGAGCAAATATACCGGCAAACACAAACACGGGAACAAATACGGCGGCAGGAAAAGGCGCAAAGAGAAGAACACGCCCGCAGACAAGCACAGCAGATGTATCAGCAGCGGACAGAATCAGCTAAAAATCAGAATAATTCCTTTCAGAATATGCCGCAGACAACCTCATGGCAGACGGCTCCCGTTCCGATACAGCCGAAACAGACGGCGCTTCTTCCCTTACAACTAAAAAAAGTAGGCAATGTCTCCAATGTCCTATATCAGGTGTTTGGCGGTATCGGATTTGGAATTACAATGCTTGTAACCTTACTCCATCTTTCCACAGTGGTGATCGAAGGTACCATAAGCACCGCGGGATGGATTGTCAATCTTCTCTTCCTTGCACTGTTTGCAGGTATGATCCGACTTGGAATCGGACAGCGCAGGCGTTTGAAGCTGGCAGAGCGCTACGCCAAACTGTGCGGCAGCAAACTATACGGTGAGATTGAGCAGCTTGCCGCAAGCACGGGACGCAAAGCCCGCCGCGTGATTAAGGATTTGCAGAAAATGATGGAAATCGGTATGTTTCCGGAAGGACATCTCGATGAATAGAAAACTAGTTTTATGATAAACGACAATATATACAAGCAGGATCTGGAAGCTTAACACAGCCGTAAAATACGGGAATCAGAGAATCAAAAGCTTCAAGGCTTACAGAATACACCGAATGCGGATGCTGCTGAAAAAGATATAGGACATGCCTCAGAATATTCCAATCAGGAAGCGGAATTAAATGCCATGATTGCGGAGGGAATGGAATGTATTAATAAACTCCGCACCTTGAATAATCAGATACCCGGTGAAGTCATCTCCGCCAAGCTTTCACGTTTGGAAAGCCTGCTAAAAGACCTTTTTGACAGCGTGCGGGAACATCCCGAACAAATGCACCGGATGCACAAACTAATGGACTACTATCTTCCTACTACTTTGAAGCTGGTTGAAGCTTATGAAGAATTTGACCGGGTGAGCGTTCCGGGAGACGATATTATCGCCGCCAAAGCAGAAATTGAAAACACACTGGATACGATTAATCAGGCATTTACGGAACTCTTAAACAGTCTTTTTCAGGATGCGGTACTGGATGCCACCACTGACGCGCAGGTATTAAAAACCATGCTTGCCAGAGAAGGTCTGATGAATGAAATGGATATACACAATAAGCAAAATATAAATGGAGGAAATCAGAATGAACAACAACTTGGATGACATGTTAAAAGAAGCGCCTTCCCTGACTCTGGACCCCTTTGAGCAGGTTGAGGTTGTAGAAAGCACGCCACGCTTAGTCCCGGATGAGGGTTCAAAGATTCCCGAAGTGGTTTTAACACCTCAGGAGCAGAAAATGGTAGATGATTTTGCCGCGCAGATAGACATCACCAACACACAGATGGTAATGCAGTACGGCGCCGGCAGCCAGAAAAAAATTGCGGACTTCTCAGAAAGCGCCCTAAACAATGTACGCACCAAGGATATGGGTGAAATCGGTCAGATGTTAGCCGATGTGGTCACGGAACTTAAAGACTTCGGCGAAGAAGAGGAAAAAGGCTTCCTCGGATTCTTTAAAAAAGGCAGCAACAAGCTGGAAAGCCTGAAAATCAAATACGACAAGGCAGAAGCCAATATCAACAAGATATGCAAGGTCATGGAAGAACATCAGGTAACCCTTTTAAAAGACGCCGCTATGCTGGACAAGATGTACGAATTGAATCTGAATTATTTCAAAGAATTGTCCATGTATATCCTTGCCGGCAAACAAAAGCTACAGCAGGCAAGAAACGTGGAACTCGCCGCTCTTTTGCAGAAGGCAGAACAGAGTTCTCTCCCGGAAGATACGCAGGCCGCCAATGACTTCGCCGCTATGTGCGAGCGTTTTGAGAAAAAAATCTATGATCTTGAACTGACCAGAACAATTGCCATGCAGATGGCGCCCCAAATCCGTCTGATTCAGAGTAACGACACCGCCATGTCGGAGAAAATACAGTCTACTCTTGTGAACACAATCCCTCTCTGGAAGAGTCAGATGGTAATCGCAATCGGCTTAAACCATTCCAGCGAAGCCGCCAAAGCACAAAAAGAAGTGACTGATATGACCAACGCCCTTCTAAAGAAAAACGCGGAAGCATTAAAGACCGCTACCATCGAGACTGCAAGGGAAAGCGAACGCGGAATCGTGGATATCGAGACTCTCACCGCCACCAATCAAACGCTGATCAGCACGCTGGACGAAGTCATGAAGATTCAGGAAGAGGGACGAACCAAACGACAGAACGCAGAAGTGGAACTTGTCCGGATTGAGGATGAAATGCGCCAGAAACTTCTTGCTGTGAGCCGTTCTTCCCGCACCTCGTAAAAATTTAAAAATGCCGCTCAGTCTTGTATATGACTGAGGCGGCATTTCGTTTCTTTCACTTCTTTTACTTTTTCTTATGCACGTTTCGAATCGTTTTTTTCCTACCGGTGTTCTTTGTATTATGATTCTTAAGATTTGCACTGATGCTCTGCCCTTTTTTGTTATTTTTCTGCCGCTTCCCGCTGTCCGGCTTCTGCGTCTTACTCTGATTCCCCATCTTCCGCGGTTTGATCAGACACTTCTTGTCAAAACCGATTAGATCCTCGCGCACGCCTTTCACAAGCGCTTCCCTGACCAAATCGTAATTATTGGGATTCCGATATTGAATCAGCGCCCGCTGCATCGCCTTCTCATGAGGATTACGGCATACATAGACATTTCTGCCGTTTCGAGGGTCGATGCCTGTATAGTACATAACCGTGGACACCGTAGACGGCGTCGGATAGAAATCCTGCACCTGCTCCGGCATATATCCCAAATCCCGCAAATACTCCGCCAGTTCAATCGCTTCCTTCAGCGTGGAACCCGGATGGGACGACATTAGATACGGCACAAGAAACTGTTTCTTATTAAGCTGCTCATTAATCTTGTAATATTTCTTTACAAAACGCTCGTAGACTTCCTTTTTCGGCTTTCCAAGCTTGGAAAGCACTACGTCCGAGATATGTTCGGGCGCCACCTTGAGCTGCCCGCTCACATGATGTTCCACCAGTTCTCTGAAAAAAGTATCGTCTGGATCCGCCATCAGGTAGTCGAAACGAATTCCCGAACGGATAAACACCTTCTTAACACCCGGCAATGCACGTAATTCGCGAAGCAGTGTCAGATAGTCCGAATGATTCGCTTCCAGATTGGGACAAGGTTCCGGAAAAAGACACTGCCTGTTCTTACAGACGCCCTGCGTCATCTGTTTTTGGCAGGATGGATGTCTGAAATTCGCCGTTGGCCCGCCCACATCGTGGATATAGCCCTTGAAATCCTTATCTCCTATCATCAATTCGGCTTCTTTTAAGATAGATTCATGACTTCTGACCTGCACCGTCCTTCCCTGATGAAACGTAAGCGCACAGAAATTACATCCGCCGAAGCAGCCTCTGTTGCTGACAAGCGAAAATTTAACCTCTGCGATTGCCGGAACGCCGCCCGCCTCCTCATAAGACGGGTGATAGGTCCGCATATATGGTAAATCGTAAACCGCGTCCATCTCCAATGTAGTAAGCGGCGGCTGGGGCGGATTCTGCACCACATAGACGCCGTTCGGATACTCCTCTATCAGCGTCTTTCCCGTAAAGGGATCCGTATTACAATACTGTATCTGAAAACTCTCCGCATACCTGCGCGGTTCCTCCTTCATCGCACCATAAGAAGGAAGCCGTATGCCGTCATAAACTCCCTCAACATCTTTCGTCTTGTAAACCGTCCCCGGAATAAAGGTAATATCTTTCACCGCAATGCCGCTTGCTAACGCATCCGCAATCTCCACGATGGATTTTTCACCCATACCGTATGAAATCAGGTCCGCCTGACTGTCCAGCAAAATAGAACGTTTAAAGCTGTCGGACCAGTAATCGTAGTGCGCAAGCCTCCTAAGACTCGCCTCAATCCCACCGATGATAACCGGACTGTCCTTATATACACGCCGAATCAGATTGCCGTAAACCACTGTGGCATGATCAGGTCTTTTGTAAGGTTCGCCTCCCGGCGTATAGGCATCGTTCGGACGACGTCTGCCGGAAACATAGTAATGATTCACCATGGAATCCATATTGCCGCCGGATATGAGAAATCCCAATCTGGGTCTTCCCAGAATGGTAATGCTGTTCTCATCCTTCCAGTCCGGCTGGGAGATGATGCCTACACTATAGCCATGCGCTTGTAAGACCCTGCTGATAATGGCATGTCCGAAAGAAGGATGATCCACATAGGCATCTCCTATCACATAGACAAAGTCCAGCTGCTTTATGCCTTGTTCTTCCATATCTTGTCTGGAAATCGGTAAAAAAGTCATTTTCATACCAGCACACCTTCTTCCATCAACTCTCTGAAATGATATGTATAGTAATCCGCTAACCTGTGTTTTTCTGCATCCTGATGTTCCGAATACTTATCATAGACGGCGCAGACCTTCATCCCTGCCGCCTTTCCTGCCATAA
>ERZ779631.150-NODE-150-length-26583-cov-8.577428_pt1 | contig 26583 bp, 17 predicted proteins | sample MGYA00514193_ERZ779631 | MGnify/ENA primary metagenome ERZ779631 (study PRJEB29562, sample SAMEA4376710) | mouse gut metagenome | isolation source: Cecum | study: EMG produced TPA metagenomics assembly of the A DSS colitis mouse model was used to assess the...
AAATCTTCTTTACTCACCCGGAAAAAATCCGTTTTGGCGAGCAGGGTGAAAAGCTTCAGGGGGCACTTCCGGCTATTGCTTTAACTCAACATGGCGCTCTTTCTACTGCATTTTTAAATGATGTAGATCCTGAAATGGTGTTTGCTCAGCAAGTCTACGGATACGGCAGAGAGGGCGATGCGCTTTTGGGACTGAGTACTTCGGGAAATTCCGTGAACGTGATTTCGGCGGCAAAGGTGGCGGCGGCAAAGGGGATGAAGGTCATCACCATGACGGGAAAAGACGGTGGAATGCTAAGGGAATTAAGCGATGTGTGCCTGATTGTTCCGGCTCAGGTGACGGCGGATATACAGGAGTTTCATCTCCCTATTTATCATGCTTTATGTGCTATGTTGGAAGAATATTTTTTTCCGGGTGAGTAAAGAAGATTTTCTTTGGTGACTGATTGGTTAGTCTTGTGGAAATTATTAATTAAACTTAATATAATATAATGGTTTTTGTGAGATACGAAGAAATGGAATAAAAAACAAAAAACGAGGAAAAATATACTAAATAACTAAATATATTTATTGTTAACAAAAAATATTAGTGACTATTATGAATAATAATGAAAAATATATTTATTAAACTTAATTTCATAAATATGATTGACAAGAAGCATATCAAAGTATATACTAAAGAAGCAAATACAGTATAGAAGTATTTTTGCAATAAGAATTAAATAAAATTTAATTTAGGAGGAAAAGGGTATGAAAAGAAAGAAATTAATCGGATTACTGCTGGCGACGGTTCTTGGCATTACAAGCCTTGCAGGCTGCGGAAATACAAATTCCACAGATACGGCAGGCAGTGAAACGTCTGGCGCGGAAGAGGGTGCAGAGAGTACAGAGAGTACAGATGCTGCAGGAACTGAGGGCGCGGATACGGAGGCAGCTGCTTCCGGTGAAAGAATTAAACTTGAGGTCTGGGACTGGTGGGGAGACGGCCAGTATAAATATGTTATCGAACAGCTTTGTCAGAATTTTAATGAATCTCAGGATAAATATGAAGTGGTGCATGTAAACTATCCTTGGGGTGACGTGTGGACCAAGGCGCTTGCGGCAACGGCAGCGGGCAATCCGCCTGATATCATTATTCAGGATATCCGTACCGTGACGCACAGAGGTCAGGCGAATCAGGCAACCGATCTTACCGATCTGATCGCAAAGGAAGGAGAGGGCTTTACCGATCAGTTTTATCCGCAGTTGATGGACGCTATGATTTATGACGGCAAAGTATATGGACTTCCGTATGTAACAGATACAAGAATCCTATACTATGATAAGGATGCTTTCGCAGAGGCCGGACTGGATCCGGAGGCTCCGCCACAGACTTGGGACGAGCTGGTAGAGTATGCAAGAAAGTTAGATGTTCAGAAAGAGGACGGCTCGTATGAGCGTCTTGGCTTCTATCCCGGCACGCTTGAGTGGAATGCATGGGCATTTAGTGCAGATGGCAAGGATTATACGGATGCGGATGGAAACGTAACCGTAAACACACCGGAAAAGGTAGAGCTGTTTGAAAACATTTATACAGATTTCTATGAATATTACGGAAAGAAGGAATTGGACAGCTTCTCCGCAGAATTCGGCAGCGGCATGACGAATCCTTTCGTTGCCGGCAAGGTTGCTATGTGGGTGAACACACCTACTGAGTTTACTAAGGTTCGTGACTTTGCACCGGAGAAGAATTATGGCGTTGCGCTGATGCCTGCGTTAAAAGAAGGCGGCGAGCATTATTCATGGGGCGGCGGCTTCTCAGTGGAAATTCCTTACGGCGCAAAGGACGTAGAAGGTTCATGGGAGTTCGCTAAATTCATTACAAGCAAAGAGTCGCAGGTATACTGGGCGTCTCAGGTATATGACACGGTTGCGAACATCGAAGCGTCTCAGGATCCTTCCCTGATGGAGATACCTGTATTTGAGGCAGCGCTGGAGGCAATGCCTACTACAGTGGTTACTCTCGACAGGCTGACAGCACCCGGCGCATCAGACATTGTGCTTCCTTATCTCGATGAGATCATTCTTGGAAACAAGACTCCGCAGGAAGCTTTGGATGAGGCGCAGGCTCAGGTAGAACAGCTTGTTAACGACAACAAATAATCAGGATTTTTAACCGGACTGCAGGCGATCATTCTTATACGGATGATCGTCTGCAGTCCGGAACAATCACAAGGTTGTTTTATATGGTACAGGCAATTGTGATAACGTGAGGAATGGGAAATATGAAGCGTGGTATGACAAAAAGGGAAAAGAAAGAAGCGCGTGCAGGATGGCTGTTTATCAGTCCGTGGCTCATCGGGTTTACCTGTCTTACGGGAGGACCGCTGTTGTTTTCGCTGTACGCATCATTTACCAATTACAACATGACCTCCAGAATGGATTTTGTCGGACTGGATAATTATATCAGAATGTTTATGAAGGATCCTGTATTCTGGAAGTCTCTGGGGAATACGCTTTACTATGTGCTGCTGGCAGTTCCCAGTTCTTGTGTGTGCGCTATTTTTCTGGCGACACTGCTGAACCGGAAGGTAAAGGGGACGTCTGTTTTCAGAATGCTGTTTTACCTGCCGACGGTTCTCTCCGGTGTGGCGGTATACCAGCTCTGGATCCAGCTTCTGGCGCCGCAAAGCGGTTTGATCAACTCCGCCCTGCGGCTGATTGGAATCGAGGGTCCTTCTTGGCTGGCAGATCCTTCGTGGACAAAGCCTTCTCTTGTGATGATGAGGGTGTGGGCGTTGGGAACCAGTATGCTTTTGTATTTATCATCCATGAATTCGGTATCAAAGGATTTATATGAAGCGGCAGATATCGACGGCGCCTCCTTTTTACAGAAATTCAGAAAGATTACGCTGCCACAGATATCTCCTATTATTTTCTTTGATATTATCACCAATATGACGGGAGCATTTCAGGTATTTCAGGAAGCGCTGGTCATGAGCAAGAACGGAAAGGGAGATCCGGCGGGATCGTTGCTCTTTTACAATCTGCACATTTATGATGAAGCATTTACCAGATACAATATGGGGTATGCTTCAGCGATGGCTTGGTTCCTTCTGGTGATCGTTATGGCGATCACGCTGATCAATCTGGTTGCGTCAAAATATTGGGTTCATACGGAAGAAGGTGAGACTTAATGAGTGGAAAGGAACATGCAATAGTGAAAGGTGGTCTGACAAGCAGAAAAAGAAAAAAACAAATATTGAATACGATCTGCTTTCTTCTCTTGGCTGCGGCGTCCCTGACAGTTATTATGCCTCTGTGGTTTATGGTTTCCACTGCTCTTAAGAGTATGGATGAGATTTTCACTTATCCCATTACCTGGTATCCTCATAATCCCATATGGAGTAATTTTAAGGATGCATGGATCAGTGCGGATTTCACAAGATGGTTTTTTAATTCCGTATTTGTGGCGGGGTTTGCCATTCTGGGCGGTGTACTTGCCAATTCATTGGTGGCTTACGGATTTGCAAAGATTAGATTTCCGGGAAGGAATATTTTGTTTACCATTATTCTGGGCACCATGATGATTCCGGAGTTTGTGACTATGATTCCGCAATATGTGCTGTATGCCAAATTGGGATGGGTGGGTACTTATCTGCCGCTGATCGTTCCGCAGTTCATGGGATCGGCATACTTCATTTTTATGCTGCGGCAGTTTTATGCGAGCATTCCTAATTCGGTGATCGAGTCGGCGCAGATGGACGGAGCCTCGCACTTTTGTATCTGGAGAAAGATCATGCTGCCTATGGCGAAACCTGCTATCGTGACGGTAGTGGTTCTTTCCTTTAACTGGAGTTGGAATGATTTCTTAAAGCCTTTGTTGTATTTGACGGACACTAAGAGCTTTACGCTACAGATTGGTCTTAAAATTTTTGTGAGCCAGTCAAACACGCAGTGGAATTACCTGATGGCGGCATCATGTATCGTGCTTTTACCTATTATCATAGTGTTTATGTGCCTGCAGAAGTATTTTACGGAAGGAATGAATCTGGGAGGCGCGGTAAAAGGTTAAAATTTCAATTTTTTTTCCTTTTTGACAAAATATAAAGTATAATATTATAAATTGCATTTATATAGATACGCTTTTATAAAAAGGAAAAGAGAAGAGATGACAGAGCAGAATAATCAAAATAATCAGGTACAGCTTAAAAACTATAACAGAAGAACGGTTTTGAATTACATCAGAAAAAACGGGACGGCTACCAAGGCGGGACTTGCTTCCGTAACGGGGCTTACCTTCATGGCGATCAAAAAGATTCTGGCTGAACTGGAAGAACTGAATCTGGTCAGAAACGATCAGATGGAGACGACGGGTGTCGGAAGAAAAGCAGTGTCCTATGCCATCAATGAAAATTATCGTTACAGCATCGGTATACATATCAACAAGTTTGTTACCGGAGTGGTTCTCATGAATCTGCAGGGGCAGGTGATCGCAAGAGAAAACTATTCCATGGACAAAGAATTCTCGGGGCAGAATGAATTTGTGGATATGTTGATTCGGGCTGTGAACCTTGTCATAGAAAGTTCCGGTATCGGCAGAGACAAAATTCTGGGAATCGGTGTGGGTGCGCCCGGTCCGATAGATTATGAGAACGGGATCATACTGACGCCGCCCAATATGCCTATTCTGAATTATCTTCCTTTGCGGGAAATTTTGGAAGAGAATACGGGCTTTCCGGTTTTCATAAGTAAAGATACCAATGTGATCGCTTTCGGGGAGTACTGGTGCGGAGAGGCGAAGGATTGTAATACGTTAGTCTATGTGGATGTAGATATGGGCATCGGAAGCGGGCTCATTATAGACGGCAAACTGAATATCGGCGCAAACGGTGTTGCAGGAGAATTTGGTCATATAACGGTAGATATCAATGGTCCTCTTTGCAATTGCGGCAACAAGGGATGCTTGGAGGCAGTCAGTTCCGGAATAGCGGTGCTGAAAACTCTGAGCCGGCAATTGGATAAGGAAGAGAAACATCCTCTTTATCATAAGCGGAATGAGCTGGTCATTGAAGATGTGTTTGAGATGGCGAAGAAAAAGGATATGCTGACGATGTCTATTCTGAACCAGTCGGCATTTTATATGGGGGTTGCCGTCAGCAGCCTGATCAATATTCTCGATCCGGAGATTGTGGTCATGGGAGGAATACTGATCCAGAGATATCCCATGTATTTTGACATCGTGAAAGACGTGGCAGACCAAAGAAAGGTGAAGGGAGCAAAAGAAAACAGAATGCTCATCTCTTCATTGAAAGAAAGCGCAGGTGTGATAGGAGCCGGAGAAATTGTTGCGGACAATTTTTTCAATAAACGGGTAAATGATGTATTCATGAAAAATTAAATGATGGGAGATTGTTATGTTTCAGAGCAGAAGAGCGACTCAGCGCAGGGATAAAGAAATTGTTTGGGATGGCGGAGTAGTTGTTCTGCTTTCTTCATGTCCTAAGGAGGAGAAAGCAGAAGAACTGAACGTGTATTGTAAGGAAGATACGGCGCTCATCTGTCCGGAAGGACAAATAAATGTACGGGAACCCAGCTTTGGCCCCCAGAGATATTATGATGCAAAGGAAGGACTGACATATGAACTTAAGTTTCCGGGGACTTTAGCAGCGACGGTCCTCTATCAGCATAAGGACTGGTGGATCAGGCCTGCTTTTATCAAGAATCTTTCCGAAACGCCGGACAGGACCCAGTTGATTCTTTTCAGGAAGGAAGAAGTCTATTTTGTGCTGCTTGCGGTCTGTGGAGAGGTGTGCAGGACCGATATGCGAGGGAAAGATCATGACAGTCTCCTGATACGGATGGCACCGGGAGCAGGGAACCGGAACCGTCTTACGGATCTCAGTCTTGTGATTGCCGCGGGGGAGAATCCTTACCGCTGCTGTGAAAGGGCAGTGGAGGAGGCATTGCGATATCTGGGCAGGGAATCCATGCTCAGAAAGCACAGGAGCTATCCTGAGATGTTTGAGTATTTTGGCTGGTGTAGCTGGGACGCCTTTTATCATCAGGTATCTCATCAGGGTATCTTAGATAAAATGCAGGAATTTAGGACAAAGAAGATTCCGGTGAAATGGGTGCTGGTTGACGACGGTTGGCTTTCGGCAGATTATGAAGAGCAGACGCTGACAGATCTGGATGCGAGGAAAAGCCAGTTTCCGTATGGGCTCTATGGCTGTGTACAGGAATTGAAGAAAGAATACGGCATTGATAAAGTCGGGGTTTGGCACGCGGTTATGGGCTATTGGAACGGGGTGAGAGAGGGTACGGCCGCCCATGCCGCATTGCAGGCGGGGATTAAGGCTCTTCCTGACGGAAGGCTTGTACCGGCGCCGGCGGCGGACAAGGCATTTCTGTTCTATGAGCGGTGGCATGATTATTTAAGGAACCATTGCGGGATTGACTTTGTGAAGGTGGACGGGCAGAGCGCCATCTCTTTGGCATACGGCGGTATGGAGACTTACGGGGAAGCCAGCAGAGAGATACAGAAAGGCCTGAACGCTTCGGCGGCGCTTCATTTCGAGAACCGTATCATTAACTGCATGGGCATGGCAAGCGAGGATATGTGGAACCGTCCTTCCGGCGCTGTTGCCAGAAGCAGCGATGATTTCGTGCCGAATGAACAAAACGGGTTTCGGGAGCATGTGATTCAGAATGGCTATAACAATCTGCTTCAGGGACAGTTCTACTGGGGAGACTGGGATATGTTCTATACCGATCATACGGAAAACCGTTGCAATTCCATGCTGCGGGCAGTCAGCGGCGGACCCGTGTATGTCAGCGATAAGGTGGGGGAAACGGATCCCGCTTATCTATGGCCGCTGATCAGGAAAGACGGCAGAGTGATCCGTTGCGACGGTGTGGGAATGCCTACGATGGACTGCCTGTTAACAGATCCTTTGACAAGCAGGAAACCGTTAAAGATATGGAACCGTTTCGGAGCGTATTACGTGGTGGCGGCTTTCTCAATCCATCAGGAAGAAGCGCAGTGCGAGGGAGCCATCAGCGTACAAGATATCCCCGGGTTATGCGGAAACAAATGGCTGGTCTATCATTGGTTTAAACAGAAGATTTCCCCTTTGGAAGAAGGTAGTGAAACGGCTGTAAGTCTTGCCGCCGGGCAATCAGAACTGTATCTGATCCTGCCCGATGGGGAAGTGCAGATGATCGGTATTCTGGAGAAATATATCGGACCCGGCTGCGTCAGCAGATTATGGGAGCACAAGGACTCCGTCGGTGTCCTCGTATCAGAGCCGGGAACTTTCGGTTTCGTTGCAAGGAGGAAACCTGCACGCGTACTGGTAGACGACAGCGAGCGGGAATGTGAACTGACGAAAGGCGGATTGTACACCGTGAAGATTATGGAAGAAAACAGCGTGGTGGAACTGTGTTTTCTTTAGTCGTCGAAATGCGCGGCGTCTCATTGATTTGCAACAGCGTCCCATGAATTTGCAACAGTGTCCATGAATTTGCAATGGAGCGAAGCTTAATTTAGGAAAGGGAAAGATGACATGTTTTATATTGGAATAGATATCGGCACCACCTCTATTTGCGGGGTGCTGTATGATCCTGCGCACGATCAGGTTGTAAAAGAACTTCATGGACAGAATCGGTTCCTGCAGGGAGACGGCTTCAGGCAGGATCCGGAGGAAATCGTAAGAATTTCCCGCAACCTGCTGGATGAGCTGCTTGAGGGTGTCGGTTTGGAAGAAGAGATAAATCCGGGTCACGAGGAGAACTGCAGACCACAGGTCGGAGGAATCGGTATTTCTTCCCAGATGCACGGAATATTGTACGTGGACCGGGAAGGAAAGGCGGTAAGTCCTTTCTATACATGGAAAAATGAGTGGGGCAATGAAAGTTACCGGGAAGGAAAATCTTATGCGGAGTATTTGTCTAAACAGACAGGGATGTCCTTGTATTCCGGTTACGGTAGTGTGACCCATTTCTACCTGCAAAGGAAGGGGATGATTCCTGAAGAAGCGGCGGCTTTCGTGAATATCGGCGACTATTTTGCCATGAAGCTTACGGGCACCAAAATACTTCCGACGGATGTGACCATAGCCGCCAGCTTTGGCGGTCTTGACTTAGCAAGGCGTCAGTTCGCTCTTTCGGTCATGGAAGCAGCGGGCGTCGATATATCCTATTATCCGGAAGTTGTGGAGGAAAAAGTGACGGGAAACTATCAGGGAGTGCCGGTAGTTTGTGCCGTTGGAGATAATCAGACCAGCTTTCTTGGCGCTGTCGGGGACAAAGTAAGAAGCGTCAGCGTGAATGTGGGGACAGGTTCTCAGGTCTCGGTATTTTCCGATAAGCTGTATGAGACGGGTAAGGGGGAGGTACGTCCTTTTCCGGGAGGAGGCTGGCTGTATGTAGGAGCCTCGGTGAACGGAGGGAAGGCATACGAAAGACTGGCGGTGTTGATAGAGGAGATTCTTACTTCCTTCGGCGTCTCTATAGGTCGGGAAACCGTGTATGAGATCATGGAACGTCTCGGCAGGACCAAGAAAGAAACAACTCTGCGGGTTCTTCCGGCGCTTTACGGAGGAAGAAAGCGTATCCGGGAAGAGACGGTAAGGGAGAATATACAGGAAGAGAGCGTGAAGGAGAACATACCGGAGGAGATTGTACGGGAGGACAGAGAGGACATGGCATCAGGCATTTTCGGACTGAAGGAAGAGAATTTTCACATATCCGATCTGATAAGGGGATTTGTGTCAGGTATGGCAGGGGAATTGTACGGATTGTATCAGGACCTGCCGGAAGAACTTCGGAGTGGAAAGACCGGTATCATAGCGTCGGGAAACGGTATCAGGAAGAACCCGCTGTTAAAGGAAGAGATAGAGAAGATCTATAAGCTGCCGGCAGCGTTTACCGATAGGAAAGAGGAAGCTGCCACAGGTGCGGCAATCTGGGCAGAGACATTGATCAGAAACAGAAAAGATTGAGGATCAGACAAGGAGGTAGCCATGAAAAATAAAATTATGCTGATCACTTATGCGGACAGCTTCGGGAAGAATCTGAAAGAATTAAAGGAAATGGTGGATACTTATTTTAAGAGAGAAGTAAGCGCCATTCATATACTGCCTTTCTTTCCCTCTTCAGGTGACCGGGGGTTTGCGCCTATGGATTATACCAAGGTAGATGAGAAATTCGGTGACTGGGAGGATATTCAGGCCCTTGCGAAGGACTATGAACTAATGTTTGACTTTATGATCAACCATCTGTCCAGAAGAAGTCCGGAGTTTCTTGATTTCATTGAGAAACACGACGATTCCGCATATGCGGACATGTTTCTCAGGTTCCGGAATTTCTGGCCGGGAGGGGAGCCCACCGTAGAACAGGTAGATCTTCTGAATAAGAGAAAACCGTGCGCGCCCTGTGAGGAGATTACCTTTGCGGACGGGACTACGGAGAAAATCTGGTGTACCTTCGATGATGAGCAGATGGACCTTGATCTGAGCAGGCAGGTGACCTGGGATTACGTGGAGAAGACGCTGCGGTTTTTGATGGATCACGGGCTTTCTCAGCTTCGGCTGGACGCTTTCGCTTTCGCCACCAAGAAGATCGACACGACTTGTTTCTTTCTGGAACCGGAGATCTGGGAGATGATGGACCGGATTCAGAAAATATTGGATGAAAAGAATATTCCCATGCTGCCCGAGATTCACGATCATTACTCCGTGCAGATGAAAATTGCGGATCACGGTTATGCCATATACGATTTTGTATTACCGGTGATGGTGCTCCATACCCTCTATACGGGGAGCGGTGCGAGGATGAAGCATTGGCTGTCCATCTGTCCTAAGAATCAACAGACTACGCTTGATACGCACGATGGGTTGGGAACCGTGGACGTGGTGGACTTGCTGAGTCCGGAGCAGTTGCAGGGCGTCATCGAACAGACGGAGAAGTACGGTGCGAATTTCAAGTGGGATTACAGCGCAGGCTCCACCGGGAAAAAAATTGTATACCAGATTAATTGTTCTTACTATTCTGCCGTAGGGGAAAATGACGACGCTTATCTTCTGTCAAGAGCCTTGCAGTTCTTTACACCGGGCATTCCACAGGTGTATTATATGGGACTTCTGGCGGGAGAAAATGATTATGAACTGATGGAGCGGACCAATTATGACAGAAATATCAGCCGTCATGATTATACGGTGGAGGAAATCCGGGAACACGTGAAGAAACCGGTGGTACAGAAGCTGTGCAGACTGATGCAGTTTCGAAACGAATATCCCGTGTTTGACGGGGAAATGACGGTGCATGATACGGCGGACGATATGATACGGATTACATGGCAGGAGGGAACATTTAAGGCTACACTGACAGCGCGGCTTCGGGAGAACGGTTTTGATATCGTTTATCTGGATCAGGACGGCAGAGAAAGAACGCTGACTCTTGAAGAGGATTTTGTGTGGAATGAATAGTTTGTGTAGAGTGAAAAAAGAGTGGCGGACGGAATACCTTCTTATGGACAATACTTTTCAAGGAGTATGCCGAGCAATGGAACTGGCAGGTCGGGGGAAGGATGTCATACTGGCTGTGGAAGAAACCTATCCGGCGGCGAATATCTGCGGACAATGTCTGTACCGCAGGCAGGAGGTTCCGGAAGGCTTTTTCCCGGAGGAATGTTTTGCCGGTGACGTAATGGTTCCGGACAGGTGCAAGCGGTATCTGGAGGAACGCTGCATGAAGGCAGGCGTGAGACTTTATTACGGTCTGTATTTTGTGGAAGAAGCGGTTGACCAGTACAGTCAGAGAGACGGAGACGCAGAGTCGGATGTGGATCTTCGGGTAGTACGTCTGGCGGGAAAGGGCGGTCTGGTGTCCGTTGTATGCAGGTGTGTGGAATGGCGACCGGAAGAGACCGATTTAGAAGGCAGGCTGTCTTTGCGGGCGTGGATGAGAGATGCAAGGGATGAAACCTGTGGACTGGCGGAGGCTTTCATTCACTATAACCGGGAAAAATCTCCGGCGGAAAATCTGCTGTTGCTGAGACGGGAATTACTTGCAAAATTCCAAAGAATACGGAAAGAGAAGCCGTATCTTGTACTTGGCAGGTTTGCCGACCGGTGGGGCGGCAGGTTGGAAAGTGGGAACGCAGTGCCGGGAAAAGCCGATGTGATCGTAGCCGGCGGCGGCACGGCAGGCGCGATGGCGGCGTTGTATGCGGCAAGGGGCGGTGCAAGGACGGTTCTGTTTGAACCCATGTACGATTTGGGCGGCACCTCTACGATAGGCGGCGTGAACGCATATTGGTTCGGTGCATCCTTCGCCGATACGAAAGAAGTGGATGAAAGGGTGGACATGCTGTGCGATAGCTGCGGCATAGATCGACCTGCCGGCATGTTTGGCAGATACGACGCATTTCATGGAGGTATCAAGGGGCTGGTGCTTTTGGAACTCTGCCTGCAGGCAGGGGTGGAGGTACGCTTCGGCAGACTGGTTTACGATGTGATCAGAGACAAGGGGCGCGTCGCAGGAGTGATATGCGCCGGCAGAAGAGGTAAAGAAGTCTGTTATGGCAGGCTTGTCATTGACGCTACCGGGGACGGGGATCTTGCCGCTGAGGCAGGGGCGGATGTCCTATATGGGGCGGAGCGCGACGGCTTTACCTACTGGGGTTCTTTAGCCCAGTACAGCGGTCCTGACAGTTACCGGAATAATTTCTCTTCCATGGTGAGACTGGATGACGAGGAGGATTTTACCGACTTTATCATTGCCGGCAGAAGGAGAGGCGGCAGCGACCTGTTTGACCACGGCTCTTATGTGAGCGTCAGGGAAAGCAGGCATATCCGAGGTGAACATGTCATTGGTTTACAAGATGTGTGTATGTTCCGGACTTATGAGGACGGCATTTATACCTGTTTCTCGAATTACGATCCCAAAGGAAAACTGGATGCGGATGCTGTTTACTGCGGTTATTTGGTGCCTCAGATGAAAATGCAGGTTCCGCTTGGAGCCTGTCTTCCGGTAGAGTGTGAGGGAAAGAGGATAGAAGGACTTATTGTGGCGGGCAAGGCTATTTCTGTCGATCACAATGCATTTCCCGGTCTTCGAATGCAGCGTGATCTGATGCATCAGGGAGCGGTGCTGGGGCTTCTGGCAGCGAGGGCGGTGTCGGAAGGATTGGACGTGGATAAGCTGCCTCCGGCGCAGTGCCGTCATTGGATTGAGGAGGCGACAGGAGATTCCCTGACCCTTCCCTGTGGGAAAAGCTTTGGCAGCCTGCGGGAAGCGGCGGATTTCATCGGAAAAGGAGAACGGACGCACTGGATTGACGTGCCTTTTACTTATGAGGAAAAGAAAGTCAGCCCGCTGCTCGCACTGGTGTATGGAGAAAGAGAAGCGGCACGCCGGGCGATTCGTGAGAGAATTGAGGCTGAAACCAAAAGAGCAGAAAGAAGAGAGTGGAATACGGCAGACGGCAGCGAGCAGCAGGAAGTGCTCCTGACCCTGAAAAAGCTTGCCTTGTTCCACGGTGCGGATGAGTATACCGAGGAAATAGAGGCGCATATATTGCGCAAGCTTTCGGAAAGCGCACCTTTGCTGCCGGAAAGAAAAGGCTCCTGCATGTGCGCTCAGCTTCTGCCTGACCATGGGGTGATGCCGGAGGCGGTTTATGAGTTGAACCTTTTATCCCACGGAAAGAGTTTTACCATGAAGCCTTACGTGCTTGTGACGGACAGACTGGCGGAGGGTGAGAGGGACTATGAAGCGGTCAGGAAAGGGATTTTCACATATATGGAATCCGTTGCCTATGCCGGGGAACACAGCAAAAGGAAGGAATTTATCCCGCTTCTTTACAGGCTTACTAATTTACCGGAATTTGAAGAGGCTTTTGCATACGAGAATAGGGTTGCACTGATGAGCCAGAGATGGCAGATGTTGTGGGTGGTTTTAAACAGAACCCTTCTCCTTCTGGGAAGTAGGGAAGGATATAAGGGGCTAGAGCGTGCCCGGGAAAGTAACAGTGCGGCGATCAGAATCGGGGCAGAGAAGGCGCTTGCAGAAGGAATTGGAATAGAAGACGAAAGGACGATGATATAACTATGAAAAAGGATAAGAAATTATATATGATAGGAAATTCACATATCGACCCCGTGTGGATGTGGCGGTGGCAGGAAGGATTTCAGGAAATCAAAGCAACATTCCGTTCCGTGCTGGATCGGATGAAGGAATATGATGATTTTATTTTCACAGGCAGTTCCGCCTCCTTCTACGAATGGGTGGAGGAAAATGACCCCGCCATGTTTGAGGAAATCAAAGGGCGGATAGCGGAAGGACGCTGGGTGATTGAAGGCGGTTGGTGGATCCAGCCCGACTGCAATGCGCCCTCGGGAGAATCCTATGTGCGTCAGGGACTTTACGGACAGAAATATTTTGAGGAGAAATTCGGCGTGAAGGCGGTGTGCGGTTATAACGTGGACAGCTTCGGACATAACGGCAATCTTCCTCAGATCTTGCAGAAGTCCGGCATGGATTATTATGTGTTCATGCGCCCCGGCAGGCACGAAAAGGGTCTGGATGGCGAGACTTTCCTATGGAAATCCGCAGACGGTTCGCAGGTGAAGGCATTTCGTATTCCGTTTGAATACTGTACATGGCCGGAGGAAATCGAGGAACATGTCAAGCGGTGCGCAGGGGAGATCAAGAATCCCGGCAACGGTATCATGTGCTTTTACGGTGTGGGTAATCATGGCGGCGGTCCTACCAAAAGAAATATTGAAAGCATTCGGGAAATGAATCAAAGAGAAGATATGCCGGAACTTATTTTTGCTTCCCCCGCAGATTATTTCAGGGATGTGGAGCGGTCAGACCGAATCATTCCGGTGGTGACAGGAGAATTGCTTCACCATGCAAGCGGCTGTTACAGTGCCCATAGTGAAGTAAAGACATTGAACAGAAGGGCGGAAAACAGGCTCCGTATGGCGGAAAAGCTTTCGGTTATGGCAAAGACCCTGTCCGGTGGGAAATATAACAAGGATGAACTCACCAAGGCGTGGAAAGTGGCGTTGTTCAATCAATTCCATGATATTCTGGCAGGCACCAGCTTAGAAGAAGCTTATGTGGATGCCAGAGAGGATTATGACTACGCCCTGCATATAGCGGGAAGGCAGTTAAACAGCGCATTGCAGTCTATCAGCTTTCACATTGATATTCCGATGGAGGAGGGTATGAAGCCCTTGGTGGTGATGAACCCCAATGCTTTTGAGACGATGGCGGAGGTGGCGGTGGAATCCCTCGCTCTGAAAGAAGATACTGTGCTGTTAGACGAGGAGGACAATCAGATTCCCTACCAGCTTGTGCAGTCCAAGGCTTCCAGCAACGGAAGATGCCGGATTGTCTTTGTGGCGAAACTGCCTTCTCTGGGCTGGCGCACCTACCGCTTTGCAGTGAGGGCAAAAGGGAAACAGTTTGAAAATGTAAGTTCGACCCAGACCAGTGCAGAGAATAAATGGTTTTCTGTGAAATTCGACGAGAAGGGTTATATTTCTTCCCTGATCAAAAAGAATGACGGGACGGAATATTTTGCAGCGCCCGCGGCAGTGCCTGTGGTCATGAAAGATGAGAGCGATACATGGTCCCATGGCGTGTATATTTTCGGTGAAGAAATCGGACGGTTTGAGGCGGTCAAAGTACAGCGCATTGAGAATGGTCCCGTGAAGGCTGTCATCCGGGTTACAAGTGAGTATGGCAATTCCAGAATGTTTCAGGATTTTTCCATCTATAAAGAACTGGATTATATTTCAGTGGAAACGACGGTGGACTGGCATGAGAAAATGTCCATGCTGAAACTGCGCTTCCCTATGAATATGAATTACTTAAGAGCCAGCTATGAAATTCCCTATGGCGTTGCCCAAAGGGAGCCGAACGGGGAGGAGTTCCCGATGCAGACATGGTTTGACTTAGAAGGGGCTGCCCCCGGATTAGATACGATGATTCATGGTCTTTCCATCTTAAATGACGGCAGGTTTGCGGCTGACACGGCAGGAAAGAACGGAGAACTGACGGTGCTTCGAAGTCCTATTTATGCCCAGCACGAACCTTATGTACCCGATTCTGAATTGGAATATGTCTATCTGGATCAGGGTGTCCGGACATTTACTTACGGTATCTATCCTCATGACGGAAGCTGGGAAGAGGCGGATACCGTTAAGCGGGCAAAGATTTTGAATGAAAAGCCCATCGCCCTGTTTGAAACCTATCACAAAGGACAGCTTCCTCAGAAGAACTCTTTCTTGAGCGTAAGTGAGGACAATATTTTTGTGGAAGTGGTAAAGGAAGCGGAAGACGGAAGCGGGGATATCATTTTGCGGGCTTACGAGGCAGCAGGAAGGAACACGTCTGCAGAATGTAAGATACCTTCTTTGGGAAGAGAATTTACCCTTTCTTTTACGCCTTTTGAGATTAAAACGATGCGCCTTTCAGAAGGCAAAGAAGTAGTCTGTACCAATATGCTGGAAGAAAATATCACTTCTTCTTCCGCTCTTCAATAAAAGCAAGGATTTCACTCCGCTTCTTGACGGGAATCTGTACAACCGATCCGTCCGCCATCAGAAGGTCGCCGTTGTGACTGCAGGCTACTTGGTTTAAATTGATCAGGTAGCTTCGTCCGACCGGCAGAAAAGAATCTGTATCGCGGAACACATCTATGATATTGGAGAGACTTTCGGAAAAAGTGATCGCATCCGAAAGGGTATGCAGTATGACGGTATGTCTTCCGGTTTCAAAGAATACAATGTCGGTATAAGGAACGGTAAACTGTTTCTGTCTTACCATAAAAGTAAAATTCTGTTGAGCCTGCCGGATCAAATCGACACATCTTGCCATGGCGTTTACAAAGTGGTTATGGTCGTATGGCTTTTGCAGATAATATAAAGCGTTTACCTCATAACTGTCCATGGCATGCTCCGTGGAAGCAGTGGTAAAGATAATGCCGCCGGCATATCCCATATCACGCAGTTGTTTAGCCGTTTCCATGCCGTTTCTGCCATCCATGTAAATATCCAGAAACAAAAGAGACGGCTTGCAGACAGCCAGCTTGTAAGTATCTAAAAGTTCATCTCCGGTGGAAAAAGACATCAAGTCATATTGAAACAGCTTTTCTGACGCAAATGCATTCAAATGATGTTTCAACATAAGTAAATCACTTTCCTGATCTTCACATATGTATATCAGCATAATGTTTACTCTCCTTGTTCCTATGTTCTTAGTCTGCTCTCAAGACAGGCTATGACCTGTTTGGCAGGCGGCGACCTATTGGACACACTATAGTATATCAGATATTTTATAATAAATTGCGCATGGTTCCAAACGTAAATTATGACAATCAGGCAGTTTGGAAGACGATTAGGACTAATTTATGTAAAAAGGCTCTTTTTCAGATAAAGTAAAAATAACGTATATGATACGGATGCGTTATCGTCAGCCTGTCAGCAGGAAAGAAGGAGTCTTCATGTCATTAGTATACAATATCAGCTTTGAGACTGCGTCAGCTTTTTTTCTTGTGGTTTTATATATCTGTATGAAACTGCAGTACAGTACAAAGTCGGAGATCAACAAGGAATTTCATAAATTGACGCTGCTTGTATTATGTGCGGATGTTCTGGACGTGGCTACGGCGGTCACGATCAGTTATGCCAAAGTGCTGCCGGAATATTTAAACTTGTTTCTGAATACGGCATATTTTGTTGTGGACGCCTTGGTCGGCTATCAGTTTATGTATTATTCGAGGCTTTGTGTGGACAGAACGCCCGGAAACAGTCTTATGCTTCGTGTGAACAGACTGGTGGTCGGTATTTATTTCATGATACTTGGGATCAATCTTTTGAACGGCTGCATATTTTCCATCAGTCCGAATGGTGAGTATGTGCATGGGATATTGTACATTATGGTGTATGTACTGCCATATTATCTCATAGGATGCTCGGCATATGTCCTGCTGGCACATTTGCGGAAGTTTCATATATGGCAGAAAATTTCCGTGATTCTCTATTTACTGCTGGTATTTGTGGGGCCGGTGCTTCAACTGCTCTTTTTTCCCGATGTACTTTTGGGGCTGTTCTCGTCTGCGCTGGCGCTTATGATGATATTGTTTACGATGGAAACGCCCGATTATCAGAAGCTTATGCAGACGATCAGTGAACTTCGCGTGACAAAAGAAGCGGCGGAGAAAGCAGAAAAGGAAGCGCAGGAGGCAAATTGCGCGAAAATGGATTTTCTGGCGAATATGTCGCATGAAGTACGGACGCCCATCAATGTCATTTTAGGATATAATGAAATGGTCATGAGAGAGACGAAGGAGAGCCGGACGGCGGAATATGCCATTAATGTGCAGGCGGCGGGACGGGCGCTCTTGTCGATCGTGAACGATATTCTGGATTTTGCCAATATTGACAGAGGGCAGTTACAACTGGAATCAAATCCTTATTATGTACTTTCCTTTATACAGGATATGATGACTTATGCAAAATACAATGCGGGGAAGAAAAACCTCGCAATACACTTTCAGATCGACGAGAATCTGCCGAGACAGCTTTCCGGGGATCTGGTGCGCCTGATGCAGATTTACAATAATCTGATTTCCAATGCGGTCAAATATACGAAAGAAGGATTTGTTGAGATCTGCATTGAATGGGAAAAGGTAAGCGATTCTGCAGGGATTGTGACAACGAAAATCAAAGACAGCGGTATCGGGATGAAAGAGGAAGATATACGCAGAATTTCGGAAAGCTTTTCCCGGTTCGATCTGCACAATAACCGCAATGTTGAGGGCGTAGGATTGGGGCTTACGATTGTGACAAGACTTCTTGCGCTGATGGACAGCAGTCTGCAGATTGAGAGTGAATACGGAAAAGGAAGTGTTTTTTCTTTCAGGATACGTCAGGAAATTGTAGAAGAAAAACCTATCGGGAATATTGACCAAATAAGTCAAACCATTTTGTTTCCAATACACGAAGAAGAGGAATATACGGCGCCGGACGCACACATTTTGACAGCGGACGATAATGTGATGAATCTGGATGTGTTCTGTAGAATCCTAAAGGATACGAAGATTCAAATTGATACGGCAGGGAACGGGGCGGAGGCACTGGAGTTACTTGAGAAAAATTCCTATCATATCGTATTTCTGGATCATATGATGCCGGTCATGGACGGACTGGAAGCTTTAAAAAGAATTAGGGAAAAGGGAATGTGTCAAAATACGCCAGTCATCGTTCTGACTGCCAATGCGGTGGCAGGTGAGAAGCAGATGTATCTGGACGCCGGATTCGACGATTATCTGTCCAAGCCGATCGTCGGCAAAGCGCTAAGGGAAATGGTGCGTACAAGACTTCCGGAAGGACTGCTTAAGAGAAATGTGACGGGCTCCATACCACCTGCTCACGGAGTAAAAGAAGAGCCGGAAAATGCGGCGCAGAAAGAGGGCTTGCTTAAGCAATTAGACGATGTGCTGGATACTGCCGTGGGGTTAAGCTATTGCTGCGACGAGGAAACGTTTTATCAGGAGATGGTATCGACCTATCGGAAGAATCAAAAAACGGATGAACTCCGGAAATGCTATCAGGAGGAAGATTGGGATAATTATAGGATTCTGGTGCACGCACTGAAAAGCACATCACTTTCTATCGGTGCGACCGGGCTTTCTGAACAGGCGAAGGCGTTGGAAACCGCCGCAAAAGAAACGGATATCTCTTATATCAAAGAAAACCATCAGAAGGTAATGACAGAATATCAGATGCTGCTGGACAGATTAAGTGAAATCATAGGACAGGACAAAACAGAAGAGACGGTTGTGGAGAATGGGGAAGAGAAGCCTTCTATTCTGGTCGTGGATGATGACGTCATGAATCTGCAGATTGCGGAGAAAATGCTGGCGGACGGATTCAGGGTATATACTGCGGATTCCGGAGAAAAAGCATTAGATTTTCTGAAATCGCAGATTCCGGAGTTGGTCTTATTGGATATCCATATGCCGGGAATGAATGGATTTACGGTTTTGGAGAAGATGAGGGCGGATCGTGTTTATCGGGAGATTCCTGTTATTTTTCTTACGGCTGATGATGATCGGGATACGGAAGTCCGAGGGTTTCAGGCAGGGGCACTGGATTTTATCACGAAACCCTTTGTGGCGGATATCATGCTGCAGCGCGTGAACCGTATCTTACAGCTCGACCGTCTGCAGAAAAATTTGCAGCAGGAGGTTGAGAAACAGACGAAAGTAGCGGAAGAGAGAAGGCGGAAAGTAGAGCGCCTGTCCGTGCAGGTTATGAGCGCCTTGGCAGCGACAATCGATGCGAAAGACGCATATACGAATGGGCATTCGGCGCGGGTGGCGGAATACGCCAAAAAGATCGCAATGCGCATCGGCAAAAGTGAGCAGGAGCAGGAGGACATTTATTATGTAGGTCTCCTCCATGATATCGGCAAAATCGGTATTCCGGGTGAAATCATCAATAAGGCGTCCAGACTGAATGATGAAGAGTATACGATCATTAAAGAACATCCCGTGATCGGAAGCAACATTCTTAAGAACATTTCAGAAATGCAGGACATTGGCGTGGGCGCGAGATGGCACCATGAGCGGTACGACGGGAAGGGGTATCCGGACAGAATCGGCGGGGAGGATATCCCGGAAGTGGCAAGAATCATAGGTGTTGCAGATGCTTATGATGCGATGACTTCGAAGCGCAGTTACCGGGATATTATGCCGCAGGCGGCGGTACGGGCAGAAATTGAAAGAGGAAAAGGCACCCAGTTTGATCCGGCGGTTGCGGATGTTCTGCTGGCAATGATCGACGAGGATAAGGAATATCGGATGCATGAGATGTAGAAACAGTAGCGCTTTGAAGCAAAGGTATAAATGATAACGCAGAATGTTTCGGAACGGAGGAGAAAATGAGTAAAACAGTGTTGGTGATCGATGATGATGTCATGAATCTGCGGATGGCGGAATTCATACTATCCAAAGCAGGGTATCAGGTACAAAAAGCCGACTCCGGAAGAAAAGGAATTGAAATGTTAAAGCGGGAGGACATTGACCTTACGCTGCTGGATATTGAGATGCCGGAAATGAATGGGATTGAGACATTGGAACGGATCCGTGGGGATGAAGCAATCCGTGAGAGCAAAGTCATGATTCTGGCGGCGTCAATCGATGACAGGGTCAAAGAGAAAGCGGATGGACTCGGCGTGACGGGATATGCCGGAAAGCCGCTTATGCCTGCGGATCTGCAGGCGCGGGTGGCGGAGGCGATCGGTTAGCGTGAGGTTCATGTGTGTATTGTAGTGTTTTGGGGAGGATTGGGGTGAACAACGATAAAAAGAGACTGAAATATAAAGAAATGGATTCCACGGAAGAACTCCATGTACCTACTGGCAAAGCAGTATGCCTTGTGTTTGCCGTTACCTGTGCCGCGTTTGTGCCGATCAATTTAAGCGTGGGAAATCTGATGATGGCTGTCGTCAACGGAATCATCAGTATGGTCATGTTGTTCGGTTATTTGTCCATTATTCTAAGCGGGGCTTTAAAACTTGCGATTCCCCTTATTATGTCCGTACTGATCATGATCACGCTGCAGTATTTGATCACGGGCGGAGAAGAAGGGTTCAGTATATTGTGGATTTTGCTGATTCCGCCGTTTGCCATTTATATTTTGGATTTAAAGAAGGCGATCGTCTTTTCAGCGTTTATCTGGCTGATCGTGTGCGCCGGTCTGTGGACGCCGCTCAATGCGCATTGCTATGATTATACCCGGACGTTTGAAATACGCTTTCCGATTTTGTACGCCGTAGAAATTGTCATTGCAATTATGATCAAAGTGAAGACGACATGGGTTGAGCAGAGGCGCGATGAATTACTGCAGCTAAATATACAGTATAAAAACGACGCGGAGAAAGCAAATCGTGCCAAAAGCGACTTTCTTGCCAATATGTCGCATGAAATCCGCACGCCTATTAATGCGGTTTTAGGCATGAATGAAATGATACTCAGGGAGAGCTGTGAGGAGCCGATACTGGAATATGCGTCCAACGTTGACTCTTCGGGGAAATTTCTGCTTTCCCTGATTAATGATATTCTGGATATATCCAAAATCGAGTCGGGCAAAATGGAGTTGGTCAACGCAGAATACTCTTTGAGTTCCCTGTTAAATGATATTTTGCAGATGGCATATTCGCGTGCGGCGGAAAAAGAAATGAAGATCATGGTAGAAGTCAGCCGGGATACGCCGGAGCATTTATATGGCGACAGTATGAAAATCAGACAAGTGCTCACCAACCTTATGACCAATGCAATCAAGTATACGAATGCGGGCGGAACAGTCACCTTGACGGTTTCGGCTGTGCCCATGGACGAGGATCATGTCCGGATGCAGATGGGAGTGAGCGATACAGGAAAAGGAATTAAAGAAGAAGATATAGAGAAGCTGTTTGATTCTTTCCGGAGAGTGGATGAAAAATCCAATACAGGAATCGAGGGAACCGGTCTGGGACTGTCCATTTCCCAGAGCTATATCCGGATGATGGGCGGGGAACTGCTTGTGGAAAGCGAGTATCAGAAAGGCTCTTATTTTCATTTTACAATTCCGCAGAAGATATGCAGCTTGGAGAGTATTGGAGAATTTGAGAAGAAATACGGCGCTTATCATATCAATAAAGGTAGAAACGGACAAAGATTTACCGCACCTTCGGCTAGGGTTCTGGTGGTTGACGATGACGAAATGAACCGCGCCGTTCTAAAAGGGCTCTTAAAGAGAACATTGATACAGGTGGATTTTGCCGAGAGCGGAGAAGAATGTCTGGATGAAATCGGACAGAATCAATATGACGTCGTCTTATTGGATCATATGATGCCGGGAATGGACGGCATTGAAACGCTTGCCCGGATGAGGAAAAGATATCCCGATTATCGCACGAAAGTGATCGCATTGACTGCTAACGCTGTTTTCGGCGCGAGACAGATGTATCTGGAGAACGGGTTTGACGACTATATGACGAAGCCGATTGACGGCGATACCTTAGAGAAAAAGCTGATGGAATACATTTCGGCAGAGAAGATCGACCGGACAATCAAAGACGGACAGAAAGAAGCCGGTGGCGGGGAAGCAGGGGACACATCGAAAGAAGATACCGCTGCAAAAGCGGATACCGTTGTAAAAGTGGAAGAGAAAAACGAGGTTTCTCTTGCAGAATTGAAAGAATGGAAAAAAGCTGTACCGGAACTGGACGTTCTGCTGGGACTGGAGTACAGCATAAGCGATAAAGATTTTTATCTGGAAATGCTTCATATGTTTGTACAGCAGAGCAAAATTCCGCAGCTAAACCAATATTATGAAGAAGAAAACTGGGAGCGGTATCATAATCTGATCCACGCTTTAAAAAGTACCGCCTTGAGCGTCGGGCTGGTGCGTTTGTCAGAAGAAGCCCGACAACTGGAATATGCTGCAAAACGGAAAGACTATGAGTATATCAAGGCTTTTCACAAGGAGGTTATGGAGTATTATGATGAATGCATCCGGAAACTCAATGATATACTCTGACTGCATAAACAATCCCTGTCGCAAAGGAAAAAATTATACACTTTACTTGACAAATCCGCCGTAGCTTCTCACGGGCTATTTTCCTGCGTGGATGCCCTTTTCAATGATTCCGAAGCCAAGCGGGTACGGTCCGGTGTGCACGCTGATCGTGGCGCCAATCTGATAAACGGGGATTTCGTCTATCGCATATCCTTTGTCATGCAGTACGGACAATGCTTGGTCACGGAAAGCGACGCCTTCTTCCACATCATATCCGTAACCGACTGCAATGCTGTAGCAATCGATACTGAGGTTACTTTCCTTCAAATAATCCAAAAGAAGATTCATGACTTTCTTTAAGGTGCGTTTCCGTCCCCTGTCGATGCCGGAAGGGAAGATTTCGCCCTGCCTTAAGGTAATGATGGGGCGGATATCCAGTGCGCCGCCTGCGAGGGCTGCCACTTTGCCGATTCTTCCACCATGTTTTAGATATTCCATATTTCCTACCGTGAAAAAAATTCTTCCGGTGCTCTTAATTTCCTCCAGACGCTTTATCGTGTCCTGATAGCTGACGCCATTGTCGCGAAGGCTGACGGCTTCCAGTACATACTGACCCTGCAGCACCGTGTTGATGGTGGCGTCGATGACGGTGATTTCAGCCTGAGGATGCTTTTCCAATACAAGAGAACGGGCGTTAAGTGCGGACTGCATGGAACCGCTGAATTTCGTGGTGATGCAGATGCAGATCACGGGAGTTCCCGCCTCGGCAAAAGGAAGAAAAACTTCTTCGTAATCCCGGATGGAAGGCATGGAAGATTTGGGGTATACGCCCTTCCTGTCTACCATCTGCTGATAGAAATCGCGGACGCCAATCTCAGCAATTTCCTTGAAATAGTGCTCGTCATCAAAAGATACATAGAAAGGCACAACCGTAATGTTTTTTTCCTGAACTAATTCTGTTGGCAAATCACAAGAGCCGTCGCTGATAATATGAAATGTTTCCTTCATGATAGATAATCCTCTTTGATTTCATATAATTTTGAAAGCGCAAAATACTTATACTGATATATAGAATACTACGTTTGGTCTGTAAATGCAATTGTTTTGCGCATAAACATCATGATGTGGAGTTATATAAACTCTTTTTAGTAGTTTTGAATACTATATAGGATTAGGGTGACAAAAGGTGTAGACGTGGACTCTTGCTCCTATATAGTGTATTTTACGGCAAAGCCGTTGCTTTTCAGTGGGTTTTTACTATATAATTAATGGCAAGATAAAACGAAGGACAAGAAGGAGGTTTCCAATGAAACAGGATTTGATTGTAATTTTGGATTTAGGCAGTACTAAGAATACCGTTATCGCCCGTGCGGTCCGCGACCTCGGAGTGTACAGCGAGATATATCCTCATGACATTACAGTGGAGGAGCTGAAAGCGTTAAAGAATGTGAAAGGCATTGTGTTAAACGGCGGTGAAAACCGCGTTGTTGACGGACAGGCAGTGGAAGTAAGACCGGAGCTGTACGACATGGGTATTCCGATGCTGTCCATAGATTATCCGCAGTCTAAATGTGTGACACAGTTAAGCGACCTTCCAGATAAAGAAACGCTTGAGAAGTTTGTTTTTGAAGACTGTAAGGCGGAAGCTAACTGGAATATGAAGAATTTTATTGAGGATCAGGTGGAATTGATTCGCCAGCAGGTGGGCGATAGAAAAGTCCTCTTGGCTCTGTCGGGCGGTGTGGATTCTTCCGTTGTGGCGGCGATGTTAATCAAGGCGATCGGACAGCAGCTTGTGTGCGTACATGTCAACCATGGTCTGATGCGCAAAAACGAATCCGAAAACGTTGTGAAAGTGTTCCGTGACGAGCTGCATGCAAATCTGATTTATGTGGACGCTTCCGAGCGTTTCCTCGGCAAGCTAGAGAATGTGGCGGATCCGGAACAGAAGCGGAAAATCATCGGCGGCGAATTTATCCGCGTCTTTGAAGAGGAAGCAAGAAAACTGGAAGGAATCGACTTCTTGGGACAAGGAACCATCTATCCGGATATTATCGAAAGCGGCACTAAAACTGCCAAAATGGTAAAATCCCATCACAATGTAGGCGGTCTTCCGGAGGATTTGAAATTTGAACTGGTGGAACCGTTAAAGCAGCTATTCAAAGACGAGGTGCGTGCGTGTGGCGTGGAACTTGGACTTCCGCATGATATGGTGTACCGTCAACCGTTCCCGGGTCCCGGTTTGGGAGTGAGATGTCTGGGTGCAATCACCAGAGACAGATTGGAAGCGGTTCGTGAGTCGGATGCAATCTTGCGGGAAGAGTTTGCAAAAGCCGGGTTGGATAAGAAGGTTTGGCAGTATTTTACGGTAGTTCCGGACTTTAAGTCAGTAGGAATGAAGAACAATGCCAGAGTATTTGAATACATGGTGATTATCCGCGCCATCAATACGGTTGATGCGATGACGGCATCGATTGAGAAGGTGGATTGGGATGTGCTGGAGAAGATTACGGAACGGATTTTGGCGGAGGTGGAGAATGTCAATCGAGTTTGTTATGATATGAGTCCGAAGCCGCCGGCTACGATTGAGTTCGAGTGATGAAATGGTCTTTAAGAACCCAGTATTTATGCGGGTTTCAAGCAAATTTGTTTAGGCACTGGCAACGATTTGGCAACATTTTCAACATCACGCACTAAATAATTACTAAATGAGCGTATTTGAGGGCGTTTGAGGGGTTCTAAACTGCTGAACATTTCCCATAAATACAGTATTTACTCTATATTGTAATGAACATTGATTCATGATATAATCAAATGAAAAAATCGGGATTCGTGGAGGAAAATATGATGAGTATAGAATATAGAACACAGAAAGATTTACCTTGTAAAGAGTTGTATCAATTATTCCTTGCTGTAGGTTGGGCAACCGAAGAAGAAACAACGCAAGCGATGATTGATAATTTTAATATTGGTTTCATTAATTCAACATTTGTATTTTCCGCATGGTCAGATGAACGATTAGTAGGATGTGTAAGGGTATTAAGCGATTTACATTTTCGCTCAATAATTTACGATTTAGTTGTTTTGCCAGAATTTCAAAATAAGGGGATAGGTTCAGAATTAGTGAGAAGATGTAGGGATGTTTGTGAGAGTTCAGAATGGTTGGTACAAACCGATTCAGCAAAGGGTTTCTATGAGAAAATAGGTTTTCAAGAAAGTGATGATCATTTCTTGAGCATTCCGTGTAAATGGTTTTAGAGGAATTTGGTATATGGATATTGAATTTAGAAGCATAATAGAATTTCCACGAGGTACACTTTGTACTTTGTTGAAAGAAGGATATTCGTTCGAACCGAAATTTGAACGTGATTGTATAAAACAATGGCAGGAGTTTGATGATTTCTTCTATGACAATCCGCATATAGCAGAGGTCAGTGGATTTATGACTGTTCTTAATAATAAGCCAATAGGGTTTGTATCGTGGAATCCAACCAATATACCTATATCAGTAGAAATCGGACATAATTGTATTTCTGATAAATATAAAAGAAATGGATATGGTATCCGACAAATGCAGGAAGCAGTAAAACGTATCATTGCACAAGGAGCAGAGAAAATTATTGTAACTACAAATGAAATTCTTGTTCCGGCACAACATACTTATGAAAATGCAGGTTTTCACTTTGTAGATAAATGTGAGGAACCTAACATCGCAGAATATGCGGGAATGCGAATTAACTATGAATTAATTGTAAGATAAATAGTCTATTCACACACCCGAAAAAATTTGCTTGTTAAACTGAAAAATAGGAATTTATTGATTAGAGTGGCGGAAAACAGCGCATTGATATTTTCCTTGTTAATGTTCTATATACATGGTGCTAGCACCATGTAATGAGAGTGACTAAGGAGAAAACAGTTTTTACTGTGTAACATTTCAAAAATCGGTTGCCAATTTTCAGAGATTTGCTATAATAAATGCGTGGCAACATTTTGGCAACAGAAAATCAGCAAGCCAT